>WNFI01608178.1_pt1 | contig 11704 bp, 13 predicted proteins | sample 5400471 | NCBI WGS metagenome assembly WNFI01 (sample SAMN13153348, study PRJNA577476) | soil metagenome | isolation source: 100 cm saprolite on Douglas fir-dominated hillslope | place: USA:California | collected 2013-09-17
CTCCGTGGCGCCTACGACTTTAATGCCAGCAAGAAAGGCCGAATGGACCCGGTCAAAACCATCGGCGAAGCGCTCGAATCCGTCCCAGCCAAGCATTTCAAAGAAGCCGAGCTCTGGGTCAAAACCAAGACCCCCGTGCTGGTTCTTCGCACCGACAACGTCCTGCCCAAAGAGTGATGAGATCGGATCTAGAGCGGTCCTTCGAAATAAGTCTCAGCGTTTAAAGCCGGAAGAGGACGCAAGTGATCGTGCCTAGGGTGGGCCGCCCCTGCAGCCGCGGGGGCGGCATGGCAAGCAGGACGAGTGTCTCAATCACGAAATGCCGTCGCAGGGACGCGTCGGCCCACCTTCAGGAAAATGCTATGGGATGCCGATCGAGTCCCTCGAATATCCACGATCCGCAATGGCCGCTTTAAGAGCGGCCATATCCAACTTCATACCCGGCTTCACCCCGCGTTCGCGGTACCAGCCTTGATTCATTTCGAGACAGAACTTCAATACGTTGCTGCGAGAGCTCACGGTTGTCTCGTCATACGGCTACATCGAATAGATTTCCCTCAAGGTGCCTTCCGCATCGAAGAAACCGATGTCTAGTGGAAGAGGTGTGTTGTGCATCCAGAAGCTCATCTTCTGCGGTTTAGTATAGACAAAAATCATGCCGTCGTCGCGTCCCAGGTCCCGCCGCTGCATCAGGCCGTGCTCCATTTCCATGGGAGCGATGGCGAGTTGCATCCGCACCGTGACATCGCCCACCTTAATCGGAAAAAAATCCGAGACGGTTTTCGGCGTTGCGGTTGTTTTGGGCGGGCTCTTCGCGCCGCAACCGGGCAAGGTAACGAGCGCTACCAGCGATAAAATGACAAGCCACGCGGAGATCTTCTTCATGCGGAAATATTTTGGTGTTTTTTAGAGGAGTTTATGGCTTAGTAAGCGACCGACAACCGTTTAATCAATGACCGTAACCGCGTTCTCTCCACTCTTTTACGCCGAATCTTCTCATAACTCCGATCTGCGCTATTTCGGGCGCATCCTGGTAGGAGACCCTTTCATCGCCTTCGCTGCGGGTAAGAAAAAAATCGGCGTCTTCAGTTCGCTGGAAATCGACCGCGCAAAAAAAGAATCCACGTTCACCGACGTTCTTTCGCACAACGACTGGCTGGCCAAAGCAAAGGCCACTTTTCCAAAGCGTAAAGTGGGTCCCGCGGAAGTCATCGCTCTGCTTGGCAAACATTACGGTATTAAACGGTTCAGCGTCGCGGACGACTTCCCTACCGGGCTTTTTCTTCAGCTCAACGAACTCGGTGTTAAAATCGAGGTGGTCAATGGGATGATTTTCCCCGAACGGGAAATCAAAACACCGAAGGAAGCCGCTGCGATCCGCGAAGGAAATAAATGCAGTGCGCTTGGAATCGCCGCGGGTGAACGAGCCCTGCGCCAATCAAAAATCAAAGCGGGCAAACTTTATTATCGCGGAGAGATACTCACTTCGGAGCGCCTCAAAGTGATCATCGAAACAGCCTGCCTCGAAGCGGGCGCGACTTCGATCGACACGATCGCTGCAGGCGGAGATCAAGCCTGCGATCCGCACTGCCGTGGCACGGGTCCGCTGCGTGCGAATGAGCTGATCATCCTCGACGTTTTTCCGCGAGTTGTGAGCCACGGATATTTCGGCGACATGACACGTACGTTTTTGAAGGGCACCGCTTCCGATGCTCAGCGTAATCTTGTTGCGGCCGTTCGCGCAGCGCAGCTCGTGGCCCTGTCGCACATTCGCGCGGGAGTGGCCGGAAGTGCGGTTCACGTAGAGGTCGTCTCCTCGCTGAAAAAAGACGGGTTCGAAACAACCCAGACCAAAAAAGGCTGGCGCGGATTTTTTCATGGGACGGGACATGGCGTCGGTCTCGCGATCCACGAAGCCCCGCGGCTATCGCCAACTTCGGATGCCGTTCTAAAAAAAGGGACGGTCGTCACCGTCGAGCCCGGACTGTACTACTCGGGACTCGGTGGTTGCCGCATTGAGGACGTCGTGCAGGTCACCGCTGCCAAGCCCCGTTTGCTTTCTAGTTATCACTACAATTGGGAAATCCGCTAATCCATGCTCTCTGCGACCACCGCCCAGGAGATTCTTAAAAAAATATCCCCACCCGGATATCGCCCGAAGCCCCGGTGCCCGTCGTCGACATCAGCCGTGATTCTCACGTAGCCGGCGGTGCCGCTAACGTCGCAGTAAATATCGCTTCGCTCGGCGCTCATGCACGCGTAGCCGGTTTTATCGGCAACGACGAAGCTGGACGTCTTCTCAAAAAAATTGTCCGCGCCCGCGGCGTGGATCCACTGGCCACTCCAGGCCGGGGCAGCACGATTCTGAAAACCCGCGTCATGGTGCAGAAGCAACAGCTCTGCCGCCTCGACCGCGAGTCTGCGCCAATTAACTATGTCATCGAACCCGATAAAATCGAATCTATCCTAGGCGAAGCGGTCGCGATGGCGGACGCTGTGATTTTGTCCGATTACGCCAAGGGTGTGATCACGGAAGATTTGATCAATCAGGTGCAGCGACTGGCCAGCAGCACGGGAAAACTGACGGCCTTGGATCCAAAACCCAAACGCGCGCTCAAATTCAAAGACATCGACCTCATCACGCCGAACAAGAGAGAAGCGGCGCAACTCGCCGGCATCGAGCTCGACACGCATTCTCCCTATCCGGCCGATGAAATTTGCGCGGAAATTTACCGTCGGCACCGCCCACGCTTCCTTGTCGTGACCCTCGGCGAAGGAGGCATGCTGCTCAGCCAAAAAGGCAAAGTGCTTAAGACGATTCCGACCGCGGCCCGTGAAGTGTTCGACGTGTCCGGCGCCGGCGACACCGCGCTTGCCAGTTTGCTTCTCGCTTTGACGACAGGCGCCAGTCTCGAGGATGCGGCCCACTTTGCGAACGCCGCCGCTGGCGTCGTGGTCGGTAAATTGGGCACCGCAACGGTCACGCCGGCCGAGTTATTGGCCTTCATCAATCATCAGTTGTGAAGGCCCTTTTTCTCGACCGCGACGGCACGTTGATCATTGACAAGCACTACCTCGCGGATCCCGCGGGGGTGGAGCTCATTCCCGGTGCGCTCGACGGCCTCTCCCGTGCCCGTTTGCTTGGCTACAAGCTGTTCATGCTGACCAATCAGTCTGGCATCGGCCGGGGCTTTCATGTCCTTGAAGACGCCCTCAAGGTGAACGCCAAGATGGAGACCCTGTTTGGTTTTTCCTTCCCGCTCTTCGACGACATTTGCATCGCCCAAGAGGCGCCGGACCAGCCCTCGCTCTACCGCAAGCCTTCTCCTCGGTTTATCTTGGAAACGATCGAGCGATACAAATTGGACCCTTCCCATTGCTACATGGTGGGTGACCGGGGTTCGGATGTGGAGGCGGGTTTGAACGCTAAGATTCATGCCGTTGCCGTCTGCACCGGGGAACTTGATGCCGCTGCCTGGCAGGCCAAAAACTACCCCGGAGTAACGGTGTTTCCGAGCTTTGGCGAGTTCGCCAGAACCTTGGAATAGTCCGCCAGATTTTCGACGGAAAAATTGGGATTCAACGTTTCAATTGCCAACGCGGTAAATGAAACGAGCTTAAAAGGCGGTCTTGAGGTTGAAACCGAAATGGAAAGCTACAAATGCCATTTATCAATTATTTAATGTTTACAACTTTATGTTTCGCTCGATTGAACTACTATTTTTTCAATCAATTTATTATATAATAATCTGATAATTAGTAGCTTATAAAATAAATCATCAAATGCATGTGTAAATTCATAAACATTTTAATAGCTGTTTATAGCTCTATTAAATTTACATTTTGCTCGAGCCTCCTTTCCTTGCCCAGTCTGCTACGGCCCTTCACTTGATATCGGATTCGCTCAGTTGTCCTTTTGACTTCCAGCACTCCATAACAACCCTATCGCCATGCCCGAACTCGCCGAAGTCGAATACTTCCGTAAGCGATGGAATCCAGGTCTTAATCAAAAAGTAAAACGCGTCCTTCTTCATCCCAAGGCGGCTGTCTTTAGGGGGTCCGATCCGGCCTTGATCGAAGAGAAACTTACCGGAGCCACCCTTCTTTCATCCGCCGCAGCCGCTAAACAGCTTCTCTTTAGATTCAGCGGCGACCTCTGGCTTGGTTTACACATGGGAATGACAGGAGAGCTCACGGCCCAGCCTGCCGATTACGAACCGCGCAAGGCGGATCACTTGGTGCTCGTTCAAGCCAAGCAAAGCCTGGTCTTTTCCGATTTCCGGATGTTTGGACGCGTCCAGTTCCATGTGGGCCCGAAAGAGCCCGTTTGGTGGACGTCCATCGCTCCCGCGATCCTTTCGGACGAGTTTACGGTGAGCGCGGTGGAAACGTTTTTGAAACGCCGGGGAAGGACTCCGATCAAGGCCGTTCTGTTGATGCAGGAACGTTTTCCCGGTATCGGAAATTGGATGGCGGACGAAATTCTTTGGAGAGCTGAAATCCATCCCAAGAAGCTCGCCGCCGCACTGACTATGCCGGAAATAAAAGCGCTCCACAAACAATGCCGTTGGGTCTGTGCCAACGCGCTTAAAATTGTCGGCGAAAACTTCGGCGATTTGCCCAAGTCCTGGCTGTTCCCTCATCGCTGGGAGGACGGCGGAAAATGTCCGAAAACCGGCGTTCCGCTTGTCCGCGAAGAAGTGGGTGGACGAACTACGTGCTGGTCGCCCGCGCTTCAGAAGCTGTAACGTTATCTCGTGGCAAAATTTCGGCTCGATGAACTCCTGGTCAGGCGAGGCTTGGTAGAAACACGTTCACAAGCCAAAGCGATCATCATGTCCGGGCGCGTGCTTCACGGCACCGAACGCTTGGAGAAGCCAGGCCGGGAGTTTCCTGAAGATTATCCGCTCGTGCTCGAGCAACTACCGCGCTTTGTCAGCCGCGGTGGAGAAAAACTGGCGGGTTTCCTGGAAAAATTTTCCATTCAGCTTCAGGGTAAGCATGTGCTCGATGTCGGTGCTTCGACGGGCGGTTTCACCGATTGCTCACTCCAGGCCGGCGCGGTGGATGTCACCTGCGTCGATGTGGGCCGAGCCCAGCTGCACGCGAGGCTGTTGTCCGATCCGCGCGTGACGAATTTCGAAAAACTCAACGCACGAAATCTGAAGCCCGGCGATCTGCCCCGCAGTCATTACGATGCGATCGTTATGGACCTTTCTTTTATTTCGCTGCGCAGCGTCCTGCCCGCGGTTTGGGCGTTTCTGACGAGGGGCGGCATCCTGATTGCTCTGGTGAAACCGCAGTTCGAAGCTGGCAAGGCCGAGGTCGACAAAGGAAAGGGTGTGATACGCGACGCCGCCGTTCAAGCCCGCGTCCTCGACGAAATTCGGACGTTTGCACTGGCTGAGCTTCCCGGTGCACAACTCGTCGGCGAAATGGACTCTCCGATCACCGGCGCAGACGGAAACCGCGAGTTTCTGCTGGGACTGCTCAAAGCGACCTGAAGTTTCGTCTCGGGAGAGCTCGAAAAAATCAGGTTTAAAAGTGAGATAAAACCAAATGCGGCAAAACTCATAATCCTTTCGACCGTCGCGAATTTAACATCCATAAACGGATTTCTTTGGTCCAACTCAGCTACATGAAGCCCATCCGAAAGCTCGCCTTTGTCGTGAACAATCAGAAGTCCGGTGCGCCGGATATCGCTCGGGCTTTAATCCGAATTGCGGAGGCGCAAGGTATTGAGATCAGTTATACGGAAAAATTTCCTTTGCCTGAAGGTTCGTTGGCCGGCTTCGACGCCTGTTGCGTCATCGGTGGCGACGGCACGCTCCTCGGCGTCGTGCGTGAAGCGGCCCGCACGCAAGTGCCGGTGATCGGCGTGAATCGCGGTAGTCTCGGATTTCTCACGACCTTTTCCGCTGAGGAAGCGCGGACCCAGTTCACTTCGCTATTGGAAGGAAATCTTAGAATCGACTATCGCTCGCTGCTGGATTGCCGCACCAGCCCCACCTACCACGACGTCGCGCTCAACGATGTGTTGATCAAAGAAGAGGTGAATTCACGCCTTGTTCGCCTCGAAGTGGTGGCCGATGGCGAAGTCGTGACCGAGTACTATTGCGACGGTTTGATTTTTTCGACGCCGACCGGATCGACCGCCTACAATCTTTCCGCGGGCGGACCGCTCATTCATCCGGCGGCAGAGGTCATCGCAATGACACCCATTTGCCCGCATACCCTCAGCAATCGCGCGCTGATTTTTCGACAGGACGTCAAACTGCAGGTCTTCAATCGCACCGAGGATTCGAAGCTGCTGATCGCGATGGATGGCCAGCGAAACCTGATGGTCAGCGAGGGAGCTCCGATTGAAATCTCGATTTCAAAACTGAAACTGCCGCTCGCGCAGCGCCTCGACTACTCCCATTTTCAAGTCGTGCGGACCAAACTAAAATGGAGCGGAGGCTCAATCGAGCCGTCGAAGAGCTCGATTTAAATCCCTATTCGCAAAAAAAGTTTTTCGCCATTAGTCTAACGCCCAATCCCTCCCTACCATGAGTTCTGCTTCAAAAAATATTAGTCGTCGCGATGCCCTTAAGACCTTGGGTCTCAGTGCCGCCGTCCTCGGCCTCACCGAATTTAAGTCCACCGCAACCGCCGCTGACATGCCGGGCAAGTCCACCGGACCGCTCAGTTGGGATCTACCTGCCCTGCCCTACAGCGTCGGTGCGCTCGAACCGCATATCGACGCGAAGACGATGGAAATCCATCACGACAAGCACCACGCGACCTATATCGCGAATGCGAAAAAATTGCTCGATGGGCATCCTGATCTCCTCGCCTTGGGAGCCGACGGCCTCGTGAAAGATCTTAGCAAGGTTCCCGAGGATATTCGCACCGGGATTCGCAACAACGCGGGCGGTCACGTGAATCACACCTTTTTTTGGCAGATCCTCGCACCGGCCACGGGCTACGAGCCGGGTAAACTTGGGGCGGCGATTACCAAATCATTCGGGTCCATGGAGACATTCCAAACCCAATTTACCGATGCGGCGCTCAAACGATTCGGGAGTGGTTGGGCTTGGCTAAGCTTGAAGAGCGGTTCGTTGGTGATCCATTCGACCGCAAATCAAGACTCTCCACTGAGCGAAGGGATGACTCCGATTGTCGGATTGGATGTATGGGAGCATGCCTACTATCTCAAGCATCAGAACGTTCGCGCCAATTACATCACCGCATTCTGGAAGGTGTTGAATTGGAAACAGGCGGAAGCGAATTACACCGCAGCGATCGTGTAAGCGCGAATGATGGATCAACCTCACGACGTCGCGCCGTTCGATCCGGAATTGTCCGACGCGTTTGCAAAAGCCGGGCTTCCTACTGCAAAACGTCACCTTTTCTTTTGCATCGGCCCGGACTGCTGCGCGACCGAACACGGCCTTGCTACGTGGGAACACGCCAAAAAACGCCTGCGCGAGCTAGGCATTGAGGCCATGCGGACGAAAGCCGCCTGTTTCCGGATTTGTCAGCGCGGGCCGTGGCTCGTTGTTTACCCGGAGGGGACTTGGTACGATCAGGTCACACCGGAACGATTCGATCGCATTGCACGCGAACACCTGCAGGGCGGCAAACCCGTGGCTGAGTGGGTTCGCGCAACGAAAATCCTTCCGCCCGTTTCGTAAGCGGGCGGTTGCGGCTTAAGCCCCGCTTTTAAACGCTCACTTCGGGTATGCCGAGTGATGTCGTCTGCGTGCTTGGTAACGCAGGCACATCGTTGGCGAAGAACTCAACCATGTGCGAAATCTGGGTGTAGCCGTGGTTTTCCAAACGGCTTTGCACCTTCGCCATGAGTCGACGCAACTCGTCAGCGAGGTCGCCGTCGAGCGGTCGTATCACGTTGGTATTTCGCATGACGACGTGGTATTGGGTTTCCGAGTTCTGGCAGAACTCATAGAGCCCTGCGCCATTGTGGAAAAAGCAACGGCGAACAAGGCCTAATTCTTCAAATACCGCCAGACACCGATACACCGTCACAAGATCACAGGCATCATTGTCGAGTTCCTTGTGGATCTGTTCAATGCTGCGTGGCTGTGACTGGTTGATCAGCGTAGTCAGTATGGCAATACGGGGTTGGGTAATGCGCATCCCAGCGGCTTTGAGGCGCGCGCAAGCGACGTCTAGCTTCGATTCAGTGGTCACGGAGTATTGTAGTTCCTTATTTGTCGTGGGTCAGACGACATTAAGAGATTAGGAAAACGAACAGACTTTAAGTAACAGGTTGTTAGATAAAATCCATTAAATATTTACAACGAGTTGAAAGTTCGCCCTTTTATTGGGTTAGAGCGGGAGTTGCAGGCGGATCGGCACTGTGCTATCTACACCCTCGTTTCACATGCAAGAACCTGATTTTCTAGAGATTGTTGAACTCATTGTAAAAGAGGACGGCCGCTATTCGAAACCCTCCTACGGCTTCGTTCGCCAAGGGCTCGATCATACCCTTAAGGAAATCAAGAAGAAGGACCCTTCCCGCCCTCAGCGCAGCCCCCATGTCAATGGTTCGGAGCTGGTCGAAGGACTGCGAAGTTTTGCCCTCGAGCAATACGGTCCCCTGGCCAAAACCGTGCTCAATAGCTGGGGTATACGGGAATGCCGGGATTTCGGTGAAATCGTCTTCAATCTCATCGAGTACAACGTGTTTTCGAAGACCGACAACGACCGCCTTGATGATTTTTCCGGCGTCTACGATTTCGACGTGGCCTTTGTAAAGCCGTTCGAACCCACCAAAAGGCGCGTAGCTGCGACCCGACCGGTGGAATCGACGTAAGTGAGTCCTCTTACGCGCCGCGCAGACCTTTTCGCGCGGAAAAACTAAAACCCGCCTCCGGAATGGTACTCCTTTCCGTCTCAGCATTTTTTTCTCATGCCTGCTAAAACCTCCCCCTCTGCTTCCAAAAGCGATTTTGCACTTTTGGAGAAACTGTGGCGCGAACCGGTCGAACGCCAGATTCTGCCCAACGGCGTCACTTTGATCATCAAGCCGGATCACTCGGCGGCGCTCGCCTCCGTTCAGGTCTGGGTAAAGACCGGCAGCGTTCACGAGAACACCTACCTTGGCGCAGGCCTCTCGCATTTTTTGGAGCACATGCTTTTCAAAGGCACGCCCAACCGGGCCGGTCGGGAAATCTCTGCCACGGTGCAGGCACATGGAGGCTATATCAACGCCTACACGACCTTTGATCGCACGGTTTACTACATCGATTTGCCGAGCGAACACACGCCGGTGGCAATCGAGATTCTGGCCGACGCGGTCCTCCGCTCGTCCTTGCCCGCAGAAGAAGTCGACAAAGAAAAAGAAGTCATCCTGCGCGAGATCGATATGGGACTCGACGACCCGGATCAGCGCCTCGGACAACACCTCTTCGACACAGTCTACCGCGAACATCCTTATCGCCATCCCATCATCGGCCATCGTGAGGTGTTTGAACAAAATACACGGGAAAATCTCGTGGCCTATTACACCGAACGGTATGTGCCCAACAACCTCGTCGTCGTCGTTGTCGGTGCGGTCGACCCGGCTTCCATTCGCCGTGAGGTGGAAAAGCATTTCGGATCGTCCCCGCGTCGGCGGCTGCCGCCTGTCTACCTCCCGGCAGAGCCCGTGCAGTTAGCCCGCCGCGAACGCCACGATTTCGAGTCGGTGGAAATTTCACGGGTAAACATCGGTTGGCAAATTCCCGGCTTGGACCATCCTGACGCTCCTGCGCTGGACGTTCTCGCGATGATCCTCGGCTACGGTGATAGTTCGATCCTCTGGCAGGCCCTTCGTGAGAAAGCTCGGTTGGTTCACAGCATTGATGCATCCAGTTGGAATCCTGGCACGACGGGTTTATTTTATGTCGCCTTCACGGCTGATCCCGACAAGCGCGCGGCCGCCATCAAGGCCCTCGAGCGCGAAATCGCGCGTTGTGGCGTTCGCGGTTTTACCACGGCACAGATCAGCAAGAGCGTACGCCAGATTGTCGTCTCTGAAATCAACACACGCAAAACGATGAGCGGCCAGGCTTCGCGTCTGGGTGTCGCCGAAGTCGTCGTAGGCGATTTGGATCACGCCAAATCCTATTTCGAGCACCTCCGCAAAATCACACCTGCGATGCTCAAGCAGGTGTTGAAGAAATATCTCGTGCCGGAACATCTGACAATCGTCTCGCTTAATCCCACAATTCCTTCTCTAACGAGCGCAGAGACACGGGTGGTGGCTGATGCAGGCTTCAAAAACTTTGCCGAAGAAACCTTGTCGAATGGAGCACGACTCCTTCTCCAATCGGACCCCAAGCTACCCAATCTTCACTTGCGCGTGATTTGCCTCGGCGGCCCGTTTCACGAACCCGCTGATCTGCGGGGCGCCACCGATCTTATGGCCACGCTGCTTACGAAGGACACCGCCAAACGCAGTGCCGAAGAAGTTGCGCGAGCCATCGAAACCGTCGGAGGCAGTTTCCACGAGTTCACCGGTAACAACAGCTTTGGTCTCGCCTTGGAAGTCTTGCCGGGCGACGTGGACCTTGCTCTCGAGCTTTTGGGCGATGCATTGCTTACTCCCGCCTTTAAAAAGGAGTCGTTCGAAACCGAACGCGCAGCCGCCCTGGCCGCGCTTCAGCAAGATCGCGATGATGTCGTGACCTACGGTCGAAAGCTCATCCGCCAGAAATTTTTCGGCGGTCATCCGTTGGCCATCGACAGCCATGGGGATGAGGCTGGCCTTAAAAAAGCGAGCCCTGCTGACCTGCGCGCCTTGCACAAAAAACTAATCGTCGCGGGAAATGTGGTGTTTGCCGTGGCGGGCGATTTTGTACCGGAAAAACTATCTCCGAAGCTTCGCGCCTTTCTCAAAAAGCTGCCGAAGGGCCAGCCGCCCGTATCATCAGCAAAATTTGCCCATCCCGCGGAGATTGGCGATTTCATTGAACCCCGCCCGAGCCAACAGGCGGTCGTTTACCAATAGAACCAGACTACTTCGTGAGTGAAGTCGCTGATGAGCTTTTCAGCGGCACCAGCCCGGCTCGCTATGAAGAAGTCATCTCGGAGCTGGATCTCGAGATCGAGCGAGTACAATACGGCGGAGTAAAACCAGAGGAACTGAAGCGCTGCCAAACCCGCTTAAAGGCTGCCCGACGCCAGAGCCTCCAGACCAACGGATCGCGCGCCATGCACGCGGGCCTCAATGCGACGTACGGCCAACCAATCAATGATTGGCAAACCTACGACGCAAAGATCGATGCGATCACGATCAAGGATCTCGCGTCGTTCGCACAAAAATACTTCAAACCGAGTCTCCGCACGCAACTTGTAGTAAAGCCGTAAGATCGCTGATCGCTTCACTTTTTGGAAAAATCAGATGGTCGTTTGGCAGGTAATCTGCACGGTAGGCAAGAAGTCTGCTTACAGATTACCTATGAATCGACGTGATTTCTTAACCGGATCGGGTGCGGCGTTGGGATTGGGCTTGATGGGAATTAACTCCACGCTCCGTGGAAAGATCGAGGAAGGGACGCCCTCATCGACGCAGCCCGTAATTCCCGTACCGCCGCTCGCCCAGGTCCACGCGCGCACTGACCGCATCATACGAATCACGGTTTGCCTGAGGCCTTTTCGCGCCAAGGGTCCACGCATCGAAACGGAGAAGATCGGCCAAAAAACCGTCGTCCATAAT
>WNFI01146174.1_pt1 | contig 11701 bp, 12 predicted proteins | sample 5400471 | NCBI WGS metagenome assembly WNFI01 (sample SAMN13153348, study PRJNA577476) | soil metagenome | isolation source: 100 cm saprolite on Douglas fir-dominated hillslope | place: USA:California | collected 2013-09-17
GGTGGATTTGGTGAAAGTGTTCCAGCAAGTCTTGGAGCGGAAGAAAGAAGTTTCGCGGATCGAGCTGCGGCACGAAGAGTTTACCGTAGCGCAGATGATTGCGGCGCTGCGGGCGCAGATTTTGGCAAGCGCGGAGAATGCGGTGAATCTGATTCAGTTTTTTGAGGCGTGCCCTTCGCGACACGCGATGATTGTGGCGTTCCTGGCGGTTCTGGAAATGGTTAAGCTGCAGGCGGTGGCGTTGGTGCAAGAAAAACAGTTTGGGGACATTTTGGTGCGGAAACACAAGATGTTTGACTTGGTTTTTGATGAGAGCGGCGGGATCAAGCAGATTGACGAGGAGTACAAATGAGAAGTGGCTGGCGGCGAAAAGAGACCGAAACAATCAAGGCAGCAACGTGGACAGATACGCCAGCGCACGAAGGGAAATTGCGGAATTTGTGGTAAGCCGCGCAATCCTTATGCCGTTTTGTGTGACCCTAGCGGAAAAACAACGGTTACGGCTGCGGAAGAGAAAGGGTTCAAACACTGGCGGCCCGGAGGCATTGGAAGACCGCCCATTCTCAAGGCCTAGCTGCAAACCGACAAACCGAAACTGGAGTCCTTGTCTATGACAAACGAAGAGAGAAAAGCCGCACTTGAAGCGATAATTTATGCGGCGGATGAGCCGGCTACGATCGAGCAACTGGCAAAGGTCCTCGGGGAAGAGAAGCTGGCGGTCCAGGCTTCGCTCGACGAGCTGGTGGCGAGTTACGCGACGGAAGAGCGCGGGATCGAGATTCGCAGGGTAGCTGGCGGCTACAAACTGTTCACCAAGCCGCACCAGCATGACGTGGTGCGGCGGTTTATCAAGAGTTTGCGGCCGCCGCTGCGGCTTTCGATGCCGGCGCTGGAGACTTTGGCGGTGATTGCTTACAAGCAGCCGGTGACTTCGCCGGAAATTTCCGAGATTCGCGGGGTGAACACTTCGGGAGTGATCAGCACGCTGCTGGACAAGCACTTGATTACCACGGCGGGGCGCAAAGAAGTGATGGGCCGGCCGATTTTGTACAAGACGTCGAAGGAATTTTTGATGCGGTTCGGGCTGAGCGATCTGGAGGAGTTGCCGAGTTTGAAGGAGTTTGAGGCGCTGGCGCGGGAAGCGTTGGGGAGCGACGAGGGATTTGCGCCGGCGGAGAATGCGTTGACTGACGAGGCGAGCATCGCGGGACGAGCGCCGGAGAGCCGTGAAGCAAACGCTGCACCCACGGATCTGGCGGCGATGGAAGCGCGGGAGGAATTGCTGGAAGAGACGGCGGCGAACAATGAAGGAATGCCGGAGGGGGAGAGCGGCGAAACGCAGAAGGCCACGGCGGCGGGAGAGTGAGAAGACGAGGTAAAGAGGTAAGGATGTAGGGAAAAGCAGCCGCAAGTCCAACCGAAAGAAGGGCACGAAGTGTCGTGCCCTACCAGAGAAGACCTTAAGAAAGAAACCATGGAAGAAAGACTGCAGAAGATTATTGCGCGGGCGGGGATTGCTTCGCGGCGGCATGCTGAGCTGTTGATTACCAGCGGACAAGTGCGCGTGAACGGGCACGTGGTGCGGGAGCTGGGGACGAAGGCGGACGCGGCGAAGGACCGGATTGAGGCGGCGGGGAGAGTCGTCGAGGCGAAGGAAGGACGCCGCGTTTACCTTATCTTGAACAAGCCGCCGGAAGTGGTGTCGACGATGGCGGACCCGGAAGGGCGCAAGACGCTGCGCAATTGTTTGCGGGGATTGCCCGAGCGCGTGTTTCCCGTGGGGAATCTGGAGTATGCGGCGTCGGGGCTGGTGTTCTTGACGAACGACGGCGACTTGGCGGCGGAAATGCTCGACAACTGGGCGCAATTGGAACAGGTTTATCAGGTGAAAGTGAAAGGGATGCTGACGCTGCTGGACCTGGAGCGGCTGGGAAAAGAAATTGGCGTGAAGATGCAAACGGTGCGGCAGCCGGATGCAACGCGAGGGCGGGCTGCGAATTATTGGTATGAAGTGCGGATGAGGGATACGAAGAAGGAAGAGTTGCGGCGAGTGTTGTTCAAGGAGAAGCATCCGCTGGAAAAGTTGAAGCGCATTGGATTGGGGCCGCTCACCGTGGAGGGAGTTCCGCGGGGAAGATACAGATTGTTACAGGAGAAAGAGGCTGCGATGTTGGGTCGGATGATGAAGGGAAGTAAAATAAAGAAGTAAGGAAAAAGCAAAGAGGGACAAACGCAGAGGCACAGAGGGCGCACAGCAGAGAGAAGCAGATTCCTCGCTTCGCTCGGAATGACAGCGTTGGGGTGGACTATGAAGTATTATTTAATCGCAGAACTCGAGATAACGGACCAAAGCTGGGTCGCGGACTACATCAAGAATGTGACCGGGATGGTTGAGCGGCACGGAGGCCGGTACCTGGCACGCACGCCAAAAGTGGAGAGAATCGAAGGCGAGCGAAAGGCCGCAGGGATTTTCGTGATCGTCGAATGGTCTTCCAAGGAAAACGCCATGGCTTTCTATGAAAGCGAAGAATACCGCCCCTACCGGCAAAAGCGCATTGCCGGAGCCACAAATGAGTTTTTTCTCGTAGCGGGTGAGGATATCGCCAAGGCGGCCCAAGCTGCCGATTAGCGATGGTTCGTACGATGCCTTCCGAAAGACTTCAGAAAATCATGGCGGCTTCCGGAGTTGCGTCGCGGCGCAAGGCGGAGGAGATCATTGCGGCGGGGCGAGTTACGCTCAACGGAAAAGTGGTGCTGGAGCAGGGCACGAAAGCCGACGCGGAGCGGGATGCGATTTGCGTGGATGGCAAGCCGCTGAAAAAACGTGAGCGGCTGCTCTATTTCTTGTTGCACAAGCCGAAAGGTTATGTGACTACCGTCAGCGATCCTGAGGGGCGGCCGACAGTGATGGAGTTGATGAAGAACTGCGTGGAGCGCGTGTATCCCGTGGGGCGGCTGGACTACGCCAGCGAAGGCTTGCTGCTGATGACGAATGATGGGGCGCTGGCGCAGAAGTTGATGAAGGCGGGTTCGCATGCACCGAAAACGTATCTGGTGAAAATCGGCGGGAAACCGGACGAGCGGGCGCTGGCGCGTTTGCGGGCGGGAATCACAATTGAGCTGGAGGATGGGACGCGAGTGAAGACCTCGCCGGCGAAGATACGGTTGACGGAGGACGGGGCGAATCCTTGGTATGAGGTGGTTTTGATTGAGGGACGGAACCGGCAGATTCGGCGGATGTTTCAGAGCGTGGGATTTTTGGTGGAGAAAATCAAGCGCGTGCAATTGGGACCCCTGGTGCTGGATGTGCCTCCAGGAAAGTTTCGTGCGCTGACGGTGCGGGAAGTGGCGAAATTGAAAAGTCTTTGAGAGTTAGAGAATGGCCACCGAGTGAGAGCTGCGTTTGGCGACGAGACGGTTGAAGAAGTAAACTGGACCAGATGACGCGGACGATTGAAGACCTCATTCCGGATTACCTGCGCGGGCTGCCGGTATACGTTCCGGGAAAACCAATTGAAGAAGTGGAGCGCGAGCTGAAGATTCACGCGGTGAAGCTCGCTTCGAACGAGAACCCACTGGGGCCGTCGCCGATGGCGATGGCAGCGGCGCGGGCGGTGCTGGAGGAATCGCACCGTTACCCGGATGGCGGGACGCACGCGTTGCGGCAAGCGCTGGCGGAGCGGCATGGAGTTTCACCGGGAGAGCTTTTTATCGGACTGGGATCGAGCGAGCTGATTGACTTGGCAGCGCGGGTCTTGTTGCGGCCAGGTTTGCAGGGGCTGACTTCGGAAGGAACGTATGCACCGTTTTCTGTGGCGATTCGAGCGAGCGGGGCGGAGTTGCTGCGCGTCGCGCAGCGGGATTTTGCGTTTGATTTGAGGGCCATGGCGAAGGCCATCACGCCGAAAACGGGCGCCATCTATCTGGCGAATCCGAACAATCCGACGGGCAGCTCGTTTGGGCAAGAAGAATTTGACGTGTTTCTCGCGGCGGTTCCGGATGGCGTGCTGGTGGTACTGGATGAAGCGTACATCCATTATGCGGTGAGCATGGGACTGCGGGATTCGGTCGAGGCGTACCGCAAGAGAAAAAACCTGCTGGTGCTGCGGACGTTTTCGAAAGTGTATGGGCTTGCGGGATTGCGGATCGGCTATGCCATCGGACGGCCGGATTTGCTTTCCGCAATGAACAAATTGCGAACGCCATTCAACACGTCAGGAGTGGCGCAGGCTGGCGCGCTTGCGGCGCTGGATGACAAAGAGCATGTGACGCGGTGCATCGAGACGAACGCGGCGGAGCGGAAACGGCTGAGCGAGGGATTGGCGAAACTGGGATTCCGGCCGGTGCCGAGCGAGGCGAATTTTGTTTTTATCGTGGTGGGTCCGGATGCGCAAGCGCTGAGCGATGACCTGCTCCAGATGGGAGTGATCGTGCGGCCGCTGGGGTGGATGGGCTTTCCGGAAGCGATGCGCATTTCGATAGGGACAGCGGAAGAAAACGAGAAATGTTTGGCGGCCATGGCGCGGGTGATCTTGAAGCGCGCCGGTGAAGGCGAACTCGCGGCGCGATGAGAATCTTGGTCCCGGATGGCGCAGACTTTTCCACGCAACCTGGCGCCGACACGATTCTGGAAATCCTGAAAAAATACAAGACGATCGCGGTGGTTGGCTTGTCTTCGAATCCCATGCGAACCAGCCATGGTGTAGCGGAATACATGCAGGGTGCGGGCTACCGGATCATTCCGGTGAATCCGAATGAGACGGAAGTGCTGGGGGAGAAGAGTTACCCACGGCTGGAAGATGTGCCAGAGAAAATAGAGATCGTGAATGTATTTCGGCGTGCAGAGAAAGTGCCGCCGGTGGTGGAGAGCGCGATTCGAATCGACGCCAGGGCGGTGTGGATGCAGCTGGGAATTGAGAATGAAGAAGCGGCGGAAAAGGCTCGGGCAGCGGGGCTGGTGGCGGTTGAGGATGCTTGCATTTTGGTGGAACATCGGAGGAGAGCGAGGGAGCTGACGCGATAGAGGAGTGACAATTCGCAAATAGACGCGGCCCGCGGCGTTCTTGCGCGGGTCTTGTATTTTAAAAACAAAAAAATGATTTAACGCCGAGGAAGAGGAGACGCAGAGGACACAGAGATGCACCGACGGAAAGTCAGCGGGGAAGCGGGAAGACGAGGAGGCTGCGTTTGCCGGTAATGACCACGGCGAGGGAGCGGCCGTCGGGAGAGATGGATGGCGCGCTTGAGGAGAATGCGCGATTCGTCGGGCGCCCAGCGAAAGACGCCAAGTCCGATGCGAACACGGGCTACGCGATTAAGCGAAGTGAGATCGCGAATCTCGAGAATCTCTTTGTCAAGGAAGTAGGCGACTTTCTTGCCGCTGGGGGAGACGCTCAGCCCGCCTTCGTAGCCGTCGAGCGTGGCTAACTCCTTGTCGTTATCGGTGAGCAGATCAAGGCGCTGCAGACGGGGCGTGCCGGTGATGCTGCGATTTTGCTCGACAGCAATGGCGGAGTTCGCGCCGGGCAACCAGGCGATGTCGCGGAAGGTGCGCCCTTCATAAGCAGAAGGGAAAGAACCGGTCGCGGGGCGCGTGAACTTCAGGGAAAAGAGCTGGCGCGGCTTCACGGCTTCGGAGAGAAAGCCGATGGTGGCGTTGTCGAGAAGCCAGGTGGGGTTGGCGGCGTCGAGAATCACGTTGTCGCCTTTGTTGACGCGGATTTCGTGGCCGGAATCGTCGAAGAGCATGGTCTGGAAGGAGTCTTCGGCCTTGCCGGAATCGTCGACAACGGTGGTAGTGAGAAGTTCGGCGAGAATCAAGCGGCCGTTGGGAGACCACCGGAGTGAATTGACGATGTAGCTGAACGGGCGGTTGCCGCGAGTGAACTTTTGGCCTTCGAGTAGGCGACGGCGCTTGCCGCCCGCGTCCTGAAGCCAGATGTCATCGTGCTCGAGGTCGTATTCCTTGGTTTTGAAATGGCGATAGAAGGAATAGACGATGCGGCCGTCGGGGGCGTAGGCGAAGGCAGTGATTTCCTCGTCGATGGATTGTAGTGGTTTGTCGAGATTTTGGGCTTTAGCGGAGGGCAAAGAACAACAGCCCACGGTCGCGCACGCCAGCGAACACAGACGGCGGAGCCAGCGAAATCGGCTGAGGGAACAGGGACAGGTCATTGTTTGGGTCCGGGGTGGGGACCAGTGAATTCCGAGCAGCAGGGTGTTCGAACGGGCTTGAACTCCATGAATTCGACGCGCGTATCGTCGGGGTCGTAAAGATTGAGTTGCCATTTGCCGTCGCGGCCCATCTGCGGTTCTTCAAGAATCGGGGCCATGCGGTCGTCGCGTAGCCGTTCCGTCACCGTTTTGATGCTCTCGACTCCGAGCGCTATATGATTCATGACGCCGAGCTCTTTTTTGTCGGCGTTTGACGAAACGTTCACCATGTACTCGATCCAGTCAGTACCGTCGGGAACCTGCATGTCCACCCAGTCGGTTTCATCGTCCTTCATGCCGCCGTGCCAGTAAACACGGAAGCCGAGAATGTCTTTGTAGAAGCGATCTTCGGCGGCGCGATCGCGAACCACGAAGCCCACGTGAATGAGGCGGCGATTGCTTGCTGGGTCCGGTGGATAACCTGGCTTCAAAGCAGTAACGCCAAGGGACTGAATAAAGCTGATGCGGTGCCCCTCGGGATCGACGACGGAGAGGGATGGACCTATTGCTTTGTCTTTTTCGGCTGACTCCCTGACTTGAATCTTCTTTTTCGTCAAATAGCGCCGGAGTTCACGGACACTGTCCGTCGCGAAGGTGATTTCTTCGATGCGGTTTGAAGGAGCAGGTGAAGGGTCTGGGGATAGTCCGATACCCTGATTCAGATTGACCAAGAAGCTGCGACCAGGAAGACCTTCGCACCAATCGCAGTCGTGGGCATGGTCCAAGATTTTGCTATAGAAAGAGCGCGCTGCCGAAATGTCGCTCGTCACAATTTGAATGCGCGCGATGCCAAAGATGCGTGGGCGTTTGGGTGGGTCGCTCGCGAAGGCGGCGAGGCAGCATACGAGAATTGTGAGTGCGAAGACAAGACGTTTCATGAGGTTACCTCAAACTCCTGGCACAGCACGGGATTTTATCTTACGAATTTCGTCGAGGCGCTGGCGGAGGCGCGTATTTGTAGCCTTTGCCGTAGCCGATGTTTTTCATTAATCCGGTGACGGCATTGCGGATGTGGAAAGGCACAGGCTCGGCCTCGGTTTTGTGAACATCATCGATGACCTCGCCGTAGGCAGTGTAAACGGCGTTCGATTTTGGCACGAGCGAGAGATAGACGGCGGCTTGCGCGAGCGCCAGATGGCCTTCGGGCGCACCAAGGAAATCGAAAGCATCCTTGGCGGCGAGCGTAACGGCGAGGGCACCGGGTTCGGCCAGGCCGATGTCTTCACTGGCCATGCGCACCATGCGGCGCGCGAGATAAAGCGGATCTTCGCCGGATTCGAGCATGCGCGCGAGCCAGTAAAGGGCGGCGTCGGGATCGGAGTTGCGGACGGATTTGTGCAGGGCGGAAATGAGGTTGAAGTGCTCCTCGCCGGCTTTATCGTAGCGGAGGAGTTTTCGTTGCAGGACGTCTTCGAGGAGTTCCTTTGTGATGACGCGCGTGCCCGTTTCGTTCGAAGGCGCGCTGCGCACAGCCAGCTCCAGCGTGTTGTAAGCAGCGCGAGCGTCGCCATTCGCAAAGGAGGCGATGCGGAAAAGAATATCGTTGGGAGCGTCGACCGATTCATTCCCGAAACCGCGCTCTTTGTCGTTGAGGGCGCGGAGGAGGAGTTCGGCGATTTGCGGCGTGGTGAGCGGATCGAGGAGGTAGACTTTTGTACGGGAGAGCAGCGGAGAAATCACTTCAAACGAAGGATTCTCAGTGGTCGCGCCGATGAAGATGATGTGTCCGGCTTCGACGTGAGGGAGGAAGGCGTCTTGCTGAGCTTTGTTGAAGCGATGGACTTCGTCGACGAAGACGATGGTGCGATGGCCCGAGCGGGATTTGTGCTCGGCAGCGGCCATGACTTCCTTGATTTCCTTGATGCCGGAGAGAACGGCGCTGAAGGAGACGAATTCGGAACTGGTCAGACGCGCGATGAGCCGCGCGAGAGTGGTTTTCCCGCAGCCGGGCGGTCCCCAGAAGAGCATGGAGCCGAGATTGTCGTTTTCGATCTGAACGCGAAGCGACTTGCCGGGACCGAGAAGTTTTTCCTGGCCGATGAATTCATCGAGGGTGCGCGGGCGCATGCGTTCAGCAAGCGGCTGGTTGGCCGCGGGCACGTCGGGCTCGGGGGCCGGTGGCGGTAATTGTGAGAAGAGGCTCATGTTATTTTTGGATGTGCGACGAGGGCACAGAGTTTCTTTGACGGGCGGCCTCGTAAAAAACGACGGCGGCCGCGGCGGCAGCATTCAACGATTCGACGCCGCTAGCCATGGGAATGCGAAAGCGCGCGTCGGCGCTGCGCTCGACTTCTTCGGGAAGACCGGCGCCCTCGTTGCCGACGAGGAGGGCCACGGGTTGGCACCAATCGACTTCCCAGGGAGCGAGCAGCGGCTGCTCGCCGTCGCGCGGTTCGTGAACGCTGGAAGCCAGCGTGCGAACGCCAGCGACTTTGAGCTGCGCGAGGAGAATCGAAAGCGACATGCCGGCGAGGATCGCAAGATGCAGAGCGGCGCCAGCGGAGGCGCGGAGAGCTTTCGGCGAGAAAGGATTTGCGGTGCCGCTGATGCCGGAAGCGACGGTAGCGGCGCCAGTGGCGCCGAAGGCGGCAGCAGTGCGCAGGATCGTTCCGACGTTTCCGGGATCCTGAACTCCGGCCAGAACGACGAGAAGCGGAGCGCAAGCGGAACCAGGCGCGCGCACGAAATCATCGAACGAAGTCTCACGAGGATGAACCAGAGCGGCGACGCCTTGCGGGTGCTCGGTGTCCGCAAGGGCTTCAAAGAGGCGGTCGGTGGTGCGGAGGACAGGAAAGGCCATTTCGGGGCGGTCGATGAAGGGAGAAAGACGTTCGTGATGGCGCTCTCCGGATTCGCTGAAGAGCACAGCTTGGATGCGGCAGCTGGAACGCAGGGCTTCCTCGACGAGCCGCACCCCTTCGACACCGACGAAGCCGCTCTCAGTGGGCAGGCCGCCGCGCAGGGCGACGCGAAACTCCTTGAGCCATCGATTGTCGCGGCTGGTCAGAAGCGCGGGCCCGACAGCTGCGCGAGCGCTACGAGCGGATTTGCCTGCCGTTGCCACCACTGTCGAGCGTAGCAAATTTTCGACGCGGGAAGCCAATTCCCGGATCGCCATTCATGAAAGTAAATCCTGAGGCAATGGAACTGGCTCGCCTGGAAGCTCTTATTGCGTGGGGTAAAGGGGTGTGGTAGCTTCGCCCAAATAAGGGCAGCACCGGCGGGGCGCTGCAGGGTGGCGTCACGACTTCGCCAAAGGCCAAAAAATTGCCAGCTGAACTGCTGCGCGTCAACGCGCAATCCCCTGAGGCGGACCTGCTGCGCTACGCGGCGGATTTTATAACGCGCGGAAGCGTAATTGCCATTCCCACGGACACTTTCTATGGACTGGCGGCTGATCCATTCAATTTAGCTGCGGTGGATGAAATTTATCGAGTGAAGGGGAGGCCGGAGACCAGAGCGCTGCCCATCCTAGTAAATTCCATTGAACAAGCTATTTTGCTCGCGCGGGAAGCGCCGCGGAAGTTTTTGCGGCTCGCGCAGGCGTTCTGGCCAGGAGGGCTGACGCTGGTGGTGAACGCGGCGCAGCGCATCCCCCTCAAAGTGACGGCGGGCACAGGGCGCGTTGCGTTGCGCTGGCCCAATAGCACCTTGGTTCGGCGATTGATCGATGAATTCGAGGGTCCAGTCACAGGGACCAGTGCCAACATTTCCGGTTTTCCGTCGTGCTCGAACGCGGAACAGGTGATGAAGCAGCTGGGGACACGCGTGCAGCTCGTTTTGGATACCGGTGAAACCGGCGGGACGTTGGCCTCGACCATCGTGGAATTGACCGGCGACACCTGGAGAGTCGGCCGGGAAGGGGCCATCCCGGTGACGGAAATCGAGAAGGCGCTGGAGTCCTAGAAGCCTCGGAGGGGACGCGCTAAAGGACGCCCCTGCATGACTCGTGAAAGGCCACTTGCTATTGGCTGGTTGGATTTAGCGTAGTGAGGAAGTTGCAGTTGCCGGTCGAGGGTAAATCGAGAGCGCCGAGCGAGCGTTGGCGAACGGAAACAACATCATTGAACCACAGCGGCAAGTAGGGAAGATCGTCCGCCAGGATTTTCTGGACTTCAGTGCATGGAGCTTTTCTTTTTTCCTGATTCATCTCCACACGAGTCTGGTCCGTCAGCGCGTCGATGCGCGCACTCCCGTGATGCCCGCGATTGGCGCCGTTGGGCGGAAAACGCTTCGACGAAAACGCAGTCTCAAAAAAGTCGGGATCAGTGTTAGCGCCTACCCACCGCTGAAACGAAAACTGGAAATCCCTTTTGGCGACGTCAGAAAACAGCGGCGCGAGTGCCGTTAGCGCGGCGGAGGATAGGATATTTTACCGAGAATTGCGAGGCTGCGCGCGCCCGTTGCAGAGGGCAGGTTCGCGGGACGCTGGTGAAGTGTCTCGTAAGCCAGAAGTGCAAAGGCGAAAGCTTCCTTGGCGCCCTCAGGAACGCCCAGCCGTGAAGAGGGCAGGACTTCGACGCCTGGAAGGGCAACGGAAATCTGGGCCACGATCAGCGGGTTGTGCGCGCCACCGCCGGAAACAATCAGTTGATCGATTTTCATTTTGGGTAGCACGAAACGATGCAGCGCATCGACGACCGAAAGCGCCGTGAAAATGGTGGCCGCACGGATAAGATCGTTCGGCTTAGCTCGACGGCGTCGGCCGAGAGCAAGTAGGTTCTTGAGGTAAGCATGACCAAAGTACTCGCGCCCAGTAGATTTGGGAGGCGCAAGCTTCAGGTAGGGATCGCCCATGAGGTCGTCGAGCAACGCGGGACTGCTGCGGCCTCGCGCGGCGAGGTGAGCGTTTTTGTCAAAACGTTGCCGGCCGCGTGAGAAATGAGAGACAAGCGCGTCGATCAGCATGTTGGCGGGGCCGGTGTCGAAAGCAAACACTTGTTGCGGTTTGGCCGCAGGCGGAAGAACCGTGATGTTGGCGATGCCGCCGAGATTTAGGGAGACGCGGCCGAGTTTCGCGTGGCGGTAGACAAGATAGTCCACATACGGGACGAGAGGCGCGCCCTGGCCGCCGAGCGCAATATCCGCCGGGCGAAAATCGCCGACGGTGGTGACGCCCGTGCCCGCGGCGATAACCGACGGCTCGCCAATCTGAAGTGTTGAAGCAGTCGGCGACCCGAAAAAGGGAATCGGCCGGCCCTGATGGAAAATGGTCTGGCCGTGGCTGCCAATTAGCGAGATGCGCCTTGGCGAGACCCGGAATTTGCGGCAAGCGGCAAGAGCGGCGTCGGCAAAAACTTCTCCCAAGCGAAAGTTCAACTGGCTGAGCTCGCCTGCAGTGATGGCGTGCTGTTCGGCGACGCGCAGGATTTCTTTGCGAAGGGCGGGTGAAAATTTAACGGACGCGTGATCGAGAAGTTTTGCCTTCAAATCCGGCGGTCTGCCCAAGATGCGCGCCAAGGCAACGTCAATGCCATCGGCAGAAGTT
>WNFI01355157.1_pt2 | contig 11701 bp, 12 predicted proteins | sample 5400471 | NCBI WGS metagenome assembly WNFI01 (sample SAMN13153348, study PRJNA577476) | soil metagenome | isolation source: 100 cm saprolite on Douglas fir-dominated hillslope | place: USA:California | collected 2013-09-17
ATTCCCGTGTTTTGCCACCTTATACCCCGTCCCGGCCACTATAAAACAACCCAGCGTGGAGATATTGAAGGTATTCTTCCCATCCCCGCCGGTTCCGACGATGTGGATGGTTTCCTGCCCATCGAGGTCAACGCGTACACATAACTCCAATAAAGCATCCCGAAACCCCTGCAGCTCTTCAATTTTGACGCTGCGCATCAAAAAGACCGTGATAAAGGCAGCCAGCTCGCTTTCGTTGAATTCACCCTTCGCAATACGGACCAGTACATCCTTTGCCTGTTCCCGGGACAGCGTCTTATGTTCAAATAAATATTGTAATATCTTTTTCATTGATTCCAGTTATGGTGTTATTGTTTCAACCAATTAGCCAATATTTTCTCACCCAACGGAGTCAGCACACTTTCCGGATGAAACTGCACACCTTGCACATCCAGTGTCTTATGCCGTAACCCCATCACAAAATTCTTCTCATCCCTTGCCGTCACTTCCAGTTCGTCCGGCCAACCCTCTTCACTAACCACCCAGCTATGATAACGACCAACTTCTAATGTCTCCGGCAACCCCTCAAACAAAGTCCCCGGCTTCAGTACTTTTACCGGCGTCGCCACGCCATGATATACAGTGCTCAAATTGACCAGCTTGCCTCCAAAAGCCTCGCCGATAGCCTGGTGCCCGAGACAAACGCCAAGAATAGGTTTCGATGCCGCATATTCCCGGATCAAGGGCAGCAGCAGTCCCGCCTCGGAAGGAATACCCGGCCCCGGGGAAAGAATGATTTTATCATATTCCTTTACCTTTTCCAATGGGATACGGTCATTCCGGTACACCTCCACCCGCTGCTTTATCAGCTTCTCTACCAGATGCACGAGGTTATAGGTAAAAGAGTCATAATTGTCAAAGACCAGTATACGTGTCACTATAAATTATTTAAATTTTTGCCGCATAAACAATAGCCGATTTCAGCGCGCCTAATTTATTGTTCACTTCCTGCAACTCGCTTTCCGGCTGGCTGGCCGCTACCACACCCGCTCCGGCCTGATAGGTCAGGGTATTATTGCGGCTGAGCAGGCTGCGGATCATGATCGCATGGTTGCAGCTGCCGTCGAATCCCATAAAAAACCCTTGCCTCAATCGCCCCCTTACCTCGCTCACCAAATGAATGACGTGAGAATAGTATTGTACCTCCCGGTAATGCGTCACCGTCACGTCGTCGCAGCTGCGGCTCAGGTCATTCCGGGCCAGGTCGACCAGCATAACGTGCTCCGCATTTTCCTTGGCATCCTTCAGCAGCTTATCCGCCATCTGTCTGTCTGTAACATCATCCCCACTCCTTTTGAAAGTACCCGCTATAGGATGTACAATGGCCTCTCCGTTTTGCAAAATGATCTGCGACTCCGGAGATGAGCCCATCAGTTTGTAATCGCCATAATCGAAGAAGAAGAGGTAAGGAGAAGGATTGATATTCCGCAAGGCGCGATATACATTGAATTCATCACCGGTAAAACCCTGCTGGAAGCGCCGGCTGAGTACGATCTGAAAGACGTCTCCGCGCATACAAGAGTTTATTCCCCTTTGCACAATCTGCCGGTACTGCTCATCCGTTAGATTTGACGTCTCCTCTCCTTGCGGCTGGAAAGGATAAACCGGAACATCCTTACTCCGGATCAGCGACTCCACCACCGGCAGTTCCGACTCAATGCCACTTATCTTATTCTCACAGATATAAAGCTCATCCTTAAAATGGTTGATGGCGATAACGTATTGATACAGCCGGTAGCGCATCAATGGTATTGCGCTCCCCCTATCTTCTAATTTGATCGTATCAAAAAATTGCACCGCATCAAACGTCGTATACCCGAACAGTCCCTGCGTCGCCTTCACTGGCTTCTCAGACGCCGCTTCCACCTCGAAACGCTGCATGAACTCCCACAGCAGCCGCGGCGTATCCGAAAGATTTGGCAGCGGCACCCGCTCCGGCTTCTGCCCCGGCAGCTTGAACTCTATGCTTTTCGTATCGGTAATCTCCATGCCGGCAATGGCATTGATACAAATGAAAGAATAGCTGTTCTCGGCAGCGTGGTAATCCGTGCTTTCCAGCAGGATGGTATCCCGGAAACGGTCGCGCAACCGCAGGTAAATGCCGACCGGCGTATAGATGTCCGAGAGCAGCTTCTTACAATTTGTCTTGATCTCTATCTTTTTCATGTCTGGGTTATGTACTCACCGGACGGAGTCCGGTTAAAATGGCACAAATAAAAAGGCCCCGAAATTCGGGGCCCAATCTGGTAAATACTATTGATAAACTATGACAATAGCCTTACTTGCCCCGTTTGGAGTTCGTATGCCACCACCACTGTTGATTGATTGTTATCTTCATTGCGGAGCAAATATCCACGGGAAAAACCAAATCGCCAAATTTTTTTATATTTACTGCCATGCCAGACAAAACAGCCCCTGCCAATGCAACCCCCGCAGACTCTCTTCACCCGCCTATATATCAACGCCTCTTATCCCTCGACTTCATGCGCGGATTTATCATGGTGCTGCTGGCGCTGGAATCCGCCGGGCTTTACGAGCACCTGGAACATACCACCCGGGGAAACATCCTTAACTCCCTGATGCAGCAATTCTTCCATCACCCCTGGCATGGCCTTCACGCCTGGGACCTCGTACAGCCCGCCTTCATGTTCATGGCAGGGGCAGCCATGGCCTTTTCACTCGAAAAACAACGGCAAAAAGGACTGACCTGGGGACAATCCTTCCAAAAAACACTAAAAAGATGCGGGTGGTTATTCTTTTGGGGCGTGCTGGATTATGCCGTAAGACCAAAAGGACTCTCCTTCGAGCTCTGGGACGTACTGACGCAGCTGTCCTTTACAACCCTGGTGGCATTCCTGGTATTTCAATGGCCGGCGAAGGCCCAAATCGCCTTTTGCGCCGGGCTGTTATTACTCGCAGAGATCATCTATCGCTTTACGCACGTGCCTGGCTTCGACCAGCCCTTCACCGACCAGCACAACGTTGGAAATTATATAGACCTCCTGCTGATGAATAAGATCAACCCCGGTGGCTGGGTTGCGATCAATTGCATTCCCACATCGGTACACACTATCGGTGGGGCGCTGGCTGGAAAACTGCTCCTGGGGCCCAAACAAAAAAAAGTCGGCACATTAATAGCCTGGGGATTCATCACCCTGCTCCTTGGTTATATCCTCGACTGGTCTAATATCACTCCTATTATCAAACGCATAGCCACCAGCTCGTTCACCCTGGTCTCCCTTGGCTACAGCCTCCTCACCCTCGCGGTATGTTACTGGTGGATCGACGTAAAAGATCATCGCCGCCACCTCGAATTCTTCACCATCGTAGGCATGAATTCCATTTTTATCTACCTGTTCTTTGAAATCGTAGGCGACCGGTGGTTCAACGGATACGCCACAGCGCTTACCAGCTGGGCACACCCCATCATTACCTCCCTTGTCATTTTTACCTGTGAATGGGGATTATGTTATTTCCTGTACCGAAAAAAAATATTCCTTAGGGTCTAGCCAAGCCGCCCGTCATCCTTCGGCTCCCGTCGGCATCCCGCGCCGCCCGCGGGCACGCCTACAACACCCCCTTCGTACTCGGCAAATAGCTGCTTAACGGGTCCCGCCGCACCGCCATCCGTATCGCCTTTGCAAAAGCCTTGAAAATGGCCTCTATCTTGTGATGTTCATTCTCGCCCCTGCATTCGATATTCAGGTTGCACCGCGCCCCATCCGAAAAAGACTTGAAAAAATGAAAGAACATCTCCGTAGGCACTTCTCCTATTCGCTCACGCTTGAACTCCGTATTCCAGACGATCCAGTTGCGCCCCCCGAAATCGATCAATACCTTCGCATCGGCCTCGTCCATCGGTAGGGCAAAACCATATCGCTCCATGCCCCGCTTGTCTGCCAATGCCTGCGCAAAAGCTTCTCCCAGCGTTATGCCCGTATCTTCTATCGTATGGTGTTCGTCGATGTGCAGGTCTCCATTGACCCGGATGGAAAGGTTCATCTTGCCATGCCGCGCTATCTGCTCCAGCATGTGATCGAAAAATCCCAGCCCCGTAATAATAGCCGCTTTCCCGCTGCCATCCACATTCAGATCGATCTTGATCTGCGTCTCGCTGGTATTGCGTTCATGCACCACCCGGCGCAGGCCCAGTTTCAGGAATTCGTATACCTTGCTCCAATCCGGCGTTTCCAACGCAATGGCCCCTTCCAGGTCGTGACGGGAATCACTGATCTCCGCGCCGCCCAGCAAAGCATCATTATTCAGCCATATGGTCTTACAGCCCAGGTTCTTCGCCAACTGCACGTCAGTGATGCGGTCGCCGATGACAAAAGAATTAGCCAGGTCATATTCCTCGTTGTCAATATACTTCGTCAGCATTGCCGTACCCGGCTTACGCGTCGGCAGCTTCTCTTCCGGGAAACTCCGGTCGATATAAACCCCGCTGAACCGGATCCCCTCCCCTTCCAGCGTCTTCAGAACAAAGTTCTGCACCGGCCAGAAGCTATCCTCGGGAAAAGAAGCTGTTCCCAGTCCATCCTGGTTCGTCACCATCAACAGCTCATAATCGAACTCACGGGCTATCCTGCTCATGTACTCAAACATATTCGGATAAAACTCCAGTTTCTCAAAAGAATCGATCTGGTAAGTCGGCGGGGCTTCTTTGATCAGGGTACCATCCCTGTCTATAAATAAAATTCGCTTCATGTGTTGCAAAACTATAATAAAAAATGCGTATCCCGGTTGCCCGTAATACGCATTAATAAATTTGATTATCCCTTGATCAACTACTGCGCCGGCTAATTCGTCGGATGAGTCGTCGGATTCGTCGTTGAACCCGCCGCGCGTATAGCCTTCACCTCCGCCGCCGTGATCGCCTTTGCCTTATTTCCAAAACTATTCCGTACATAGGTCAATACATCGGCAATCTGCTCATCGGTAAGATCAGGATGCGGCGCCATCACGCCATGATAATCTTCTCCATCTACCTGAACTCCCTGCAACCCGTTGAGCACGATCTTCACCAGCGTAGCCTTATCCCCCAGCACGAATTTCGTCTTCACCAACGGCGGGTTCATGCCCTGTACGCCCAGCGCATCCGCCTGGTGACAGGCCAGACATTGCTCGAGATATACCTGCTTGCCCCTGGTAATAGAGGCCTGCAATCCACCCGTGGCGGCAGGTTTTGCCGCCGCCGCCGGTTTTTTCGTTTGTGACATCAGGACAGTAGCCAGCATGAACAAGCTACAAGTCAGCGTGAAGAATACTGTATTTTTTTTCATCAGTCGGTTGTCCATTATTTTTTATAAGATATCTTCCAGATGGTTCCTTTGTTATCATCCGAAACATAGATCGACCCATCCGGGCCCTGTGCCAGACCGCAGGGACGATGCTCCGCACGACCGGAAGCCGTCTTGTCCGGCCCACCCGAGAAATTGTCCGCAAATATTTCCCACTTACCATCGGGCTTGCCATCCTTAAACGGCTGAAAGACTACATAATACCCCTGTTGAGGCTCCGGAGCCCTGTTCCAGCTGCCGTGAAAGGCGATAAAGGCGCCATTCTTATATTTCTCCGGGAATTGATTGCCGGTATAGAACAACAGCCCATCCGGCGCAAGGTGACCGGGGAAAGCCACCACGGGATCCTGTGCATCCTCACCCGCCGTCTTCTTTCCATCACCGCCATATTCCGGAGCGAGTATCTTTTTCTGCTGGAACTGGTCGTAAAAGATATAAGGCCAGCCGCAATTAGAACCCTGGTGCAGTTCATACATACACTCTGCGGGCAGCTCGGCGCTTTGTTTCGTATCCCATATGTCAGGGAAGAGATCGTGCAGCTGGTCCCGGCCATGCATCATAACGAACAGGGAATTGGTGGACTTATTCCAGTCCAGCGCTACACAATTCCGCAACCCCGTAGCATACCGTTTGCCGGTGCCATAGGTTTGATCCGGCTGGTCGGCTTTGAAGATCCAGATGCCTCCTGCTGAATCCAGGATAGGGCAGGGCTTCTGACCCGGAGACCCCTTCGCCCTGTCCTGCAGCTGGCAGGAATTGGAATAGGCGCCGATATTGACAAACAGATTCCCTTTATCATCCAGGGTGATCGTCTTAGCTTCATGTTCATGGCGGGCCAGTAGGCCAGTGACGATTTTTTCCGGTTTACCAGGATTGACCACGTCGTTATTGCCATCCAATTTAAAACGGTAAACATCCTCGTCGGTAGTGGCATACAGGTACCCATTGCTGATAGCCATGCCCGTTCCTGGAAAATCGCCGAAACCAGTGATCTTTTCAGCCTTACCGTCACCATTGGTATCCTGCAAACGGTAAATTCCTTTTCCGTTTTTCAGTTTCGCAAGCTTGACGAAAATAGCCCCGTTAGGCGCGACGGCAATATGACGCACCTTGCCAAAAGAATCTACCACGGTCACGGCAGAAAAACCCGAAGGTAATTTCAGGGGTGAAACGGCAGCTGAAACTTTTGCTGCCTTACCGCCATCCCCATTTTTTTTGCCATCGCCACCGCCGTCACCGGCACGGACGACCAAACCTTGTAGACATAAACCAAGACATAACCCTGTTATAAGAAACAGGGACTTCCTGGATACTTCTTTCATTCTGTTGATGAATTGTTGCATGGATTATGAATTAACTTGCTGCAAATTACTTGAATTTTTCTATTGCTGGTCCGCTCATCCGGGGACAGCGTTACTAATTTTTATCTTAGACCGCTTCATTTTAGGCCGCGCAACACCTCCACCAGCTCCGCATTCTCCTTCCCCGTCCCCACAGTTATACGCAAACACCCCTCACACAACTCTACCTTACTGCGGTCCCGCAGGACAATCCCGTTTTCCAGCAGGCTTTCATATATACCTCGCGCATTCTCCATCTTCACCAGTAAAAAATTGGCATCGCTGGGATAAACAGTCAACACCAGCGGCAAACCGGCCAGATCCTTGGCCAATTGCTCCCGCATAGTCACCAATTGACGGATCATATCATTTACCTGCCCCACTTCTTCGAGGGCCTTCAAGGCCAATTCCTGGTTGACCTGGCTGATATTGTAGGGGGGTTTTACCTTGTTGTATACATCGATGATGGCTTCGCTGGCAAAAGCCATACCCAGCCGGAGACCCGCCAGCCCCCAGGCCTTGCTCATTGTCTGCAATACTACGAGATTCGGATAATCGCTCAATTCCTGGATAAAGGATTTATGGCGGGAAAAGTTGATATACGCTTCATCTACCACCACCAGACCCGGAAAATTGTTCAGGATGATCTCGATATCCTGGCGGTTCATGGAATTAGCCGTGGGATTGTTCGGCGAACAGATCCAGATCATTTTGGTGTTTTCATCCACCAGGTTTTCCAGGTGTACAAGGTCCAGCTGAAAGTCATCCAGCAGCACCGCACGACGCACTTCCACGTCGTTGATATTCGCACTCACCTCATACATCCCATAAGTAGGCGGGTTGATAATGACATTATCCTTACCCGGAACACAGAAGGCGCGGTACAACAGATCGATGCATTCATCACTCCCGTTGCCCAAAAAAATATGTTGGGGCGGAATGCCTTTTATTTTACCAATAGCTTCCTTCACCTTCCACTGATGAGGGTCCGGGTAGCGATTATACCACCTGGTTAGCGGCGAACCCAAACTATTTTCATTGGCATCAAGAAAGATCTGCGCCTCCCCTTTGAATTCGTCCCTGGCCGATGAGTAGGGCACCAGCCGGCGAATGTTGTCTCGTAAAAGCTTGTCTAAATCGAACATAATCTTTTTAGTTTTTTTCCATCCTTAAACTGACCGCCCTTGCATGCGCCTCCAGCCCTTCAGCCTCTGCCATCCGCCGGACCGTCATTCCGATACTGGTCAGTCCTTCCCGGGTCAGTTGTTGAAAAGTAATTTTTTTTACAAAACTGTCAAGGCTCACCCCGCTGTATGCCCGCGCATGGCCATTCGTAGGCAATACGTGATTAGTGCCGCTGGCATAGTCGCATACACTCTCCGGAGAATAGTGCCCCAGGAATACCGACCCCGCATTGATCACCTGTTCAGCTAAGGAATCCGCATCGCTGCAGGCCAGGATAAGATGCTCCGGGGCATAGTCATTCAGCAGTTGCATAGCCTGCTTACTGTCCCGCACAATAAAGGCACGGCTGTTTGCCAACGCCCGCTGGGCCATATCCGAACGGGGCAGCTGCGCCACCTGCCTGTCCACTTCGGCCAACACCGCGGTCACCACAATGGACGAATTGCTCACCAGCACCACCTGGCTGTCCGCACCATGTTCCGCCTGGGACAACAGGTCAGCCGCCACGAACAGCGGATCACAGGTCTCGTCCGCATATACAGCCACCTCACTTGGCCCCGCCGGCATGTCGATCGCCACGCCATCCCGCTGCACCAATTGCTTGGCACAGGTGACATACTGATTCCCGGGACCAAATATCTTATACACCCGGGGAACAGATTCCGTTCCATAAGCCATGGCGGCAATAGCCTGCACACCGCCAACCCGGAAGACCCTGGTTATGCCAACCAGCTGCGCGGCATAAAGAATGGCCGGATGCAGCCGCCCCTGCGAATCGGGTGGCGAGCAAAGCACAATGTCCCGGCAACCTGCGATCTTCGCCGGTATCGCCAGCATCAGCAAGGTAGAAAACAATGGCGCCGTTCCCCCGGGAATATACAATCCTACTTTTTCAATAGCCACCGGCTTGCGCCAGCATTTCACTCCGGGAATCACTTCGACAACCGCCTCCGTATGCCGCTGCTGGTTGTGAAAATTTAAAATATTGGTGTAGGCCGCCCGGATAGCAATTTTCAGCTCCTCCCCCACTTCACTTGCCCCGGCGTTTATTTCCTCCGCCCTTAGTTCGAAAGTCTCAGGCGCTATCTGATCGAATTTTAGCGAGAACTCTCTGACAGCCCTGTCGCCCTCCTCCCGCACGGTAGATAAAATAGCCGCGACCCTGTGCTCCAGCGACCGCGTGTCGATCACCGGCCGCGATAACAGTTCTGCCGAAAGCGTGCCTGTAGTACTGACATCTATAATCTCCATTATATAATCATTTTTTCAATAGGAACAACAAGGATACCCTGGGCGCCCGCATCTTTCAGCCGTTCGATGATCTCCCAAAAATCATTTTCGTTGAGTACGCTGTGTACGCTGCTCCATCCCGGCTCCGCCAACGGCAGCACCGTCGGACTCTTCATGCCCGGTAACAAACCAATGATCTCCTGCAGCCTTTCATTGGGCGCATTCAACAGGACATACTTGTTGTTACGGGCTTTCTTTACAGCGCGTATCCGGAAGAGAAATTTCTCCAGCAACAGCTGCTGATCCGCTCCCAGCCGCTCATTCCGGATTAACACAGCCTGTGACTTCAGCACCGTTTCCACTTCCTTCAACCCATTCATGAACAACGTGCTGCCACTGCTGACCAGGTCGACAATAGCGTCCGCAAGGCCAATGCCCGGCGCTATCTCTACCGACCCGCTGATCTCATGGATCTCGGCGCTGACCTTATTCTTTTCCAGGAATTGCCGCACCAGCGTGGGATAGGTGGTCGCGATCTTCTTTCCGTTGAGATATTCCACTCCGTCATATGACTCGCTCCTTCCCACTGCCACCGACAAACGGCATTTTCCAAAACCCAGTTGTTCGATGATCTCGGCCTTCTTATTCTTCTCGTAAAGGACATTCTCCCCCACAATACCAATGTCGGCTACAGCATCTTCCACATACTGCGGGATATCGTCATCCCGTAAAAAATAGATCTCCATGGGAAAATTGTCACATTCTGCCTTTAACTTATTAACGCCGTTCTTCAGGTCAATTCCGCAATCTTTTAGCAGTTTTACCGAATCGTCATAAAGCCGGCCGGACTTCTGAATAGCGATCTTTAGTTTGTTCACAACTCTTGGGTTTAATAAAAAAAAGAAGGCTTACCTCCCGGTAAGCCCTTAATACGTTTTATTTTCTAGACAAAACATCACCGGCCTACCCCTGAGGTAAGAAAAAATGATGGTGCTGATGTTGTCTGTTATTCTTCATAATTCATTTGCGCCTGAGCGCTTATTTGCGAGCCCAAAATTAACCGCCAAAACCGAACAACCAAAATTTTATTTTCCCGCCTCTAAAAGCGGCGCCACATCAACCTATTTCCCCCCATCCCCGCCGCTTACTTCCCCCCTCCCCGGCACTCGCGGCGCCGGCCCCTTCCCTCTTTCCCAACTGCTCTTCCAATTGCTGTATCTGCCTGCGGGCATGCCGGTATTCCAAAAAATAATAGATGGAAAGGCCCAGTGTTATCTTCGACAGGATACAAAACACGATAAACCAGGTACGCCAGGCCTTGTGCACCATAATAACATAGGGAGACGAAGTTTCTATGGGAATGTATTCGCCAGACTGCCGCCGCCGGTACTGGCGACCATTACTGTGTGTAATCCGCGGTACCGCCTGTATCTCCCGGAGACGCGCCTCAATCTTTTCCTGGATACCCGGTGGCGGCGGTTCTTCATTATCGATGGCGAAAAGTTCCAGGTGGTATTCAAAGTCGGATAAAACCTCCCTCAATTCGGGGAAATGCGGCAATAACTGCTCGAATTCGGCAACCTCCAGGGGAGTGGCCAATCCGAGAGCATAACTTTCTACGATTCCGCTTTGTATATATAATTCAATATTCACGGCTACTCGAGGTTTTTTCTTATAATTAGCAGGCATTCCCTTAAAATCCTACTAATATAAGCCAGGTCTTTACCCGACTGTACAGCCAGCTCTTCTTTTTTCCTTCCATAAATAAATAATTCCCTAAAGACCCACTGGTGCTCCGGTGAAGTCTCTTCCAACAGGGAAAAATAATACACCTTGTTAGTGCCGCTATTAAAAGAACCCGGCTCCGGACTGTCGGAATACCCATTCTTCTTACGGGCATATTCCAGAATGATCTTTCGGGCTTCCACCTGGAGCCAGCAATAAATGCTTAAGCTTGAATCAAAAGCTGCCTGCAACCGGGGAGTAAGCCTGGAAAAAATATCCACCAGCAAGCTGCTGGCCTCCGCCCTTTCAGGGACAAATTGCAGAATATAGCTAAACAGCATTCCACTGTAACGCGTATACAAAAGCTCAACAGCAGGACGCTGCCCGGCATATAGCTCGTTTTTCAGAATATCTTTAGTGATAGTCTTCTCCAAAATATAAAGGCATTGAGATAGTTTATAAAATTAAATAATATTACAGGAATATGCTTAGCCAGCGCCACTTTTTTCGCGGTAAGCCTTAATGTACCAAAAGATTCAACAGCAAAACCCCTGCCAGCCCTACCAGTGAAACAATGGTCTCCATCAGCGACCACGACCGGATAGTGTCTTTTATAGAGAGATTAAAATATTCTTTGAATAACCAGAAGCCGCCGTCATTTACATGCGAGAATAGCAGGCTGCCCGCCCCTACGGAAAGGACCATCAGGTTAGGGTCCACGTGCATCCGGTTCATCAACGGCAGGATGATGCCTGCAGCCGTGAGCCCGGCCACCGTAGCCGACCCGAGACAGACCCGGATGATAGCCGCGATCAGCCAGCCCAGCACCAACGGATGAACAGGCCATCCCTGTAAGATCCCGGCAATCTCCCTGCTGACGCC
>WNFI01381467.1_pt1 | contig 11700 bp, 10 predicted proteins | sample 5400471 | NCBI WGS metagenome assembly WNFI01 (sample SAMN13153348, study PRJNA577476) | soil metagenome | isolation source: 100 cm saprolite on Douglas fir-dominated hillslope | place: USA:California | collected 2013-09-17
AGCAGTTGGGTGAACGTGTCGCCTGGGAAGATGACCGTCTGGAAGGAAAAGCGATTTTCCCGGGCCGAAATTGACATTGAAATATAGAGAAAAACAGTCGCGCCAAGTGTGAGAGGAAATATAAGCTTTTTCATGGGTTCCCTCCATATGGAACTTCACCCGTATTAGTTTTGCGTTCGGAGTGACTAGGATGCATGGCGCGCCCCCGACGGACACACTACGGAGTCCATGTGAGGCGTCACCCGTTGGGTTAAGCATTGCTCGGCTCCGTAAGAAACGGAGTCAGCGTTCTTGTTTGGACTGGATGAGAGGACGTACTCCAGAATCATCTGGGACCGGCGGATTCAATTGGCCCGTGGGCAATCTCGCGGTCCGCACAAAATCTCAAACTGACCTGACAGGCAACGAGGGCATTTACTTCTACACATCCCCATCTCTGCCGCACTGGATTGGCCAGCGGGAGGGACTCGCCCGCAGCCAATGCGGAGAGAGAGCAGAATTGCCTCGCGGCGTCTTAAATATGTTTCCGAGCGAAACTGGAAAACTGAATTGATCCAGGCTCGTAATGAATCGATCGAAATTTGCCAGATGTTCTCGACTAGCAAATTCCTCTCCCGAAGCCACATGATCATCCCGTTTTCTGGCAATTACCACGTCCCAGATTCAATTGATTGGTGCAGTTCCTCCTGTCCCTCCCTGATCGATCCGAGGCCAGCAAAGAGAAGGAGAAGAGAAAGGACAATACATACGAGAGGCAGCGGATGGTTTGCAGAAAGCGCAGGGAAGCTTTCCTCCAGACTAATTTTGGTTGCAAATGTCCGCGAAAAAAGTATTCTACTGCCTTCAGTTGGTTCGCTTGGCCCTGCTGCAGAGTCTTCCCCTCGTACTTTGCGTAACGCAGCGGCCAGTTCGGTTTAGGAATTATTGGAAAGCGCGTTTCGCAACGAGGCGGCGGAGGCCTTGATGGCTCTCGCCCTTCAAGTGGTTAGCTCTCACCTCCTGGGCGCCCTGGACATTGAGCAGGCACTCTCTGTTCAAGAAGGTCTTGTCAAGCTCCTCCTGCCACACGCCGCAAGTGAAGCCGAGACACTCGAACGGCCGAATTGCCCACGGCTTTTCCTGCTGGACGGCTGTTCTTTGAATTTGACTTTGGGGCCTTTGAGCGGCCGATTGCATGCCAATTCGCCGGGTAGCAAATTTCTGGCCCTTCTTCCCCCCGATAGAAGCGGTGAAAGCGAGATGATGCTCTTATTTCATTGGGGAATCGACGGTTTCGTGACTTTGCACAAGAAGTGGAAGACGGAACTTCCAAAAGCGACCATGGCTTTACTCGGGGGCAGGCTTTGGGTGCCTTCGGAAGTGCTGCTGGCATTCGTCAAGCAGATGAAGACATTGCTCGATAGGCAGCTTCTGGCAGGTCAATCACTGACAGCACGGGAAGGTCAAGTGCTCCCAATCTTCTCAAGAAACTCGGACTCGAAAACCGCAGGAACCTCCTTAACGGTTCTTTGGTCAATTGATTACGCGAGAGTGCCTCTCGAGAAATCCATAAACGTAAATGTTCTCTAAATAGTTTCAGGGCCGCGTCACTGGAGCACTGAAGAGATCCAGGCGCATAAGTGAAATGATTGGAATTTGCCAGATGACCTCGACTGGCAAATTCCTCTCCTGAAGCCGCAGATTTTGCGACTTCGCGCTTGGCACTACACGTCATGATCTTGCTGTTAATAGGTGCGGCCGCACTGCAAAGGAGCGACGCGGAATCGGGGAGGGAACGGATGGCGACGTTCCCGGTCAAGACCGGGACGCAAAGAACGCGAAAGTCGCCGCTACACGAGCAGAGAGAAGAGCCAGGCTAGATGGAAGTGACGATTGCGCCGTTCGGGGCGACGTAGCCGTAGGCCATACGGGGGGTGTTGAAGGCGAAGCCGGGATTGCCGTGGTGGTCGAGGAGGACGAGGCCGCCGGTGGCGTGGGTGCGTTTGGCGAGGAGATGGACGGCTTCGCGGGCGGCGAGATCGGCGGTGGAGGTTCCGCAAGAAATGTTGGGGGGCGTGTCCACGCAGGTAGCGGGTCGGCGAAGAAAATCGACGGCGGATTTGGCGAGGACGACTTTCATGATGGCTTCGCCGTAGCCGGTGCAGGAGACACCACCGGCTTCGGAGTCGGCGTAGCAGCCGCAGCCGATGAGAGGCGAATCGCCGACGCGGCCGGGGAGTTTGCAACAGGTGCCGCCGGTGGAAGTGGCGGCGAAAAGATTGCCATTCGTGTCGAGGGCGACGGCGCCGACGGTTCCCTGTTCGTGGCCGCGGTGATGCTCGGCGGCGTGTTTGTCGGCTTTGCATTTCATCCAGGCTTCGTGCTCGGCTTCGCTGATCATTTCTTCCGGGTTGCAGAGTTTGATTCCATGTTGTTTTGCGAAGCGCTCCGCGCCTTCGGCGACGAGCATCATGTGCGGGCAGTTTTCGAGGATTTTGCGAGCGACCTGAATGGGATTCTTGACGCGTTGCAAAGTGGCGGCGGCGCCGGCGCGGAGCGTCGCGCCGTTCATGACGATGGCGTCGCATTCGACGTGGCCGTCGAGATTGAGGTGCGAGCCGTAGCCGGCGTCGAAGACGGGATCGTCTTCGAGGACGATGATGGCGGCTTCGATGGCGTCGAGAGCGGAGCCGCCGCGGGCGAGGATGGACCAGCCGGCAGTGAGAGCGCGATGGCAGCCGGATTTGCAAGCGTCTACGGCTTCGTCAGGAATGTCCCACGCGCCGCCATGAACAATGAGAGCAGGTTTCATCGGGATGAGGATGGCAAAGGTGCAGCAGTTTGTCTAGGAGAGGACGGACTGAGAGCACGAATGAAGCAAAGAAGTAATGAGGTAAAGAAACGAAGAACAGGGATTTAACACAGAGGTCGCAGAGGACACAGAGAGCACAGAGAAGAAAAAAGCATCAGACGAAGAAATCGAGGACGAAGAGGAGCAGGCCGATCAGAAGAAGAGTGAAGAGCGGCCCGCCTCCCCGACAGGAGTCGGGGTAAACTCCAGGCGGGCCCTACGGGGAATACGGACTAGACGAAGAAATCGAGGACGAAAAGAAGGAAGCCCAGGACGAGAAGGACGGCGGGGCCATTGATGCAGCTGCGCGGAAAGCGGGTCAGCGAGCGGACAAAGGAAGTAGGGATGGCTTTGAAGCGGGATTCTTCGCGGATGGCGTAGAAGGGGCCGGCCGGCGTATAGCGGGAGAAGTTGCGGCGAAAAACGGAAAGCTCATCCTGGAACCACACGGAGAAATCGCCGCGGCTGCGCCACATGAGTGCGGCGCCAGCCAGGAATAAGAGATAGCCGAAAATGGTTAGGAGCCCGAGCGCCGGGCCTGTTCCCCAGTTCATAAATCCTCACAGGCGGCCCACACGATTTGTGGAGTAGGACGCCCGGAACAGCCAGATGGTTACTCGCCGTCGTGGATGGTGACGAGGCGGACGAGTTCAAATTCCTTTTTGCCGGCGGGGGTGACAACTTCGATTTCGTCGCCGACCTTGCGGTTGAGGAGGGCTTTGCCGATGGGGGAGGTGGTGGAGATGAGACCCTTCTCGGCGTCGGCTTCCTCGCTGCTGACGAGCGTGTATTCGATTTTGGCGTCGCGCTGCAGGTCCAGAACGGTGAGCCGCGAGCCGTATCCGGAGCGGTCCTTGGGGATATTGGTAAGGTTCAGCATGCTGAGATCGCCCATGCGCTTCTTGAGATGGGTGATCTTGAGGTTGACGTAGCTCTGGCGCTCTTTGGCGAATTTGTACTCGGCGTTTTCGGAGAGGTCGCCGTGGGCGCGGGCGACAGCGATCTCCTTGGGGAGCTCGACGTTGAGCTCGTGGGAGAGCTGATCGATTTCGGCCTGGAGCTTTTTCTTAATTTTGGCTAGTGGGTCTGACATGGTTGTCGGTTGTGCGTTCGCTAAAAAAGGTCTGCGGAGTCCGTGACCAACGGATGGCCACCCGGACCCCGCGCAAGAGAACATTATAGATGGGGGAGAATTGAAGTCACAAGAGGAAGCGCGGAATTGCCGCAAAATTGTTCTTTGCAGGCAGGTTGCTTGGATTTTCGGGGCCGGAAGGCAGGTGCAGATGCGGCTTGGGAAGAGGGCTTACCGACAGTTAGCGAACCTTGACTTCGAGGCTCTGGGTGCGGGTGTTGCCGGCGGCGTCGGCGATGGTCAGCGTGTAAGTCGTTGATTTAGAGGGCGTTACGTCAACACAGCGAGAGTAAGAGGGCCAGACGGGGTTGGGCTGAGGTTCGAGCTTGACGGTTTTGGCGTTGGCCACGCCGTAGCACAACTGAACGGTTTCGCCGCGGCGAATCGTTCCTGGAGAGGCGTAGAAGTTCTGGATGGCGAGCTCCTTGCCGCCAAGTTGCTCCAGGGAGATACGATCCTGGTCCTGTTGTTTCTGGGTTCTCTCTTCCTTGGCGCGCTTTTCAAATTCGCGGTTTTCCTGCCAGCGGGAGAAAAGGGTCCAGCCCACGACGAGCAGGGCGATGGCGAGAGCCGCCCCGGAATAGAGAAAGGGATTCTTGAAGGCTGATTTTTTTTGCGGATCCGGTTGAGCCAGCATGCATGCACCTCATTGGAGCAAGAGCCACCATAGAAAAAATAACTCGAAATGGCATCTGAGGGGAAGATGCAGCGAAGTGCGTGGCGGACTATGGCGATGCCGGCAGTTGGTCTTTAGTCCGCCAGGGTCGCGCCGTGGACTCCGACCAGGTGTGGAAGTACTCCATGCGGATCGGGTAGGAGTGGCTGGCCTGCAGATGAACGAGCGTGGTTATCGCGCGAGTGCCATGGGTGTCTAGGCGTCCTACCACTCCCACCAGCGCGCTGACCGCTCTTTGTGAGGGTGCGGAATTGTCAATTGTAACGTCACGGTTTCGTAGGGCTTTAGGAGAACTTTCAAGGGAGTTGCGCTCACAGGTCCCAGTTCTGTGTCCTCGGTCATGGAAACAAGCTTTGCTTCCGTGACCTTCAGCGGCGTCTTGATCTCCGCCTCCGCGGGTTTGCCCGCAATTTCCTGCAAACGCAGGATGTAATGTTCGGGCTTGCCATCCGCGCTCGGTTTGAATGCCAGTAGCGTGACGTTTTCGGAGCTCAACGAAAAAAAGCTGGAGGTGAATGTTGCAGGAGCCATCGCGTTATCCAACCGATCCGCGATGAGCGGCACGTTCTCTTCTAGCCCTTGGCGGTAGGACGTTACGGCGTCCAACGGGCCCTGATTTGCGGTCAATGAGAAAGAATACGAAGAAACAGCGGGCAACCCAGGCTCGATCATAGAAAAGTTCACCATTCCCCAATCACGCGTATCTCCCTGATCTTGCTTGCGCATTACGGTGGCGCGGACCGAATTCATGAATGTGCTCGGTCCTTTCACTCCGGGAAGGCCGGGAAAGTAATTAAAAAAAGATTCGCGCTGCGCCAGCGTGATGTAAGTCTGCTTGCCACCGAGCTCGCCACTGAGCACCAGAGAGTGCAGCGGCGCTCCGGCATCGGTTCGCGCGCCCGGCAAATAGTCTTCGGGAATCTTGTGAAATCCGATTCCGTCCTCCAGCCAAACTGAAGCTGATCCTTTGAAGCGGAAAGGAAATTGGAAGGAATAGTATTCGCCCGCTTGATTGCTGGCGACGAAAGGCATCTTGTCGCGGTCCAGAGTGTTAGTGATTTGCAGTTTGGGCAGGGCGTCGTACAACGTTAATTCCGTCTCTGGCCACAAGGAGCCTGGCCTGCGGATGGTGAGGCGCGAAAATACGGGGCCATTTTCTCTGGAGATGTTTAGCTCAGGCCATCCAACGGGTAGATTCTCTGCGGGAATCCAGCGCAACAATTGATTTGCGCCCTTGTCTCCGCTGGAATCAACCAATTCCTGATTCAGAGACTTGTCCACGATGCTCATGATCGCGCCGTCTGTTGGACGCACGGACAGGCTCAGGAACTGGTTCTCCAATCCTGTGGTCTTGCTTTTCTGAGGCGTCTTCTCTGCCAGCGGCTGCCCCGAAATAACCTGATAGCTTCGGTAGCCTATGGAGGGAACATCCTTGGCAAGGAAAGCGACTTCATCGTCACTGATGCTTTGAACGGGAACGGTTGTGCCGGTGCTCAAGTCGCGAAGCCCACTGACCTTTTCCCCTACCTTCACTTTCCAACGAGCGATGTCAGTTCGATTCCAACTCAAGGGGTTGTAAACCACTACCGTCTCGCCTTGGCCTTGCTTTTGGCCCAGCAGCGTTTATAACCCCGAAGCAATCAAGTATTGAACGTCAGCTTTACCCGTGGTCGTGTAGCCGGCATATTCACGATTTTGCTGATCCACTTCTGAACGCGACATTAATTTAGGCCATCCGACTTGCGCTGCCCCAGAGTGTTCCTCGTATTTAAAAAGTTTGAGCCTAGTATCTTCGAAGTTTCCTGCCGGCAGGCTCGTGAAACTGCGGAACGTCAACAAACTCCAAATCGTTTCCGCAATAGGAAGGTGATCCTGTGCCCAGCGCGCATCCGCGCTGATCACTGGCGAGTTAATCTTGACCTCGGACCACAGGCCGCTCCAGTCGCCCGAATATGCGGGAAATTTGTCCTTCCCGTAGGTGGACTCCATGTGGCGAAAAAACTCTGCTGGAGTCGCAACAACGATGCGCGGCTCCTTGCCGGCCGCGTTCCATTCGCGCACCGCAGGCAAAAGTTGTTTTGCCGCGCGGTTGGAAGACACAAAATCGTGCAGGTAAAGGAGCATTGCCGCATCGTAGGGGTAGCCAGACTCTTTGTACTTGGCGAGAAGTTTGTCCACGCCGGCCTGCATGATCTCTAATCGGGAACTCCCTTCAAGCTCCTTGGGATAAAAATGCTCTAGCGTGTAAGGTTCGAGGGAATCGGGATCGAGATAGTAATCGGCCATGGCCTCGGCGTAGCCGCCCAGGCGTCCCTGTGTTTGCCAGAGCAAGACGCTGCTTCCATCCGGTGAACTCCAGTTGAGCGGCATCTTGCCTGGAGTCAGGGAAGTACCGCCGTACAAGAAGAGGTTGGAGCCCGTTACAAAATACTTCACGCCGCTTCTTGCCAGGACTTGCGGCAAGCGCAGCGTGAAGCCGGGAACATCATCCATCATCGCGAAATCCGTTTTCACGCCGAGCCGCTTTTCAATATCACGCATGTCGTACGCGATCCGGTTCAGCGCTTCCGCGCCCATGAATTCTGTGTGCATGCTTCCGTACACGGCAGAAAGCTGAATCTGTCCCTTGTTCACAAGATCGACAAACTCCTGAATCTGTTTCGGATCGGATGTGCGAGAAAGCCACTCCCGAACTTGCCAGGCGCTCTCAATCGTCCAGCGAAATTCGGGGTCCGCTTTGGCATTGGCAATCACTTCATCAATGTGCGGCTTCAAACGAGGAAGAATCTCCTCAGGCGGGGCAAGGAAGCCAAGATCCCAATGGCTGGAAGGCATAACGTAGATTGTCTTGATCCGTGTGTCCGGCGCGGAAGAGGTCTTTTTCGAATTCTCGGATGAAGATTGCGCGCGTACTCCGGAAGCCCATGAAGCCGCGAGACAAAACATGCAAAAGACACTGCTCAATCGAACCCAGTGAGAATTGCCTGCCACGATTTTTTGTTCCTTCCTTGGCAGATGGCCAAAAGACGAACGAGGGACTTCTGATCAGGAGGTCCCTCGAATCCAGTTTTCTGCGTTACGCAGATGCCACACCATAATGAACGTCTGCAGATTTGTGCAACTGCTGTGCAACCAACGCACTTGCGGTTTCCTCGACGCAAGAATGGATTACAAACGAAGTCGCTAAGTGTTGAGGCTGTAGGGACTTAGATGAATCTGGCGGAGAGGGGGGGATTCGAACCCCCGTTAGGGTGTTTATTCCCTAAAACGGTTTAGCAAATCGCCCGATTCCACTGCCTGTTGTTCGGAATCAAGCAGTTACATTCGGATGAGATGCCCTATTTCGGTGCAAAGGCCCCCTGTTTGGGAGCGTTTGTGCAACTATTGTGCAACCATTTTTCACTGGTTTCTAATGCTCATCACACGTTCACTTGAAGTCGGTTGCCTGCCACCTTCCCAGAACCCCCGTTCTGGATAGTTTCCGGGTTGCCGACAATACGCCCGGAATGAAGCGGGCACGAACGGCACTTCTACGTGCGGCGCGTTTTTGTGGATCAGGTCGACGGCGCACATGCGAAAGTGTGGGGCGTCGGGGACGTGTAACATTGGCTGCTTCTGGCGTCAACACGCGGCCAGGTTTTTCACGAATGATATTACAGGCTATGCGCGAATGGGACGGTACTCATTCATAGCGGAGCGCCTTCATAGGATCGACGTGGGAGGCGCGATAGGCCGGCAAGTAACTGGCGAGTAGTGCAACAGTCACGAGGGAAGCAGCCGCTGCGATGAGAGTAAGAGGATCGTTCGGCTGGAGGCCGGAGAGGAGTGATCCGGCAGCTCGGGTGGCAACAAGTGAGAGAAGGACTCCGACGACGATGCCGAGCGCGAGCAACTGCAACGTTTGGCGAATAATGATACCGACAACGTTCTGACGGCTCGCTCCCAGAGCCATGCGGATGCCAATTTCATTCCGACGCATGGCGACGACGTAAGAAATGACTCCATAGAGTCCGATTATGGCGAGCAACGCGGCTAATGCACCGAAAAAACCGGAAAGCAAAGCCATCGTGCGTTCGCGCATAAGGCTGTTCTGGATTTGTTTCTGCAATACCTCAAAGTCCGTCACGATTTCCGGATTAGCTTCGCTGAGTTTTCCCCGCAGTGCAGAGATGACCGTGGACAGCGGATAGGATGAACGGATCAATGCGCTAGTCCATGGGCCTTTGGCCGGGAATTGTGATGCTGGTGCGAAAGCCTCTGGTGGCGGGACCTCTTCGCGCAAGTCCGCGTACTTCGTATCCTTGACCATGCCGACGATCTCGTACTCCGCGGCAGGATAATTCGGCTCCGGGGCTGTTCGGATTATTTTCCCGATGGGATTCCTTCCACCCAGAAACTTGTGGATAAAGGATTCGCTCACGATCGCAACGCGAGGCGACGTGCTGGTGTCACGATCGTTGAAATCGCGTCCTGCGATGAGAGGGATTTGCAGAGTTTGAAAGTATCCAGGACTGGCCCAAGTGAACTTAGATGGACCCTCCACCCCGTCCACGTTAATCCCCGAAGTCCAGCCGCCGTTAAAGGGAACATGGGTGGATGTCGCAGCAGAGTCCACCTGAGGGATGGACCGGATCTGCTCGAGCAAGTCTTGTCTGAACGGCTCGTAGCGATCAGGAGGCAACTTTAGTTTTTCAAAGTTTACGAAGGTGATCAGGATGTCCTTCTCGCGGAACCCGGGATCGACGGTCATGAGATTGCGAAAGCTGCGGACGAACAATAGCGCTCCCACCAAGAGAACCAGAGAGACCGCGATTTGTGAAACGACGAGCATGCGTTGGAATGAAAATCGTTCGGTTCCCGCTGTCATGCCACGGCTGCCCGCCTTAAGCGCGGCGCCGGGTTCGGCTCGCGAAGATCGAAATGCCGGTGCGAGACCGAAGATTGCACAGGTCAAAATGGCTATCGCGGCAACGAAGGCAAGCACACTCCAGTCCATACTCAGGTTAAGCTGCAACTGGTTGTCTTCGGTGCTGATGAGCCGCACCAGACTCCTGCTGAATGCAGCTGCAAGGGCGACACCCAAAGTTGCGCCAGCGGCAGCGAGTACCAAGCCTTCGGAGAGCAACTGACGGATCAGGCGCCAGCGCGATGCTCCGAGCGCCAGCCGGACGGCCATTTCGCGCTCGCGAGTACTGGCCCGCGCGAGCATAAGGTTCGCAAGATTCGCGCAGGCGATGAGCAGTACAAGCCCCGTAATTCCGAGTAACAACCATAATGAAGTGTCGTAAATTTTTCGCAGCTCACTTACGCCGTTTCCGGCGGGATAAGCCGCCAGCCGGTATTTGCGATAGGAATTCAGCGACTCAGTGCCATATCCGGACGAGACGGTCGCTTCCATGACGCCTGGACTAAGCGCATCCATTTCTGCCGAAGCCTGCGCAAGTATCCGGCCAGGTTCCAGGCGCCCCATTACAGTGAGCTAAAAGAAATCACGTCTGCTCTTGGTGGGATCACCCGGATGGAACCCGGCTTCCGAGCACAAGGGCACAGCGAAATCGAATGTCCGTCCTACCTCAAGGCCAAAGAAGCCGGGCGGCGTCACTCCAATCACTTCGACGGTATGGTCCTCAATCACAAGTTTGCTGCCAATGGCCGATTCCTGCCCGCCGAATTCACTTTGCCAAAATGCATAGCTGAGCACTACTCCCGGCGTTCCACAGCCTGGTTGGTCATCTTCCGCACTGAACAGGCGGCCTTTGACCGGAATCAAACCCAGAGCCGGGAACATCCCACCGCTGACCCAAAGACCCCGAGCATCCCTTGCCTGGGTACCCTGACCGAGCTGAAAACCCCAGTTTGCCCACGCAAATACCTGAGAAAAACCGTGTTGGTGGTCGCGGATTTGCTCCCAGAGAGGATAGGTGAGGCTCGAGTCATTGCCAGCGTTGATCCCAAATCCGTGGTTTCCACCGTTGATCTGAATGGTGGCCAGAGCCTGCGGATTGGAGACGGGCAGACTGCGGAGACGCACGGCATCCAGCAGTTGAAAAATCGCGGTGTTTGCGCCGATACCCAGAGCGAGAGTAAGAATCGCCGTGATGGTGAAACCTGGGCTCTTGCGCAACGTGCGCAGGGCGAAGCGAATGTCTTGCAGCGCGGACTCGACCCACTGCGTGCCGCGGGCATCGCGGCAATCTTCCTTGAGTTGCTCGATACCGCCGAACTTGACGATGGCATTGCGTCGTGCATCGTCCACTGCTACTCCAGACTCCAGGTTCTCTTGTTGCCGGAGTTCCAGATGCAGGCGCATCTCTTCTTCCAACTCGACATCAAGCCGCGGTCTGCGCCACAACATGCCAATCCGTCGCACAAATTCGCCTGGCCAACTCATGGATACACCTCCTCAGGCCGTCTCGATCACGCGCGTGATGGCCCCGATTACTCGTTCAAATTGCGAGACTTCGGCCGCCAATTGTTTGCGGCCTGCCGCCGTGAGCTGGTAGTAGCGGGCGCGGCGATTGCCAGCGGTTGTACCCCACTTTGCCGTCACCCATCCCTTGATGAGCATCCGCTGCAGCGCGGGATACAACGAACCCTCCTCCACTTGAAGAACGTCATCCGAAATGAGCTGGATAGAATTGGCAATCTCATACCCGTGCATCTCGCCGGAGCGAGCCAAAGTTTTCAGGATCAAAAGGTACAGGGTTCCAGGAGGAATCTCATCTCGATGCAAGACATCACCTCCTGGCATAGTTAGACTATGTCAGTATCAAAAGGTTAGCACGGTATGTCAATGAAAATTGAAGTCACGTTAATACAGGAGGCCTTTACCGTGTCTATCCGAGAAGCCCTTCTGAAAACACAGATGAGCAGTGGCTTCATTCAGATTGCAATCGAGATTCCTACTCGATATGCCATTGCGTTTTGGCGTTTGGTGTTGTGGGGTTCTCCTCGCGGATATAGGGATGGCACTGGGGAGGCGGCTTGCCTACATATCCGGCAAGTCAGCCAACTCGAGATGTGACATTCCGGACAATTTTGCGATTGTGGTCGGATCACGGG
>WNFI01143491.1_pt1 | contig 11699 bp, 14 predicted proteins | sample 5400471 | NCBI WGS metagenome assembly WNFI01 (sample SAMN13153348, study PRJNA577476) | soil metagenome | isolation source: 100 cm saprolite on Douglas fir-dominated hillslope | place: USA:California | collected 2013-09-17
TTGTCGAGGCCGTCGCGATATTGCGCCTGGCGGTCTGTCGGCGATGCGGAAATCAAGAAGTCGAGAAACTCCGCCACGCCTGCTTCTTTCGCGCCGGGCGAATCGCCCACAGCGGGCATCAGAACTTCCACCAAACACTCAAGTGCCGCGAACTGATCGGGAGAGAAGAATAGGTGCAGACCTTCCGCGGCCGTATCGGGCACTGCGAAATCGAGCTTCGGCGTCTCATTGACGGTGTGCGCCTCCGGCTGTTGCGAGAGGGCGGGCAACGGAATTGCGCCAGCCACGGAGATGCCGGCGAGGGATTGCAATACCTGTCGACGTTTCATAGCGTTCTCAGCAGATTTCTAGCATAACGCCGCGACATCAGTTCTGTTAGCCTGGATCGACTATGCAGCACACCGAACACCACTTCACCTCCACCGAAGTTGTGCGCGACATTGTGATCGGTATGTCCGACGGGCTCACCGTCCCCTTCGCCCTCGCCGCAGGGCTTTCGGGGACAGTGCAATCCACGCACATCGTGGTGATTGCCGGCCTGGCGGAGATTGCGGCCGGGTCGATAGCCATGGGCCTGGGCGGTTATCTGGCCGCGAAAACCGAACTGGAACACTACCGCTCCGAGGAACAGCGCGAGTACATCGAAACGCAGGAGAAGACCCAAAAGGAAAAAGAGGAAGTGGCGGAAATTTTCCATGGCTACGGCCTGAGCGTGGAGCAGGCGGCGCCCGTAGTCGAAGCCATCAGCGCGGACACCAAACGCTGGGTGGATTTCATGATGCGATTCGAGCTGGGACTGGAGGCGCCTGATCCCGATCGCGCGCGCAAGAGCGCATCGCTGATTGCGGCATCGTACGTTGTGGGCGGTTTGATCCCGCTGTTCCCCTACATGGTTTGGCAGGAGGTGCACTCGGCGCTGTGGATTTCCGCGGGCATTACGCCCGTCGCGCTCTTCGCTTTCGGATGGATCAAGGGACGATTCACCGGGATCTCGCCAGTCAAGGGCGGCATCCAGACGGCGTTCATCGGCGGGCTGGCCGCAGCCGCGGCGTTCGCCATCGCGCGCATGATTTCTTAACCTTCATCACACGCGCGCGCGAGCCGCGTCACCAATCACTCGGACAGTTTGAAGTTCACATCAATCTGCGTCAGGACTTCCACCGGCACAGTGTTGAGCAGCGTCGGCTGGTACACCCATTGGCGGACGGCATCGAGCGCCGCTTGCGTCAGCAACGGATGCCCGCTCATCACCTGCAGGCTTTCAATCAGACCGCTCCGGCTGATGACGGCTTCGAGACGGACGATTCCGGAAATGCGCGCCTGGCGCGCGAGCGGCGGATACACCGGCGTCACCTGGTGTACGAGTTTCGCGGCTTGCACCTGGCCGCCGACTCGCACAGGAGCGCGCGTGACGGGCGCGGTAGACTGCGGCGCGAGCCTCGGCGCTTCCGGACCGGGAATTTGAGCGGGGTTCATTGTCGCGCCGTAGAGCACGCTGTTCGGATCACCGGGAATCGCGGGGCCGGACGCTCCGGCAAGTAAATCTGGTGATGGCGCCTTCATCTCCGGGAGAATGGCGCTCGGGACTTGCGCCGGCTGCCGGAAGACAGGGTCGGTGAAGACACGCAGAGACGGCCTTGCGTGATACTCCGCTGCCGGTGTTGTCTGGGTAAACACGTGTACCGGGCCTAATCGCCGTGGCACGGACAAGCCGCGCGGCAGGTGGCCGAGTGCGATGGTTTCCGTATGCAACAACGGAGCTATGACGGCCAGCGTAACCAGCACCACCTGACCGGAAAATGACAGCGCAACGGCCATCGGCCGCCGCGTGCGCGCGGTATTCTCGCTGATGATCGCATCGAACATGATTGCCCCCTTTTGGATGTCGTGTTTTCAAAGACCCGCGCGCGTGACTTCGATGGGTTTGACACCAAGGGGGAGGAATAGTTCCGCGACGGAGGTATCTGATAATTCTCTGATAGAAATGCTACGATAGGGCAGTGAATTCGTTGATGCACAGAGCGGGCGAGGCGGTATCGGTGACAAAGGTGTCGCGAGAAGCACGCGATATCTTTGAAAAGCTGCGCAACGGGCAGCGGGACCGCTTTGTGGTCTTGAAGAACAATACGCCGGCTGCTGTCATGCTGTCCGTCCGGGCTTTCGAGGCTCTGCTCGATGAGATGGACGATCTTCGCATGGAGAGCGTGGTACGCCGCCGGTTGCGCTCGCTAGGGCGCGTTAAGACCATCAGCCATCGGGCGATGATGCGCCGTTTCGGACCGAAGTGATCTGGAGCGTCGAGTATCACCCGTCCGTTGTGCGCGATCTTAAGTCCCTCAGCACCGCGGGGGCGCGCGCGATCGTGAAAGCGATCGATGCCCGCATCTATCGCGGCGAGCCGCACAAATCTGGAAAGCCCCTCAGTGGAGACTTGGCGGGCTGCCGGCGGATTCGCGTCGCCGACATGCGGATCATCTATCAGGTCGACACCCGGGCGCACCGCGTCGTCATACTGGCCGTGGGCATGCGCCGCCGCGACGAAGTATACAAAGCAGCCGCAACCCGCCGCTGAGCCCTCCTCACTCCCAATCATTTGGACACCAGGGTGACTGGGGATGTTCCTTGTGCACCGTTTTTGCGATACCCGGACGACCGCGTCTGGACTTCCCTCCCCCTCCGCGTTCTAATAAAACCTCATGTCTACAAACACCGCCAAGAAACTTCGGAGCCAGGAGTGGTGGAGCGGCCAGGCGTATGAAAATTACGCGCGGCGCGCCTGGCTGCGGGCCGAGGGGTTTCCCGCCGACGTCTTTCAGAACAAGCCAGTGATCGGCATCTGCAATTCGTGGAGCGAGCTGAACAACTGCAACGCGCATCTGCGCATCGTTGCCGAATCCGTCAAGCGCGGCGTTTGGGCCGCGGGCGGCGTGCCGCTCGAGTTCCCCACGATTTCCTTGGGCGAGATGTTCATGAAGCCCACCACCATGCTCTATCGCAATCTGATGGCGATGGACGTGGAGGAGTCGATACGCGCCAATCCCATCGATGGCGTGGTGTTGCTTTGCGGCTGCGATAAAACTACGCCTGCGCAGCTCATGGGCGCGGCCAGCGCCGACATTCCCTCGATCGTCGTGCCCGGCGGGCCGATGTTGAGCGGGCAGTGGAAGGACCGCAAGCTCGGCTCTGGGACGGACGGGCGAAAGCTCTTCGATTTGTTCCGTACTGGGAAGCTCACGGAAGAGGAATGGTCGGAGATCGAGGGCGGCCTCTCGCGCAGCGCCGGCCACTGCACAGTGATGGGGACCGCTTCCACCATGACCAGCATCGCCGAAGCACTGGGCATGACGCTCACGGGCTGCGCCAATATTCCGGCCGCCGATTCGCGCCGCCTGGCCATCGCCGAGCTGAGCGGCCGCCGTATTGTCGACCTGGTGCACGAGGATGTGCTGCCTTCGCAGATCATGACGCGGCAGGCCTTCCAGAACGCCATCACAGTGGATATGGCGCTCGGCGGCTCGACCAACGCAGTGGTGCATTTGATCGCCATCGCGGGACGGCTCGGCATTCCGATCACGCTGAACGATTTCGATGCCGTCTCCCGGCGCACGCCCTGGATCGTCAACGTCAAACCTTCGGGCGAATTTCTGATGGAGGATTTCTTTTATGCCGGCGGTCTGCCCGCAGTGATGAAGGAGATTCTGCACCTGCTCGACGGCGACGCGCTCACCGTTACCGGCAAGACCATGCGCGAGAACGTAGAGCGTTCGAAACCTATCAGGAGATGCGCGCGCAAATCGATCGCGAAGACCTGCCCGTGGATGAGAATACAGTGCTGATCATGAAAGGCTGCGGGCCGAAGGGCGCGCCGGGATTTCCGGAGTGGGGGCACATCCCGATGCCGCGCGTGCTGCTCAACCGGGGCATTGACGATATGGTGCGCATCAGCGACGCGCGCATGAGCGGTACCAGCTTCGGCACCGTGGTGTTGCATGTCGCGCCTGAATCGGCGATTGGCGGGCCGCTGGGAGCGGTGCGCACGGGCGATGAAATCGAGCTGGATGTCGAGGCCCGGCGCCTGGAGTTGCGCGTGCCGGCCGAGGAAATCAGGCAGCGCCTGGCACAGTTCAAACCAGCGCCTCAGCATTACGCGCGCGGCTATGGCCGGCTCTTTTTAGAACACGTCACACAAGCGAATTTGGGATGCGATTTCGATTTCCTGCACAAGTAGGCGAGAGTACCCTACAGCACGACCACGGGATGGTAGATGTGCGGCAGTATCGCCTCGCCGATAGCCAGCAGATCGCCTTCGGTAGACACTGCCTTCACGTAGCGCGTGCCCACCTCGACGCGAAACGGCGAAACCGCAAAGTCGCGGCCGTGCCGCACGAGCCCTGCCGTAGCGGGATCGACGATGACCGCCGGAAACGCCGGCAGCAGAGACGACGCGGGGATCAGCGCTTCGGCGAGCCGGCCCTCCGCGGCCAGCGCCTCGAGNTGGGGGATAGTACGCGCCTGGTCGAGCGAGAAATCGCCCGAGCGCTCCCGCCGCAGCGCCGACAGATGCGCCCCAGAACCCATCGCCTGCCCGAGTTCGTGCGCAATCGATCGCATGTACGTGCCGGCGGAGCAGTGCGCCCAGAGCCGCGCCTCTGGACCCTCGATTTCCACCAGCTTCAGTTCAAACACCTCGACCGGAACGGGCTTCATCTCGACTTCAATTTGCTGGCGCGCCAAACGGTACGCAGGCACACCTTGAATCTTCTTGGCCGAGACCGCGGGCGGCCGCAGCAGGAATTCGCCCCGGAAGGGTTCCAGCTTCCGCTCCAGCGTTTCACGGTCCAGTAGTTGATCAATGGGCGCCGAAATCGCGGTGCCTTCGGCGTCGTACGTATCGGTGGAATAACCGAAGCAGACGCGGGCATCGTAGACCTTGTCGCTACGCACGTAAAATTGCGCCAGGCGCGTGGCCCGCCCGATCACTAGCGGCAGAACGCCCGTCGCCATGGGGTCGAGTGTGCCCAGATGCCCGACTTTTCGCGTGTTGGCCAGCCTGCGCATCTTGCCGACGGCGTCGTGCGATGTCCAGCCCGGCGGCTTGTCGACGACGATGATCCCGTCCATCGGCTGCGTCACCGCCCTTCAAGTTCTTTCAGAGTTTCGAGCAGTACGCGGCCCACGATCTGAAAACTCTCCGCGCTGAGCTTGTCCACGGTGTCCTTATCTGTGTGCCAGTACGAGTTGCCGGGACCGTAGTCGAAGTCGATCAAATCCAGGGCGTTCACACCACGGCGCAGAAACGGAATGTGGTCGTCTTCCGTGGCCCCATCGCCTCGCAAGAAATGTTTGCCAAAGCCGAGGCGGTCGGCGGTGCGCCAAACCCGCTCGCGCAGGGTCGCCGAAGAATTCATCTCCTGCAGGATGCCGAGGTCGCGGTCGCCGATCATATCGACGTTGATCAGCGCTTTGATGCGCGAAAGCGTGCCGTCCGCCGCCCACCTGCCGGCCAGGTGCCGGCTCGTTGGCGCCCACAAAGTAAGTGCCCGGCATGGATTTCGTATCGTAGTGCCCGGTGATCACCACCGCTTTTCCCGACGTCCCGGAAAAGCGCGCCAGGATATTTTTCATGGGAACTGAACCGAGCGGCGTCGAGCCTGTAAAGTCGTCCTGGATCACCTGACAACCACAGGCCTTCAGCTCCCCAAGGATATATGCTTGCAGTTTCTTGATTTCGGGCGACCCTGACGGCCTGGCGCCGAATGAAACCACCTGCCGCGTAAATGCCAGCGCTTGGGCTCCGCTAAACGTGTTTGAAGCTACACCTGGACCAGTCCCAGGCAGAAGAGTCAGCATTCCAACGCACATGTTTCCAAGGGCGAAAATCGCCACTGTGCGGCAAGACACGATTAAGCACTTACGAAACCATTCGCAGCGAGATTTCATCAGAACCATTGTCGGCCAAGGCGGCGTGAAACTCTACGCCGGGCGGATTTCGAACCATTGCCGGAGGTTCGCTAAACCACAAGGAGAGGAATTTGTATCTGTTGTATCATAGATTTAGAGGGGCTCTCAGGAACCCGCTATGACCTCGATCGGCGATACACTCCGCCGCGAACGTCTGCGCCGCGGCTTGGATCTCGACAAGGTGGCGGCCGAAACCAAGATCGGCCGGCATCAGCTCGAAGCCATCGAAGCCAACCAATTCGATCGTCTTCCGGGCGATATTTTCGCCCGCAGTTTCATCCGACAGTACGCGCGCATGCTCGGGCTGGATGACGATGAGATCCTCACGGCGCTCAAACAGCAATTTGAGGAACCGCCCGAGGCCGCGCCGGTGGCCGAGGCGCCGCAGCAAGACGTCCGCCTGCCGTACATGCCATCGCTCGCGGATATTTACGAACGCCTGCGATCGGATTCGTCGCTCGCCGCGTTTGTTTGGCTCGTGATCGCGGTCCTGGTGTGCGCCGGCGTTTATAGTCTATGGCAAAGGGGCAAACAGCCGGCGTCCCAAGTGGCGGGGGGGAATCCGCGGAATCGCCAAAAGCTGCGACGCTAAAAGCCGAGTTCAGGCCTGCGGAGCTAACCGATAACGGCACAATCCGCGTGCCCAGCGAGACGGCGCGGCCGGAGCCTGTAGCCGCGAAGGAACTGGCCCCGAAGCCTGAGGGCTTTCGGGTGGCTATGCGTGTGGCTTTCACGGCATCGGAACCCGTATGGGTGTCGATCAAGTCCGATGGAACACGCGCGTACACCGGCACGATTGAGGGGCAGGAGAGCAAGCAATTTGACGCCGCCCGCAAAATGACGGTACTGGTGGGCAACGCCGGCGCGCTTGCCATCTCGCTTAATGGGAAGCAGGTCGGCCCGATCGGACCGCGCGGGGAGATCCGGCTGCTGATCTTAACGCCGCAAGGAGCTCACGTGGTGCCACGAACGCCGCCGACGCCCTCTCCCACTTCCGACGCGCCACCGTCCGCCGCTGACGCCGAGCGGCCCTGACGCAGCGTGGCGAGTTTGCGCCGCCGCTCGATGCGCAGCAACTCCCGGCGCCGCCGCAACTTGATGCGGACGTCCACTTTGCGCCAGAACTTCCGGAAGTAGCCGATGGCGGAGATCACGGCGAACAGCACGACGACCCACATCATCCAGTAGGCCAGTGTCGCCAGAGCGCGGTGGTGGATGCTCACCAACAGGAACGAAATGGCCGTGACCTGCGCGACCATCTTGGTCTTTCCCAGATCGCTGGCCTGGATCGTGTATCCCTCGGCGGCGGCAATGCTCCGGAGCCCGGAGATGGCAAACTCCCGGCCAACGATCAGAATGACCATCCAGCCGGGAACAGCGTTCACTTGCACCAGCGAAATCAGTGCCGCCGAGATCAGCAGTTTGTCGGCGATGGGATCGAGCAAAGTGCCGATGGTAGTGACCTGCCCCCAGCGCCGCGCCAGGTAGCCGTCCAGCAGGTCGGTGACCGCGGCAACCAGGAAAATCGCCAGCGCCAGCCACTCGTTGGTCAGCGTGACGCCCAAAACCCGGATGGACACGTTCTCCGCCACCAGCACCGCTACCAGCAGCGGCACGAAAAAGATGCGCGCAATCGTCAGGCTGTTCGGCAGATTCATCAGGCGCCGTCCACCCCACTATAATCTGGTAAACGGCCGTAAACAACCGTGGGGCGTTTCCCTGTCGAGTAAGACAATTTTCATCGCCCCGTTCACAAAAGTGTCAGTTCACGAAAGCGGCCAGCCGCTGCCGGAGCGATTCCGGCACTTCGGCATCGACATCGCAAAACTTTTCGTCATAGCGGACGTCCAGTACCCGTCCCATTTCGTGCAGCAAAGACAGGCCCGCGCCATCTCCGACGGGAAAACGAAATTGCACGCGAGAGAGCAGATCGAACGGCAGAACCTCATCGATTTTCGTAAGGAGCGCGTCGATTCCTGCGCCGGTCAGGGCCGAAATAGCAACACTGGGGGCATGGGAGCAGGCGGCAATTTCGGCGCCGGCGTCGGCCTGAGGCAGACGGTCCGCTTTATTCAATACCAGCAACTGCGGAATCTGGCCTGCGCCGATTTCACCCAGCACCTGGTGCACGTGCGCCGTGTGCTCGGCGGCGTAGGGTGATGAGACGTCGACGACATGCAGGATCAGCGTGGCCTCGGTCACTTCTTCGAGAGTCGCGCGGAAGGCCTTGACCAGAGTAGTAGGCAGCCGGCGGATGAAACCCACGGTGTCGCTGAGCAGCACGCGGCGGTGAGAAGGGAGCAAGGCGCCCCGTACGGTCGGGTCGAGCGTAGCAAACATGCGGGCATCCGCCGTCACGCTGGCGTGTGTAAGCCGGTTGAACAGCGTGGACTTTCCTGCGTTGGTATAACCGACCAAGGCGAGCGTGGCAAGGGGAACGGCGCTGCGTTGCCGGCGATGGACCGCGCGCGTTCCACGAACCAAGTCCAGCTCCCGCTCGATATTCTTGATGCGAACGGCGATGCGCCGCTTGTCCGTTTCCAGCTTCGTTTCGCCCGGCCCTTGCCGGGTCCCGACGCCGCCGCCGATCCGCGACATCTCGACGCCATGACCCGTCAAGCGCGGCAGCATGTAGGTCAACCTCGCCAACTCAACCTGCAGGCGACCCTCGCGCGTCCGCGCCCGGCGGGCAAAGATGTCCAGAATGAGCTGGGTACGGTCGAGGACCTTGATGCCTAGTTGGTCCTCCAGATTTCGCTGCTGCGTGGGAGTCAGATCGTGATCGAACAGCACCACATCGGCGCGCATAGACGCCGCCAGCGCGGCCAGCTCGCGGACTTTGCCGGCGCCAATCAGCGTGGCGGCCTCAGGCCCGTCGCGCGTTTGGAAAACCCGGTCTACGACAACGGTACCCGCGCTGGCGGCCAGCTCGCCCAGCTCTTCCATCGATTCGTCGGCATCGTCGTGGGGATTCGCGCACGATGCGGGTGAGTGTCTGCCCGGGCGGCGGCGCTTCCACTCCACACCCGCCAATATGGCCCGCTCAGCCGCGCCCTGCAGTTCGCCTATGCTCAAGCGTCGGTTGCATCCGACCGGGGCGCTTCCCCGGCATGCTGCGCAGCCGCGGAACTGTGCGCCACCTGGCTGGACCCGGCTGCGTACGCGTGGCCCGCCTTCATGATGACTACGGTGGAGATGGCGTGCTTGAAAATCAACTGCTCCTGGTTATTGGTTTCGAGGATCAGCGAGTACTTATCGAAGCTCTTGATGCGGCCCGAAAGCTTTACGCCGCTGAGCAGATACAGCGTAATAGCAGTTTTGTCCTTGCGCGCATTGTTGAGAAAGCTGTCTTGGATATTTTGCGCCGGTTTGTCCATAGTGTCTCCCATATTACGGTCGGGAAGGAACCCCAAAAATCGGGGCAGTTCGGCTAACAATTGTACACCCAAACGGACCGAGATACACCAGAACCCTATGTGATAGGGCAGGTTGCAATTGTCTGTCTAAGCTGGGGTTGGCGCGCCGGGTGCGCCGCGACCTGGATCGCGGAACCCCGGCGGACGGGGCAATTCTTAGCGCTCGGAGTCGAAATCGTCGTCGTCGTATTCCGCGGTCCCGGCGCCGATTTTCTCCTGACAACGGACGCAGAACTTTGCCCACGGCACCGCTTCCAGACGCTTCGCCGAAATCGGCTCTTCGCAGGCGGCGCAGACGCCATAGGTCGCGTGTTGAATCCTCCGCAGCGCGCCCTGAATGTCGCGCAGCAGTTTCATGTCGAGCGTGTTGCGATTGAGGAAGATCCACTCTTCGTGGCTCTGCTGGCTCAAGTCACCTTCATCGGAAGGAACGTCGAGCCGCGAGACCACCTGCGCGACTTTTTGCGCGGACATACTACGCTGCAGTTCCTCGACCTTTGTTTCAAGAGCCTTCTGATATTGGTCGAAACGTGTTTTGGCTCCGTTTTTATTCATCGTCTTTGGCATTTCAAAACCCTTCGGCGCTCGCCGTCCATATTCCGGCGAAAAAATACCACCGAGAACACTATGACGATTTCCACCCCGGGAAAGTTTCAAGAAAAAGGACGGGACCCACGCGGCAGAGAGTTAAACAGTGTAACTGGATCGTCCCGGGATGTCAAACTCAAGTATCTTGGTTGCGTGCCTCCGCTTACCATCGGCCCGCACGTTCACTTTCGTCAACTTCGCGCCTTCTTAACAGATTCCTATTACTCCGAAACCGCTGTCTGCAAACGTCTCGGGCTCGAACGTCCGCAACACTACTTGACGCTCCACCCTAACCCGGCTTCGCCCCGCGCCATGCAGGACCCGCTGGACCTGGCGATGCGCTTGTTTCTTATCGGCGAAATGGTGAAAAATCATGAGCTTGAAAAGTGGGCTTCACCGCCGGCGATCGAGGCCATGCGCGGCCTGGGCCTCATCGCGCGCCACTCCCGCGAGCCGGAAAACTGGTATGCCACTGCCGCCTTGTATCCCGCGCACGGGCTTTATCTTGTCTCAGACCGCTGGAGCAGCCCGGAAGACGCACCTATCGAAATGGCCGCGGACGTCGTCTATCCAGCAGTGACCGTTAACACCGGTCACTTTCTCGAAACTCTGCCGCCAGAGCCCTGCGACAGCTTCTTGGATCTGTGTTCGGGTTCCGGCGTTGCGGCACTGGTCGCGGCGAGCCGCTATGCACGGCACGCGTGGTCGACAGATGTTACAGAATCGTCCACCCGCTGCGCGGAGTTCAGCCGGCTGTTGAACGGCATCGAGAACCTGACCGTCGCCCAAGGCGACCTCTACCAAGCGGCGGGCAAGAGGACGTTCGACCGCATCGCCGCCAACCCGCCCTACATGCCGTCCCTGCGGCCGGCGGAGATCTACGCATACGGCGGCGAGCTGGGGGACCAGATCACGCGGCGCATCGTGGAAGGTCTGCCGGAATATCTCCGGCCGGGCGGGCGCTTCTACGCTGTAACAGCCGGGCCGGACCGCGACGGCGAAGGATTCGAGGTCCGGATGCGCAGCTGGCTGGGGAGCGCCGCCGATGAATTCGACATTTTCTTTTTCGAGAGGCGGTCGTTTGAGCCCACTGAGATCGCGCATCAGCAGGCCGCCAAGACACGCGGCGGTCCCGAGGAAGTTGACGCCTGGAAAAAGCTGTTCGCTGAGCGCGCCGTCAAGAACCTGGTGTACGGCTCGCTGGTGATTCAGAGGAAGACCGGCGCCGGCCGGCCGATCACGGTGCGGCGGCGCAAAGGTCCGCGACTGGGTACGGCGGAGATCGAATGGCTGCGCGCGTGGGAAACGGCGGCAGCGGGTGACGGGATTCTACGGCGCGTCCTTGATGCGAAACCACTCGCCGCGAGCGGCCTCGCGCTGCGCGTGATTCATCGCTTGCAGAACGGCGAACTCGCTCCGCAAGAATTCACGCTTGAGACCAGCTATCCCTTTACCGTCGACTGCGCCATTCAACCCTGGGCCGCATACCTGATCGCGCGCTGCGACGGAAAAACTACGGCGCGCCAGCTCCTGGGTTATTTGAAAGAGAACGGCGTCGTGGCGCCCGGCGAGACGGAGGAGGAATTCGCCGATTTTCTGCGCGTGCTGATCTCCGGCGGATTTCTCGAAATCGAAGGCTTCCGCTTGCCGCAACATTGACCGTCACTTGCTGACGAGATAGACAGCGACTTCGGCGCGGAGGTTGGGAAGCAGGTTGATCCGCCGCTTACCCGC
>WNFI01095735.1_pt1 | contig 11698 bp, 13 predicted proteins | sample 5400471 | NCBI WGS metagenome assembly WNFI01 (sample SAMN13153348, study PRJNA577476) | soil metagenome | isolation source: 100 cm saprolite on Douglas fir-dominated hillslope | place: USA:California | collected 2013-09-17
GCACGCACCACGCGGCCCTCGCGGTCCAGGAACAGCGCGTCGATCGCGAAGCGCATGAGCAGCATCGTGATGTTGTTCGTCTTCGTGATCCGCAGCGCCTCACCGTCGGCGAGCCGGCTGTGGAGGAGAAGCCCGATGCCGCGCGAGAGGAACGAATCGGCGGTGCGGCAGTCGGTCGCGAGGATCGTGCCCCGCGTGCGGTTGCGGAGCCGCGCGGACCTAGATGCTACTGCAGGAGCTCAGCGCCGAGAGCGCCGCTGGCGCCAGGATGACGATGAACAGCGATGGGAAGATGCAGCCGATCGTCGGGAGCATGATGAGGATCGGGGCCTTCGCGGCCTTCTCCTCCGCACGCTGACGCCGCTCGGAGCGCATCTGCTCCGACTGGATGCGGAGCACCTTGGACATCGACACGCCGAGCTGGTCGGCCTGGATGATCGCGGAGATGAAGTTCGCGAGCTCCTTCTGCTCGACGCGATCGGTGATCCCGCGCAGGGCCTCCTGCCGCGACTTCCCGACGCGCTGCTCGGAGGCGGCCCGCTTGAACTCATCGGACAGCGCGCCCTTCAGCTTCTCGGTCACCTTCACGAGCGCGGCGTCGAACCCGAGGCCCGCCTCCACCGAGATCGTGAGCAGGTCGAGCGCGTCCGGCAGCGTCTCGAGGATCTGTTTGCCGCGCCCGCCGGCCTTGTTCCCGAGGTAGAAGTCGGGGGCCATGAAGCCGACGATCAGCCCGGCGATCGCGCCGACGATCGTCTGGGTCCCGTCGTTGCTCATGAGGTTCATGATCGCGGCGCCGGCGACCACGCCGACGATCGCGGCGAAGGCCTTCACGCCGATGAAGAACTCGGGGCTCGTCGTCTCCATGCCGGCGCGCTTGAGCTTCAGCGCCAGCGACTTCATCGTGTTCGCCGGGTAGAAGCGCGCGAGCAGGCTCGACAGCCCGCGGATGATCGGCTTCAGGGTGCGGTCGGCGAGCGGCCGCTGGAGCTCGAGCTCCTCGAGGCTGCGCGGGCGGACCGCGATCTGCTGCAGGCGGGCCTGCACCGGGTCGAGGCCCGAGCCCATCTGCGTGCCGAGGATCGCGATGATGATCCCGACGCTGACCATGATCGGGAGAAGGATCTCCACCGGGCTAGACCTTGATGTCCGTGATCTTGCGGATCGCGAGGAAGCCGATGGTCATCATGACCGCGCCGACGCCGATGAGGATCCGGCCGAGCGTCTGAGTGAAGAGCGGCTCCATGAAGGCGGGGTTGATCGCGTTGAGCGCGACCCCGAGGCCCACCGGAAGGAACGCGACGAGATAGCCCGACACGCGACCCTGCGCCGTGAGCGTGTTGATCTCGCCCTTGATGCGCACGCGCTCGCGGATCGTGAACGCGATCGTGTCGAGGATCTCGGCGAGATTCCCACCGACCTGCTGCTGGATGCCGATCGCGGTGACCATGAGGTCGAGGTCGTCGCTCTTGATCCGGCGGACGAGGTTATGGAGGGCCTCCTCCATGCCGAGACCGAGGTTCACTTCGCGAACGACGCGGCCCATCTCCTCGCTCATCGGCGGGCCGCCCTCGCGGGAGACGAGCTCGATCGACTGCAGGAAGCTCGAGCCGGCGCGAAGCGAGTTCGAGAGGAGCGTGATCGTATCCGGCAGCTGCTTGTTGAAGCCCTTGAGCCGGCCGCCGATCTTCCGCCCGACCCAGATCCGCGGCAGGAAGTACCCGAGGACGAAGCCGATGATCCCGGAGACCGGGTCGCGGAGGACGAACAGGATCACGCCGAGGCCGAGCGACGCGCCGATGCGGATGTAGTAGTACTCGGCGACCCGGAGCTTCAGGTTCGCGCGCGCGAGATCGCGCTGGACCTTGGTCGCGAAGCGCTTGTCCTCGACGTCCGCCGACAACGTGGCGAACGGGTCGATGTCCTTGCGCTCTTTCTTCCGCTTCGCCTTCTTCCTGCTCTTCTCGGCGGCGCCGGCCGCGATCTGACCGGACCCGGGACCGGCGTAGCGGGCCATCCGCGCTTCGACGCTCTCGCTGCCACCACCGAGCATGTTCGAGATCGCGCCGAAGACGAGGAGGATGCCGACGCCGATGGCCGCAGGCAGGGCGTACTCCACCTAGCGAAGGCCGGCCGACATGTCGCCGAAGACGCCCTGCGGCAGCGAGATGCCGGACGCCTCGAACTTCTCTGAGAACTTCGGACGGATGCCGGTCGGGCGGAGGCGTCCGACGACCTTCCCGTCGACATACGCGGTCTGCTCGAACACGAACACGTCCTGGAGGACGATCGCGTCGCCTTCCATGCCCTGGACCTCGGTGACGTGAGTGATCTTGCGGGAGCCGTCCTTGAGGCGAGAGATCTGGACGATGACGTCCAGCGCGCTCGCGATCTGCTCCTTGATGGCCCGGGACGGAAGGTCCACGCCGGCCATGAGGCACATCGTCTCGATCCGGCTGAGCATGTCTCGCGGCGAGTTCGCGTGTCCGGTGGACAGCGAGCCATCGTGGCCGGTGTTCATGGCCTGGAGCATCGAGAGCGCCTCGCCGCCTCGGATCTCACCGACGACGATGCGCTCGGGGCGCATCCGGAGCGAGTTCTTCACGAGATCCATGATCGTCACGGCGCCCTTGCCTTCGATGTTCGGGGCGCGCGACTCGAGCCGGACGACGTGGTCCTGCACCAGCCGCAGCTCAGCGGCGTCCTCGATCGTGACGATGCGCTCGTCCTCCGGGATGAAGCTCGACATGATGTTGAGGAGCGTCGTCTTTCCGGATCCGGTGCCGCCGGAGATGAACATGTTCAGGCGGGCTTCGACGCACGCCCGGAGGAATTCCATCATCTCGTTCGTCGCGGTGCCGAACTTCACGTAGTCGGCGACCTGGATGCGGTACTTCGGGAACTTCCGGATGGTGATGACCGGGCCGTTCAGGGCGAGCGGCGGGATGATGATGTTCACGCGTGAGCCGTCCGGCAGACGCGCGTCCTCGAACGGCTTGGACTCGTCGACGCGGCGGCCGATCGGGGCGATGATCCGCTCGATCACGCGCATCACGTGGTCGTCGCTCTGGAAAGTCACGTCCGACAATTGCAGCTTGCCCTTCCGCTCGACGTAGACGCGGAACGGCCCGTTCACCATGACCTCGGTGACGGAGTCGTCGTTCAACAGCGGCTGGATCGGACCGAAGCCGAGGATCTCGTCGACGATCTGCTCGAGCATCCGCTGGCGCTCGACACGCGTGATGACGGTGCCGTCCTCGTCGATGAACTTGTTGAACATGCTCTCGATCTCGGCCCGGACCGCCTTGACGTCGGCGAGGTTCAGGCGCGGGTCGAGGTTGTTGATGATCCGGGTCTGGAGGGTGCCGCGGAGGTCCCGGTTGACGTCCCGGCTGGGCGTCGGCGTCTGGCTGAGCGGGCCCGCCTCCGGTGGCCGCGAGCCGATCGGGCCGTCGTCAGGACCCTTGGCGCCGCCGGGGGCGCTCGGGTTCTCGGGGGTGCCGGCGGGACGCTGGCCTTCGATCCGCCTCAGTAGCGACATAAGTGGTCCAACCCCTCACAAAGAGACCCGTCGTGCGGGTGCTCCCTCCGGCCGCGAGTCTACGACCCTAACGGCGGCGGGAGATGGTCCGAAAGGGGCACTTTCGGGCTATAGGACGGGCTTAGACCGAGTTGACGCGGCGGGTGGCCGCTAGCCGACGCCGAAGAGCCGCCGGCCCTGCTTGGCCGCCGCCTTTTGCGGTGTCGCCGATCCCGCCGCGGCCGCTGCCTCGCCCGCGCCGGAGAGCTTCTCGGCGAGGGTGAAGATGTCCTTGGCGACCTGGCTGTCGCGGTGACTGATCACGAACGGGACGCCCCGGTTCACCGCGAGGACAAGGGCGCGGCCGTCGGAGACGATCGTGTGCGGGATCTTCCGCGCGAGGCTCGCTTCGACGTCGGACGCCTTGATGCCGCCGGAGCTGTCGTTGCGGTTCGCGACGAGCTGGACCTTCTGCTCGTCGTAGCCGAGCTTCTCGGCGATCTCCATGAACACGCGGACGTTCTTCAGGCTCGTGATCTCGAGGGTCATGAGGGTGAGGATCACGTCCGCCACGTCGAGCATCGTGAGCACCTGTTCCTGGAACGACGGCCAGGTGTCGACGACGACGAACGCGTAGTTCTCACGGAGGGTCTCGAGGACCTTCTTGATGTTCGGCCCGGTGATGAGCTCGGCGGCCTCCGGCGTCGGCGGCGCAAGGAGGACCTTGATGCCGGTCGAATGCTGGACGAGGACCGACTCGAGGACCTCGCTGTCGACCTGCTCGAACGAGCCGACGAGGTCGGCGATCGTCTTCGCCTTCGGGCTCATGTTCAGGATGACGGCGATGTCGCCGAACGGGAGGCTGCCGTCCACGAGGACGACCGGCTTGCCGGTCGACTGATGCAACGCGACCGCGAGGTTGGTGGCGATGGTCGTCCGGCCGACGCCGCCCTTGGGCGAGAAGAACGAGATGATCTTGCCGCGCTCGGGCTGGAGCATCGCCGTGAGGCTCGGCGTCTGGGCCGAGGGCGCCGGCGCGGCCTGCGCGTAGCGCGCCCGCTTCACCTTCTCGATCTCGTGGACGTGCCGGATGGCGTTCACCAGCTCGTCGGCGGAGAACGGCTTCACCAGGAATTCGCGCGCGCCCGCGAGCATCGAACGGCGGAGGTAGTCCTGCTCGCCCTGGACGCTCATCATGATGATCGGCGACTCGGGGACGGTGTTCGCGATGATCTCGGTCGCGGTGATGCCGTCCATGTCCGGCATGTTGATGTCCATGAGGATGACGTCGGGCCGCTCTTTCTTGGCGAGCTCGTCTCCACGGCCAGCGCCGCGAGCGCGCCCAGTCCGAGCGCCACGCCGTAGGGGATCCAGGTGTGCAACAGCGACCCCATCGTCTCGCCGGTGCCCGTGCGGCGGGCCGCGATCCGCCGGGCGACGATGAACGCGAGCGCGATGACCCCGCCGATGAGCGCGCCGTACACCGCCGCGACGAACAGGAACTGCGTGCCCTTGAGCGCCCCGACCGCCATGAGGAATTTCCCATCGCCGGCCTTGAGCCCACCGCCCGCGTAGAAGGGGTACGAGACCAGGAATCCGATGACCAGGCCGGCGCCGTGGTCGAGCAGGCCGCCGGAGAACACCCCGCCCGGGAACCCGGCGGCGCCGGCGCTCTCGATCGCGCCCAGGACGATACCCGCGAGCATCGTCGGGTACGTGACGGCGTTGGGTATGCGCCGCCAGCGCCAGTCGGTGACGACGATCGTCAGGACGAAGGCGACGAGGATCGCGTTCTCGATGGTCCGGACCAGTGACGCCTCGATCCCGCTCTCCTCCCCGGAGATGAAAGGGCGGCGCCGCCTCGAGGCGAGCGCCGCCCTCCCTCGTGTTCGCGCGTCGAGACTAGGTCAGGTTGTTCCCGATGTTGCTGAAGATGTTCTGGATCTGCCCGCGCAGGAAGATCATGGCGACGATCACGGCGATGGCAATGACCGCGATGATGAGTGCGTACTCGACCAGGCCCTGACCGTCGTCCTCGCGAAGGAAACGCTGGATATCCACGGAAGCCCCCCTTTCTGTGCGCGGAATGTCCGCCTGTCGCAGAGCAGGGACAACTAGGAAAGCGGTACTAACCCATTTGGGGTGGCCCTAAGTACACTCCGCCGCGAGAAGGGGTGGTGACATGGCCACTGCAGTCACCGCGAACACCTACCCGACGACGGAAAAGATCGGCTTCTGGACCCGCGCGCTCGCGACGATCATCGACGTCATCGTCATCAGCATCGTCAACGCGATCCTCGGGGCGATCCTCTTCGGCGGCGATCAGACTCGGGGGAGCGGGCTCAACCTCCTCCTCGGTCTCGCGTACTACCTCTACTTCTGGTCGTCCTACGGGCATGGCCAGACGCTCGGCAAGCGCGCGCTCTCGATCCGCGTCGTGAAGACGGACGGCAGCGAGCTCACGCTCGTCGACGCGCTCATCCGCTACGTCGGCCTGATCCTCAGCGTCATTTGCGTGTTCATCGGCGTGATCTGGGTCGCGTTCGACGCGAACAAGCAGGGCTGGCACGACAAGATCGCCAAGACCTACGTCGTCAAGGCCTAGCGCCGCGCGGGCGGGTGCTTCAGGTGCCCGCCCGCGGGGCTAGGTCATGAGCGACAGCAGTGGCGGACCGAGGAACACGAGCAGCAGGGCGGGCAGGACGCAGAAGGTCAACGGAAAGAGCAACAGGACCGGAAGCCGCCGAGCCTTCGTCTCCGCCTGACGGCGCTGGGCCTCGCGGAGCGCGTCGGCCTGCGCGACGAGAAGCTCCGCCAGGGGCGCGCCGAATCGCGACGCGGACTCGACGAGCGCCGCAACTCGGGCCTCGTCCGGACCGCTGCCCGCGAACGCGGCGAACGCCACTCGCGGCGGCCGCGCGAGGCGCAGATCCGCGAGCAGGCGACGAGCCTCGGGCAGTCGCGCGACCCGCGGTGACCGCGCGACGAGCGCCGCGAGCGCGTGCTCGAAGGACAGCCCGGCGTCGAGGCCCACGACCACGGCATCGAGGAGCGCGGCGAGCTCTGGAGCGTCCGAGCGCGCGCGCACGAGGCGCCAGAGCCAGACCGCGCCGATGACCTCGAGCGCGATCGCGACGAGCCCGATCCCCTTCCCCGTACCGAAGAAGATCGCGATATAGGACGGCGTGAGGATCGCGAAGAACCCCGCGCCGAGCGGTGCGAGGAGCACGAGGACGATGGCCGAGAGGCGCCCCTGCGCGGTGAGCGCGGCGCGCTCCGCGTCGAGGGCGAGGCGGCCGCGGAGCAGCCGCGCCACTCGCGACAGGCTGCGGCCGATCCGGCCGCCGCTCCGGGCAAAGGCGCCCAGGACGATCACGAATGGCGCGAGCTCGGCCGCCGGCAGGAGCGGGTCGTACGCGCGGAGCGCGCGCTCGATCGGATCACCCAGCCGGAGCGCCGTCGCGACCGCGCGCGTCGGAAGCACGAGGTCCCGCGGGAGCGTCGGTGCGACCTCCGCGAACGCGACCTCGAGCGACAGCCCCGCGGCCAGCGCGGCGGCGATCGCGTCGACCAGCCCCGGGAGCGCGGCGCGACGATCGCGGGCCGCACGTCTCGAGCGGATCGCCGCGACGACCGCCCCCCGAGGGACCGCGGCGGCGAGCAGCACCGCACCGAGCAGGGCGACAAGGATCAGAGCGCCACCTGCCGGAGGGCGTAGCGCTCCCCCGCCTCGGGATCGAGCTCCGCGATCTCGACGATGCGCCGCCGGCCCCGCTCGTCGCGCTCCTGATGCACGACGATCTCGATCCCGCGCCGGATCTGCTCCTGGATGGCCGGCAGCGGCAGGTCCAGCCCCGCCATCATCGCCATCGTCTCGAGGCGCAGGAGCGCTCGGTACGCGCTGCTCGCGTGCGCGGTCGTGAGCGAGCCACGATGCCCGGTGTTCATCGCCTGCAGCATGTCGAGCGCTTCGCCCCCGCGGACCTCGCCGACGACGATGCGGTCCGGCCGCATCCGCAGAGCGTTACGCAACAGCGTTCGCGTATCGATCGCGCCGACGCCCTCGACGCTCGCGGCCCTCGTCTCCAGCCCGACGACGTTCGGTTGCGGGAGCCTGAGCTCGGCCGCGTCCTCGATGGTGACGATGCGCTCGTCCGCCCCGATCGCGAATGCGAGAGCGTTCAGCGTGGTGGTCTTGCCACTGGACGTCCCGCCGGATACGAGGACGCTCCGGCGATCGCGAACGGCCCCGACGAGGTACGCCATCGCCTCCGCCGAAGCCGTCCCGCTGCGCACGAGATCGTCGGGATCGAACGGCCGCGCGGCGAACCGGCGGATCGTGAGGACCGGTCCCTGGATCGCGATCGGTGGGATCACCGCGTGCACCCGCGATCCGTCGGGCAGCCGCGCATCGACGAGCGGTTGCGCGAGGTCGATCCGGCGGCCGAGCGGAGCGACGAGCCGCTCGATGAGGACGAGGATCTCCTCGGCATCGCGGAAGCGGATCGGCGTCGACTCGACGCGCCCGTCGCGCTCGATCCACACGCCGCGGGTCCCGTTCACCATGACCTCGCTCACGCGCTCGTCACGGAGCAACGGTGCGATCGCGCCGAGGCCGAAGAACCGGTCGTCGAAGTACCGTTCGAGCTCGCGCAGCTCCGCGGTCGACAGCGCGAGGCGCTCGGTCGCGGCCGTCTCTCGAAGCAGCCCGCCGAGCTGATCGGCGCGCGGCCGGCCGTCGGGAGCGTCCCGCAGCCTGGTGAGGAGTGCCTCCTCCAGGCGGTCGCGCACCGCCGTCACGACGCGTCGATCGCGAGGAGCTCCGCGAGCTCGTCATACGCGCGGCCGAGCGCGCCGCCGACCACGCCGCTGCGTGCGATCGCATCCGCGACGGAGTCCTCGTCGCGTGGCAGGACCCGGAACGCGCCGTCGATCGGCCCTTGCGCGGCCACGATCCAGGGATCCGCGGGCAGCTCCGCCGTCGACAGCGCCGCGGTCGATGCGGCGTCGGGATAGGCCAGGACCAGCCTGCGATCGCTCCGCGACAGCGCCTGCCGCGACCGCTCGTCGGCGAGCAGCGGCAGATCGACGAGCACGACATCGGCGATCTGTTGCGCGGCGGCGATGACCGCGAGCAGCACGGCAGGCGACGGTGCCGTGGGCGCTCCACCCACGATCGACAGCCGTGCGCCGACGGCGCTGCGAACGAGCTCGAGGTGCTCGGGGCGCAGCTCGCCGGCGAGGACCTCGAGCTCCGCCCAGGGCCGCGGCTCGGCGCGCAGCCACCAGCCCAGCGCGCCCGTTCCCGTGGCGTCGACGGCGAGGACGGTGCACATCTCGGCGAGCCGCTGGGCGAGGTTGGCCGCGGCCATCGTCCGGCCCGTCCCGCCGCGCGCCGCGGTGAGCGACACCACGCGGGTCCGCTCGCGCGTCGCACGCGGGATCGCCCGCGCGACGAGCGGTCCGAGCACGGCCGGGTCCGCCGAGGTCGCGACGAGCGCGGCGCCGCCGAAGGCGCCGATCACGGCCGACTGCTCGGCATCCGCGATCACGATCCGCGGGATCTCCGTTCCGAAGCGAGCGGCCTCTGCCGCCGCGCCCGGCTCGCGCAGATCGACGAGCACGATCCGTGGCGCATTCGACGACTCGAGCTGGAGCACGTCGCACGCGCTCCGCAGCTCCTCGCCACCGCAGATGGCGGCGCGCGTCACTTCGTCGAGCGGAGGAGCGGCACGAGCAGCAGACCGCTCGCGCGCGCGACGCTCAGCGCCGTCGCATCGTCCGCGCCCGTGCCCACGATCACGGTCCGCTCATCGACCGCGACGACCATCAGGTCGAATGCGACCGCGGTGGCCGTCGCCCGGTCGCCCGGACGCAACGCGAGCACGTCGAGGTGGTCACCCGGTCGCAGGCCGCCGATCGGAGCGATGAACCAGCTCGTCGGCACGGCCATCGCCCAGGTGTTCGGCCGCAGCGCGTCGGCCATCGTGAGCGGAACCGCACCGGCGGTCGGCTCGGCGGGACGCAGCGACGCGACCAGGGACACGGCGAGCAGGACCGCGCCGCCCGCGCCGAGGAGCGCTCGGCGCGGAGGCCTGCGGCGCGCGACGGCGGTCAGCGACGGCAGCATCGCGTCTCGATCGAGGCTCGCTGGTGATGCGCGCCCGCGGTGAGCGTGAGCTCGAAGGACCGCGGCGCGACGGTGATCGAAAGATCCGACGGCGGCGGGCCGCCGTTCGCCGACGCGAGCCTCTCGGCCGCCGCGAGCGCGCGGTCCCTCACGACCGGATCGGCGGCGAGCCCCTCGAGGTCCGCACGCGTCGGTGCGCTGCGCGGGCGGCCGAACTCGTCACGCAAGGACGCGACGAGCGCGAGCTGCGCGTCCGCCATGACCATGCCCGCGGCTTCGATCGCGGCCTCACCGGCCCGGCGTTCGACGGCGTCGGCAAGGATGCGATCCTGCGCGGCGCGAAGCCCGACGATCGTCACCGCGGCGATCGCGAGCGCGAGCACCGCGAGCACGAGGGCCTGACCCCGATCGTCCGTCACGGTGTCCACTCGATCAACCGCGCGGCCCGCCCGCCGACGACGAGCGCCGGCAGTCCGATGAACGAGAGCGGCGCGGCGATGGCGTAGCGCAGCTGCACGGAAATGAGCGTCCCGCGCGGATCGGTGCCGCGCTGAGGCTCCGCTGGCTCGATGGCCACGTCGATCCGTCGGGCATCGAGCGGCGCGGCGGCCGCGGCGACGCTCGAGCGAACCAGACGGTCATCGTTCGTGAGCGCGCCGGCGCGGGCACCCTCCGCCGCGGCATGCTCGAGGACGACTTCCTGCGCCGATACAGGGAGAGGGCGATGGCGCCGCAGAATGCCGCGGCACAAATGCCGGCGTACAGGTGGAGGTTTGACTCGACCAGCGCCGATGAAGCGATGAAGGCCACGAAATCGAGGACCCTGGCGCGCGGATCCAGCTCCGGCGGACGCCCCGCCGCGAGCGTCGACGTCACGAGCGCGATCGCTCGTGGGTCGGTGGTCACACCTCCATGGCCCTCCAGCGACTCGATCGTTGTCGGCAGCAGGGTCCTGCGGGTGACACCCGGTGCCCATGCGTCAGGCGCCGTGACGATGAGGTCGGTCACCATGCGAAGATCGAGACGCACGACTCCTGGTGGTGGCGGTCCGGCGCGGACGACCGCCAGATCGGCGACCGCGCGCGAGCCGATGTCTTGCGCGAAGCCCGCGCTGATCGCGCGCATCTCGGTCCCCGCGCCGAATAGGCCCGCGAACGGAAGCCAGGCCTGGCTCGTCGCGGCTCCGGACGAGCCATTGTGTGGCGAGGCGAGCGAGATGTACGAGACGACCTTGTCGCGCGCCGACAGTCCGTTGGCGAACGCGGCGTCCGCGACCGCACCACCCATCGAGTGAGCGACGATGTGGATGCTCGGGTGGGTCGCCCCGAGCGCGCGGATCTCCTCGGTGAGCCGCTCAGCGTTGGCGCCGACCGACCCATGCGTGTCGTAGGGATAGGCCGGATCACCGCCGAAGCGGTGGATCTCGTAGCGCGGATCCTTGCTGAGCGCTTCGATGAGCTTGTCGAATGTGCCATCCGGCGCGTCCGACCCGATCCCCGAGACCAACAGGATGATCTCCTTGTCGCTGGGCTTGGGTGCCGGCGAAGCGATCTCGGTCGGGCGAAGGATGCTCCGGGTCGGACGATCCGAGGGGAAGGGAGGCCTCGGACCGTCGTCCCCGGCGGCTGTGAGCGCTCCTGGTCCGACGACCGAGAGGGCAATGGCCGTGACCGCGCACGAGACGCGGAGCGAACGCAGCACGGGGTGATGACACGACGGCGGAGCACGGGCGGGGATGGGACGCGCCGCCGGTACATGGGTACCGGCTAGGTGCGGGTCTTCGCGACCTCCGACGCCTGCGCCTGCGCCGCGTACTCCTCGGTGTCGTCGAGCGGCGCGAGCGTGACCTCGCCGTGGCGCCGCGCGAGGCCCCACCCGATGAGCCGGTCGGCGAGCCAGGGGTTCTTCGGGAGCGCCGAGCCGTGCAGATAGCAGCCGATGAGCTTCCCCTGCACCGCGCCCTCGGTCTTGTCCCGGTCGTTGTTGCCGTGTCCGGCGATCACGCGGCCGAGCGGCCTCGCCTTGGGACCGAGGTACGTGTACCCGGA
>WNFI01083741.1_pt1 | contig 11697 bp, 9 predicted proteins | sample 5400471 | NCBI WGS metagenome assembly WNFI01 (sample SAMN13153348, study PRJNA577476) | soil metagenome | isolation source: 100 cm saprolite on Douglas fir-dominated hillslope | place: USA:California | collected 2013-09-17
CGGCATCGCGGTGTCGCCGGAGCCGGTTCGCGGCTCGACTCCGCAGCACCTGGCCTGGACCTCGCTCGGCGCGGCCGCGATCACCATATGGCCGGCCTTGACTGCCCGCCGGGCACCGTCGCAGCCGCTGATCCTCAGGGCCCGCGGCGCGGGGGCGGTGACCGCCGTATTCCTCGCCCTGCTGGCCTGGGTCGTCTTCGAAACCCAGGGCGGTACCGCCCTGGGCCTGGCGGAGCGGCTAGTGTCCGCCGTCCAGGTGACGTGGCCGTTCGTTGTGGCCCTGGCCCTGCGGCGCGCCGCCGGGCCAGGCGGCACCGTCGCCCTTGGCCCGGCCCAGGACGCCGGGTCGCCCCGGCCCAAGTGAGATCAAACAACGCCATGACAGATCTAAAAGGCAAGACCGCGCTGGTCACGGGCTCGACGAGCGGGATCGGCAGAGCCGCGGCCACCACCGTGGTCGTGCTCGCCTCCGCCAACCACTTCGTCCTGGACGCGGCCGCCGGGGCGGCCATCATCGCTGCCGGGCTGCTGGCCACCGCCGCCGCGCACCGGGGCACGCCCCGGCCCGGCCCCCCGCGGGCCCGCCCGGCACTTCTCGCGTGGTGGCCGCCGCAACGGCCGCCAGCAGCCCGCCCCCGCACCCCCAAGGAGATCGGCATGACCACGACCAGAACGGCCCCCGCCGGTGAGCCCCCCGGAGCAGGCCATCGCGTCGGCCGGCTCGCCGATCCGGGTGCGGCTGCCGGTCGGCGGCTGGCAGGTCGGGTTCCGGATCCAGCCGGACGGCCGCACCGTGATCGAGGTGACCGACCAGGACGAGTCGCTGACCGGGCTGATGACCAGCACCCGGCTGCCGATCACCTCCATCGACGCGGGCTGGAGCGGCCTGACCCGCGACCCCGCCGGGGGCCGGCACTGGTGGGCGCTGGCCATCGGGCACGTGCCCGCCGATGCCGGCCAGCCAACGGTCACCTTCACCCGCCGGACCCGCCACCGCCCCGGCGCAGCGCCGCCGGACGCCGTGGACGGCCTGTGGTTCGCCCATGACGGGCTGTGGGTCGCCGCCGCCACCGGGCACCACACGCTGGCCCGCCTGACCACGCGGTCCGCCACCCAGGTGCGGCGCCTGCGGCCGGTGCACTTGCCGCAATCAGGAGGCTCCTTGGTGCCCGAGCGCCAGTTACGCGTTCCTCGGCCCCGGCGGCGGCCATTTCCGCCGGTCCGGTTACGGTGAACGGTTCTTCCGGCCCGCCGCTGATGGCTGGCACCCGCGGCGGGCCAAGCGGCCTTCGATGCCGGTGCTGGTCGACGCGAGCTGTTCCTTCCCAGGCCGCCCGGTAGCGCCGTGGCCTGCAGTGACCGCGGGCGAGCCGTTCGCGATGCCCGCCGGGCGTGGCATCACACGGCTCGCCAGCGACGAACGAACCGGGCGTTGCCCTCAATGCGGTCGGGCCATTGGCAGCGCGTGGCGGCTGACTGCGGCCCAGCGGGGCCGGCTTGCCCCGGCCGTCGACGCCGCGCTCCGCGCGGGCTGGACGCCTGCCGAGCTGGCCGCGTTCACCGGCGCCAACACCGGCGGCGTGCGGAATCCGTACGCGGTGCTCGCCGCCCGCCTTTCACCGGACGAGCTGCCGGGCCCGACGGGACGCGAGGGCTGGTGGCGGCAACCGCCGTGGTGCGGCGAGTGCAACCGGCGGACCCGCCGGCGCGAGGACGCTGATGGCGCCGACGCGGGCCGATGCCCCCTGTGCCATCCGCTCGCCAGCACAGCACGGCGCGCTGGGGGCGATGATCCCGACACTGGCCGCCGAGCCGCAGCGGGCCGCGGATGGCAGGCGGACGAGACCGGCCCACTCCCGGGCAGCCGAGCCGCGTCGCCGCAAAGGCAGCACGCCGCCCGCAACCTGAACTACCAGTTCGCCGGCTGATACACCGCTGCAGCCGCCCGGAGGACGCGGTGGCGGCACTACCACTGCACGCCCGCGTTCACACCCCGCGGCACACAGCGCGAAATAGGAGCAGGTCTGACCATGACGAAAACGACCGTCGACTATTTCTTCCAAGGCCGAGCCCGGCCGCGAGTCGTCGGTACGGATCACGGCCCGCTCATCGGGTGGTTCACCCAGGCCCACGCCGCCCCGGTCGCCGACAATCTCCGCCGCCGCCAGGGCCGCGAGGTGCAGGCCGGGTTCATGTTCATCTGCCAAGTTGGCCGGCAAGTCGGCGGGAGCATGGGGGCGAAACAATGGACGGCACCCCCGCCGAGATCACGCCGGATGTCGGCCGGAGTGGTGCTGATACTGGTTGGCCTATCCGCCGCTCGCACATCAGGCCAGCCGGGCGGCGACCCGGCTCAGCGCTGCATTCATGCAGCCCGGTGCCTCGTGCCAGACCTGGTGCCCGGCACCCGGCGCGATCGTCAGCCGCGCATCCGGGAAGACCGCCGCCGTGGACTCGGCCGCCTGCCGCGGAAGCGGGCTGCATTCTCCTGCGACAACCTCGACTGGCCCGGTGAACCCGCGCAGCAGGCCCGGCAGGTCACCGCGCTCGGCGGCCTCGGCGACCGACGCGGAGGTCGGCTCAAATGCCTCCGGATTCACCCGCACGGTGTCCGGGACCGGCGGCGCTTGAGCCGGAACCGCGAAAAGGCCAGGCCAATCCAGCCGGAAATACTCCAGCGCCACCGCGGCCTCCTGCTCCTTACTGGTGGCGTGGAGCTCGTCCAGTTCCGCGATCCTGGCGCGCGTTTCGGGCGTCGCCCTGGCCGCCAGCTCAGCACCGAAACCGGCAAGGCCGCCGTCGCCTACCGCGCCGAGTGGGTCGGCGAGTACCAGGGCGCTCACCCGGTCGGGTGCCCGCGCGGCCAGTTGCATGGCCAGGTAGCCGCCCCAGCTGTGGCCGAGCACAGTGGCGGCGGCCACGTCATGCTGGTCGAGGACGGCCACCGCGTCGGACACGTGCTGCTCGATGGTGAAAGGTCCTTCGGTCACCGACGGGGCGACGCCACGCTGGGTGTAGCGGAGCGCGTCCCAGCCGGCCAGCTCGTCGGCGAACCAGTCGCTGTAGTCGTTCACGGCCGGCCCGCCGTGCAACACGAGCAGCGGCCGGCCCGACCCGGATCGCACCCCGATCAGCTTGCCGCCGGGCACACTGACTGCAAGAGCCCTATCATTTATGACCCTCTCGTTCATGGCTGAAGCGTAAGGCGCGAGGCGAGCAACCAGCAGCCGATATTTGGAGCCCTGATCTTCTGGCCGAGCTTCACCGTCGTGACGGCGCGGACCTTGCAGGTAGTCGCCTTGCTCGGGTTGCAGCTCGTTGTGCGCCGCTACGCAGCGCTTCGGATCAGGCGGCCCAGCGCTGTTCGGCTTGCGTCTTCGAATGACGGCTCGCACGTTTCATGTGCCTTGACCAGAAGCCATACGGCCGTGAGCACGGCGCAGCCGCGGAGCGTGTTGCGGTCGGTGACGCTGAGGGTCCGTCCGTAGCCGTTCAGGAAGGCTTCCTGCAAGTCTGGTCTGCTCGGCCAGATGCCAAGGTGCAGGCAGGCGAGATCGGCGACCCATGCGTCCACGCCGGCCCACTCGAAGTCGATTACGTACAGCGCGTCATTGTGCATCAGCCAGTTCCGGGGCGTGTAGTCGTGGTGGCAGGGAACGCGAACCGGAGCCGGCAGGCGGGCCAGTCCGGCGACTTCTGCGCGGGCGCGGTCCCATTCGCGGGGCGTGAGCAGCCCGTGTGAGAGGATCGATTACCGCCGAGGCCGCCCCTTATCGCAGCTGTCGGCCCGGGCCTTCCTGAACGTGGCGATCCGCCTTCAGGCCGGGCTGACCCCGGCAGCCGCGATATCGGCTGTGCGTCAGCTCGCGCCGAGCCTCATCGGTCATCGCCGGATGGCTGCCTGCGGCTTGCAGTATGGCCGAGGCGACGCCTTTGTCGAGTTCGTCGGGCCTGAGTTGGATGCCACGCCCGTCTGATCGCCGCAGCGCTATGGCCCGCCGAGCCGTGGCCTGTGGACGTGATAGCCGCGCACCGGGCCGCTCGCGGGTTCGCTGGTCCTGCTGACCCCTCACGCTCCGGCGGCTCAGGTCGACACCACGCCCCACGGACGCTAGCTGGCTCACGGGCAGTACACGCCATTTCCTTGCCCAAAGCGGCTTTCAGGCGAGCCAGTCCGGGCCAACGGCGATCACCCTCGCCCACCGCGCCCACACAACCCCAACGACCAGGCAGACAGTCCCGAACACGGCGCCGATGCCGAGCACGAACTGCGCCGGGTTGAAAATCTGGCCGCGCTGCGCGGCGTATAGCTGGCCCGCTGCGAGAATCGGCAGGGAGATCAGCAGGGCCCGCCAGGCCCCGGACAACCGGCGCGACGGCCGATAGCAAGACGGGGCACCGGGTAGCTGGTGCCGCCGCAGAGATGCATGTCGCGCCGGTGAGGCGGCCCGAGGCGCGGGCGCGCAGGCGGGCTCTTGCTCGTCCGGCCGTTCGGGCTGGCACTCAGCAAGCCCAGCGCTGATCATTTCATCGACGCTGCACCTCAGGCTCCGGGCGCCGCCCGAGGTGGACCAGGAGCCGACTATGGGTGCGCAGGTGAGTGCCACGACGTCCCCGCCTGCCAGCAGTAGCGCCGGGCCGGGGCCGAACCTGCGCTGGTAGGTCGTAACGCCGGCCACCATCGACCAGGGCACCAACAAGGGCCGCCAGTTGTAGACGACGACCCCGGCAGGGGTGATCGCCAGGCCGGGACGGGGCCACCAGCGCATGGCGAGAAACAGGCTGCCGCCGGATATGCCAGCCAGGCCAATGGCGAAGGCGGCGATCGCGACGAAGTCCTGCGCGGTGGACATGTGCCCGAGCGTGTCCGCGTTGTCGATCTGCATCATCGCGACGAGTGCGGCGAACCCGCCAGGGATACCGATCACCGCGACCGCCGTGGCGAGCACCGCCCACACCGAGGATTGCTCGCGCATGCCCATCGGGGCGACCTTCGGCATCGCACCTCCGCCGCGGCGAGGCCACCTGACCCTTTGTCGCACGGTGATTCGCCGCATCATATATTGCCAGCGTCCGGTTTGGTATAGCCAATTCGCTGGACGAACACCCAGGGTTGGCCGGTGCGGCGGCGCGAGACCCGACCGCCAATCAGTGGGCGCCCGTCCGCAAGTACTGGCCGGAACACGGAAAAACTGTTAGGTGTCGCGCAGACGGCCCGCGCCTGTCCTCGGCATGCGATACCTAACGAGCCGTTGGAGCGCGTTCTGAATGGTTGCCTGGCGTCCTGGCCGGCGCGTTCTCGGGCGCGGCGGTGCGTGACTGTCCGGCGCTCGCTGAGCGTGACCTGGATGCCGTCACCGGGGGTGATGTGAGGGCCGGATGCGGCTTGCTGGTCGTGGAACGGGTCGTGGACCGGGTGCCGTGCGCACTGGGTGCTTGCTGTGCTTCCTGAGTCTTCCGGTGTGCTATTGGTGCAGGCAGTGCGTTCAGGGCGGTGCGGCGTGGCCATGGTAAGGAGAAGGTCTACGGTTCGATTCCGTAAGGGGGCTCGAAGTTGTGAGCATTTTTCGAACGTTTATCCGGTGACCATAGGTGCCCCCTGGGGCTGCCTCGGGGGCAGTCCGCGACCGAGATCACGGGCAATGGAACCAGGACCAGGTTGTGATCTGAGCAGATGCGAGTGGCACTGGACAGGCGAGCGACTCCGAATCCAGAATCTGTCGGCTGTCTAGCTGGGTTGCGAGGCGCAGGATCGCCCGACCACGCTGAGTACCGCCAATTGCTTGACATTTGGCGCGCGTACGGCTCGATATGTATCGCGCCGTGCCGATCAGCACAGCCGCCAGCGGCCTAGACAGCGGCCTCCAAGCCGTCGAGGCGGCCCGATGCCAGGGGCGTGCCCATCGTTGCCGGGGCGATCCTTCAGACCTACGAGGCCTTGATTACGATTCTCGACCCGGAGCCGTAGACCCAGGTGGATGCCCGCGGCTGCATGATCGGGCAATCGCCTCCGACAGTGCGATAGCACTATATGACGGTTATATAGACTTTAGATACTTGAAGCGGATTTCGATCTGTTTAACGCGAACCTAGAGAGAAGGTCAGTACCTTCGTGCTACGGTGAGCGGGCTCAGCCAGAAAGCGTCATTTTTGTGGCTGGTTCCTGCCATTTTGCGCCAGCCACGACCGACGCGGGAGGTCGAAGAGGATGCGGCGCAGTCTCCTGGTGTACGTGCTCTGTGCTGCGGTGGCGGCGATTGGCATGGTCATTCCGGCGTCGGCTCGCTCTGCCATGTTGGTTAAGGCCACAACCACGACGACCGTGGCAACCGACGTGACGTCCAGCGACTACGACACGTGGGTCACCATAACCGCCAAGGTAACTTCGCCCGGCGCCACGCCCACGGGGTCCGTGACGCTGACCGACATCAGCAACGGCTCCGTCCTGGCCACCCGGCGCTGAAGAACGGGACGGCTACATTCAGAACCGCCGCCTTGGCCCCGGGAAATAGGAAGATCCAGGCCCATTACAACGGCAGCACAGCCTTCGCCGCGAGCACGTCTGCGGGCATCAGCTTTCTCGTCTCATCTTTCAGCTCGGTGGCGAACGCCTATCAGATCAACCCAGCTCATGACGGCTTCCAGAAGAGTGGCGCTCCGAACGCGGAGAGCGTCTTGTTCTTCGACAGATGGCATGTCACCTTCGGACAAGACACCGAGGTGTCCTATCCGCTGATAGCCGGCGGCAGGGTCTTCGTCACGATTAACCAGCCGCTGTCTTCCGGCGGCTGCTGTACCAGTGTGCAAGCCCTGGACGCGAAGACTGGGAGCACAGACTGGGGCGCGCAAGTGAGCGGCACTATGGCTAGCTCCACGCTGGCCTACGACGGCCAGCGCGTCTTCGTCCTCAACCGCGACGGAACCCTGATCGCCTACGCGGCGGCCACGGGCAGCGTCATATGGTCCAAGCGGCTGACAGGCCAGATTTCGTTCATGGCGCCGCCGACTGCCTATAACACCAACGTCTATGTCAGCGGCGCCGGCAACGGCGGCACGCTATATGCGGTCAGCGAGGCATCTGGCGCCGTGCGGTGGACCGCGCCCGTCAAAAATGGCGACGGCAGCTCGCCGGCCGTCGACAACAGCGGGGTGTTTCTGTCTTTTGCTTGCCATCAGGATTACCGCTTCAGCTTCCACGGCACAGTGATGTGGCACAAGGACCCGGGCTGCGAGGGACTGCGCGGTAGCACACCAGCGTTGCATGGCAGCAGGGTGTATATGCGCGGAGACGGCGACTACCCGCTGATATATGACAAGGCCTCTGGCACCCAACTTAGCTCCTTCGTATCAGACGCTCCGCCGGCTTTCTTTAGCGATATGTACCTGCTACAGGGTGGGAAAGTTGCCGACGCGTCACAGACGGGCGGGGGAACCCTGGGACGCTGGACGTTCGGCGACGGAACCCTCGTCCTGCCCGCTGTCGTCGGCGGAAGCTATGTGTATGCCGTAAGCCGCGGCGGGGACGTCTACGCCATTGATTCATCTACGGGCAATCAGGTATGGACCGTGAACGTCGGGGTACGCGTAAACGGCGGGCCAACCGCCGGCATGGCGCTCGGCAACAATCTGCTCGTTGTCCCGGCAGGCTCGACACTCAGCGCCTTCGGCGACTCTTCCCTGACATCCCCCGTCACCCGTCACCCGGCCCTGGCCGGGCAGCCCACCCATTGACGCGCATGGCGTCCCGGACGGGCCGGGCTAATGGCCGGGCGCCTGAACGAACAAGCTCGCAGACTGCGGCCCCGCACGCGGCACGCTCGGAGGAGCGATGGGTCGCGGAACCGCGAGCGGACACGAAGAGGTTAGTGATGGCCACAGGACGCTCGACCGCCGTGATCATCGCAGTTGGTTCTGCGGTCTGCTCGCTGGTGTCCGCCGGCGTCGGCCCGGCGGAGGCCGGGACGCAACTGCACGCAGGTGTCCGGGCCGCTGCCGTCGGAGGGACTTGGCACACTGCACAGAAGGTGCCGGGCGTCCCCGTCCTCAATAAGGGCGGGGAGGCGCAGATCCAGTCGATGTCGTGCACGTCGGCCGGCAATTGCAGTGCGGGCGGATATTACACCGACGGTTCCAGTCACCATCAGGTGTTCGTGGTCAGCCAGGTGCACGATACTTGGCACACCGCCATACCCGTGCCCGGCGTCATTGCCCTGAACACGGGCGGGCAGGCGAACATTGGATCGATGTCGTGCACGTCGGCGGGCAACTGCAGCGCAGGGGGTTACTACACCATCGACAATGGCGGGCACACCGAGGCGTTCGTGGTCAGCCAGGTGAATGGCACCTGGCATACCGCCATCCAGGTGCCCGGCACCGCCTCCCTCAACACATTGCGAAACGCGGGAACCGGGTCGGTGTCGTGCACCTCGGCGGGCAACTGCACCGCGGGCGGGAGCTACAAGGACGGCTCCGGGTATCACGCGTTCGTGGTCACCCAGGTGAACGGCACCTGGCGCAACGCCAGGAAGGTGCCCGGCGTCGCCGCTCTGGACACGCGGGGTGGCGGAGGGTTGGGGCCGGTGGCGTGTACGCCGGGGGGCAACTGCAGCGCCGGCGGGACCTACGTCGGTAGCAGCACCTACGCCACCCAGCCGTTCGTGGTCGGCAAGGTGAATGGAACTTGGCAGGCCGCCATACCGATGCCCGGCACCACCACCCTCGACCCGAAAGGGCATGGGACGTGGATCTCCTCGATGTCGTGCGGCTCGGCGGGCAATTGCAGTGCCGGCGGGACGTACGCCGACAGGCTCGGGGCTGACCAGGTGTTCGTGATCGATCAGGTGAACGGCACCTGGCACACCGCCAGACAGATGCCCGGCACTGCTGCCCTTAACACTGGCGGAGCCGCCGACGTGTACGCGTTGTCGTGCGCCTCGGCGGGCAATTGCAGCGCTGTCGGATCGTACTTCACCAGCTACTACCACGCGTACGTGGCCAGCGAGGTGAACGGCATCTGGCACGCCGCCATTCAGGCGCCCAGCACTGCCACCCTCAACCAGGGCAAGATCGCATACGCCATTTCGGTGTCGTGCGCGTCGCCAGGCAACTGCAGCGCCGGCGGCACCTACACCGACATCTCCAAGCACATGCAGGCGTTCGTGGTCAACGAGGTGAACGGCACCTGGCGCACCGCCACAGAGGTGCCCGGCACCGCCGCACTCAACACCGGCGGGCTTGCCTTTATCCAATCGGTGTCGTGCACCTCGGCGGGCATGTGCAGCGCGGGCGGAGGCTACACCGGCAGCTCCGGGCACCGGCAAGCGTTCGTCATCACAGAGAGCTAGCCAGTACAGCGCTATCCGCGTGGTGTTGAGTGCAGTGAACGACTCGCCGTCTTCTTGCTCGGGTGCAGGCGCTATGGTTCTGCGCCGGGATCTGGGCTTGAAGCTGACGGAGTCAAACCCCCAGAAGGACCGCACGGTTGACACTCGGCGGCTCCTCGCCGGTCAATTAGGGCTCAACCGCGTCGATCATCTTGGCATCCATGTCCTCGTCTGGCCACGACTTAGGGTCGCCTAGTCGTAGCCAGATCGACCCCCCGTAGCACGCCCACGTGCCCGAGTTCACGCCCGGGGGACGCCGGGGGCCAAGGCCGCGGTAGCTCTGAATCACGGGGGCTATCCGGATGCGATCACTTACGCGGAAACCCCCGAGGATGCCATCACTGGTGCGTGCCCACCTGCTTGCCATGCCGCATCACGCTCCTGTTTACAGGACGTTTAGCAACGCGCATCAGTTTACATTTCGGCGCTCAATCTGATGACCTTCCCGGACGCTGTGGCAGACTGAAATGGCCGTGGTTCTTCAAGGTATTGATCTCTCCGATGGGGCCACGGTAATGGGAAGTATGGACGATGTGGGCGAAGGCGAGAGCGTTCGCGGCAGAAGTACCTCGACTCGCAGCAGTGGCGCAGCAAGCCTGGTACCGGCGAGCCATGGGTTCCGCTCCCAGGTGGAGGCGGGTAGGCAATCTTCGGGTGCGAGGTCATGGATAGCGGTGAATCCGTGCCTGACCGAGATCGACATCGCCTGCACCGCGCTGGCAGCGCGGTGGCCGTTCTCCTCAACCATCTGCCGCGCCAGTTCCAGCTCGTTCCAGCCGCTGTGCAGCAGCACGTGGGTGTGCGCGTCAATGAGCCCGGGCAGCAGACTGGCGCCCGGCATTTCCAGCTCCTCAGTCAGCGGCGAGCTTCGCATCAAGTGCCTTCAGATCCTTCATTGCAGCCATCCAGGCCGGCGCCGTCGTGACTCCGTTCCTGACCGACGCCTCGTCCCACGTCGGTGCCCAGGCGACGATCACCGTGTCCGGTAGAGCGTTCAGTTCGGCGCTGCCGGCTCGATCGCTGGTGAGGTTCCAGATCCAGACCGCGAATTGCCGGTGACGCCACTCTCGCGATGCCGGCCAAAGCCGGTCAAGACGGCCTCCAGCAAGGGCAGGGCATGAACGACCTGCCTGGACCTGATCGCGAGGTCCCATACCGGTTCAAATTTCTTCCAGCCCGCCGAATAGGCCATGTGCCGCATTCGCTCTGGAAGGGTCTCCCTGGTCGAGGCTCCCGCCCAGATTGATCTCCAGCGATAGAAGTCCTCGTAGGCCCTCCAGTAGCCGGACTCCAGCGTCTGAGCGTCCATGCCGGCCGGCCGGAAGACGACGTGGCGGGTGTCATAGAGATCCCAGTCACTGTGCACGATCCTGCCCTCGGCCACCATCCTTGCGTGCAAGGCGGTATCGGGGTACGGCGTCAGAATATGAAAGGTCGCCGTTTCGATGCCCTGGGCGATGGCCCACTCAACGGTCTTGTCGAATACGTCAGGCCCGTCGTCGTCCATGCCGAACACGAAGCTCCCGTTGACCATGACGCCGCGGCTGTGCAAGTGGTGAATGGCGGCGTCGTAGTCGCGCCCAATGTTCTGATACTTGCGCTGGTCAGCGAGGTTCGCGTTGTTGACTGTCTCGAATCCCACGAACAAGCTCCGGAGCCCGGACTCGACCGCCTTGTCCAGTAGTTGCGGGCTCTCCAGAACCGATTTAACAGTGCCCGCCGCCTGCCAGAGGCGTCCCATGCCCCGCATGCCATCGAACAGGGACGAGGCGAACCTCGGACTCCCGAACAGGTGGTCGTCGAGAAAGTAAAGATGGCGTCCGGGCAGTCGCTCGATTTCTGCCAGCGCGTCATCGACAGCCTGCGTATAGAACTGCTTTCCGCCCTTGAAAAAAGCGACCTTGTAGCAAAAGTCGCACACGTGCGGGCAGCCGCGCGATACCACTATCGAGTTGGGAACAAGGTACAGGTGACGCTTGATCAGGTCGCGCCGAATCGGCGGCAGATTGACGAGCGTGCGGCGCTTGGACTCATACCGGGGCCGAGGGGACTTGGCTCGGTAGTCGGCCAGGAACTGCGGCCAGGTGTCCTCGCCCGGCCCCAGAAAGATGGTGTCGGCGTGCTTGGCTGCCTCCTCGGGCAACGACGTCACGTGCAGTCCGCCGAGGCACACGTATACGCCTCGGCCGCGAGTCCGGGTCGGTGAGGTTGCGGACCGGGCCCGGGCCACCGTGAAGTGCGCGCCGGGCGGGAACGGCTGGCGGCCGCCGGGGCCGCGCCTGATCCCGGCCGCGTCCTCGGCCGCCCGGTTCGC
>WNFI01102858.1_pt1 | contig 11696 bp, 10 predicted proteins | sample 5400471 | NCBI WGS metagenome assembly WNFI01 (sample SAMN13153348, study PRJNA577476) | soil metagenome | isolation source: 100 cm saprolite on Douglas fir-dominated hillslope | place: USA:California | collected 2013-09-17
GCCTCGTCGGGCCGGCCTTCACCATCGCGATGCTGGCCGGGATCGAGTCGCTGCTCTCGGCAGTCGTCGCCGACGGCATGATCGGCGGCCGCCACCGCTCGAACATGGAGCTCGTGGCGCAGGGGGTCGCCAATATCGCCTCGCCGTTGTTCGGCGGCATCCCGGCCACCGGCGCCATTGCCCGCACGGCGACGAACGTCCGGAACGGCGGCCGGACGCCGGTCGCTGGGATCACCCACGCGGTCACGCTGCTGTTGATCACTTTGTTCTTCGGCCGCTGGGCCGGGCTGATCCCGATGGCGACCTTGGCGGGGATCCTGGTGGTGGTCGCGTACAGCATGAGCGAGTGGCGCACGTTTCTGGCCGAGTTCCGTGCGCCGAAGAGCGACGTCGCCGTGCTGCTCACCACGTTTCTCCTGACCGTGCTGTGGGACCTGACGGTAGCGATCGAGGTGGGGATGGTGCTGGCGGCGTTCCTGTTCATGCGCCGCATGGCGGAGGTGACGAACATCAGCGTGCTCACGCACGAGCTGCAGGATCCCAAAGACGATTTCGAGAACGATCCCAACGCGGTGCGGCGGCGGGCCGTGCCGGCGGGGGTAGAGGTGTACGAGATCACCGGGCCGTTCTTTTTCGGCGCCGCGGAAATGTTCCGGGAGCAGCTGGGGCGTATCGCGGTCCGGCCCAAGGTGCTGATCCTGCGGATGCGACACGTCCCCGCGATCGACTCGACCGGGCTGCATGCGTTGCGGGATCTGGTCCAGCGCAGCCGCCGTGACGGCTCGCTGGTGCTCCTGTCCGACGTGCACGCCCAACCCGTCGTCGCCCTCGAGCGCTCCGGCCTGTACGACGAGCTGGGCGAGGAAAATATTCACGGAAACATCGACGACGCGTTGAACCGGGCGCGGGAGCACCTGGGACTTCCCCTGCTGACGGCGCCGGCGTTCGCCACACCGACCGTGGCACGGGAAGGCAAGGGGCCGGCCTAGCGCAAGGGCCGGCGGTGGGGCGAGCGTTGGAGCAGGAGGACTGACGGATGGCTTCGCCGATCATCGCTCAAGGCACCGGGTACGTGCTGTTCGCCTACGACGTCGCGCACGCGTTCGACCTCGCGGCGGCGGAGCGGCGGCTCGCGAGCGCGACGCAGCGCCAGACCGTCAAGCAGAAGCGCCGCGCCCCGGCGTTCTTCGAATACGACCCTGCTCCGCTGCGCGTGACGGAACCGGCGGAGTCCCTCACCGTCGGTGACCACGTGACGGCACCGTACGTCGAGTTCGTGCTGTACGACTTCGGCGCCGTATCCGTGAGCTACGCCATCCCCCTCCAGGGCCCGCTCGGCGGGCTCCCTGGGCTGAGCACGATCCTATACGGCAACGAGCAGCTCCAGGCGGATTCCCGGCGGCGCGTGCAGCAGCTGGTCGAGGCACTCGGCGATGCCGCGCTTCGGTCCCGCCTCGCCGACTTCGTCGAGGACTACGTGGTGTTCCAGATCGAAGCCTTCACCGAGCCGCTCGAGGCGTCCATGCTGTGGACGGAGTACGCGCAAACGGTGGCCCAGGTGCTGCGCGCCGAGTCACGCCCCCTGTCGCAGCAGGAGATGAGCGACGCCCTCGCCTCGCGCCTCTCGTTCGCACCGAACGACGCGACCCTGATCGACACCGACGTGACGCTGCTGTTCGACCCGGAGGGCGAGGATGTGCGGGCGGTAATCGAATTCGCCAACACGCAGCTGCTGGAGATGCGCTACCTGGACGCGCAGCTCGATGAAGCGCTGGAGCAGGCCTACAGCCTGCTCGGCCGCTCACCCGGTCTGCGGCGGTACCTGCCGAGTCCCTATCGGCTTCCGCTCCAACGGTTGGGACGGCTGCAGCTCGACGCCGCGGTCCTGTTCGAGCAGGTGACGAACGCTCTGAAACTGATCGGCGAGCAGTTTCTCACACGGGTGTACGGCCACGTGTCGCGCCGCTTCCACCTGGCCGAGTGGGACGTGAGCATCACGCGCAAGCTGCAGACGCTCGACGGCATCTACGGAAAGCTGGCGGACCGGGCGGCGACGCAGCGCATGGAGCTGCTCGAATGGATCATCATCGTGCTGATCGCCGTGTCCATCGTGCTGCCGTTCTTTTCGGGGCTGGTCGGGAAGTGAGCTAGTAGGGGCGCTCCGTTGTACGCTGGTCGCGTGGCAGAATCATCGCTCGCACCACCGCCGTCGCGTCCACCGCGATGAGCAACCCCTCCTGCGGCAGCGACTGCACACCAATCACGACCCCCGCGGGGGGATTCCGCTGCGGGAAGAAATCGGGCGCCGCCTGCCGGATGGCATCGAGGTCCTTGGGCGAGTAGTTCACCACGTAGATCGTCAGCTTGGCGACGTCGGCCGGCGTCGCCCCGCCGATCCGCAGTACGGTCGCCAGGTTGGCGAACGCCTGGCCGGCCTGGGCGCGCAGGTCGCCGGGACCCACCAGCCGGCCCGTCGAATCGAGCGCGACCTCACCCGACACATACAGCGTCGGTCCGATGCGCACCGCGTGCGTGAAGCCGGGCAGCGCCGCGAGAGTGCCGGGATTGATGTAGCGCGTGGAGACGGGGTCGGGCCCCTGGCGGACCGCACCCGGGGTCGGAGCGACGCAGGCGACGAGCAGAGGGATGATGACGATGCTGAACGACGCGATGCGCATGCGATGCTCCTCAGGCGTCCGGGGGTCGGGGGTCGGGAACTTACGCCATTCTGTATACGCCGGGGAGGGCGCGGAGTTCAGGGGATCCGGCCGTGACGCGTCAGGGCAGGGCGACGCGCAGCGACAGCTGCATCGAGACGTAGCGCCACTGCGCGGTCGTCGCCGACTCGGTGGCAACGCCTGAATCGTCGCCGTCCAGCTCGAACCGGAGCTCGCGCCCCGGCGCCAGCGGCACCGCGACCAGCGAATAGAGTCGCAAAGCGCGACGCCAGGGCCCGAGCGCGGCACCCTGTTGCGCCACGCGCTGCACGCCTGCGCCGAGATCGAACGCGAGCACGAAAGACCGGGCGGTCTCGAGCTCGATATACGATCCCACCTGCGCTATCTGGATGAGGCGGGGAGCGAAGTATCCCGCGCTACTGAGCCTGGAGTAGCGGATCTCGTGGACCTGGCCCGACACCTCGACGCTCGGCGTCACAGCTAGCGCCGCCACCCCGGCGAAGGTCGTCCGGTGGTTCACGTCGAAGGCGCTGCTCAACGCGGCGGTGCGGCCGATCCCGCGGAGCTTGAGTCCACCGGCGACGGGCACCTCGATAATGGCGCCGATCTCCGTTCGCACAACCCGGTTCGTCACGAGGAGCGGGCTCGCATCGATCACGTTGCGCCGCGCGCGAAGATCGACTGCCGGTCCGCCCATCGGATCCCGCCATCGGGCACGCAGGTGGCCCGTCGGCGTGACTGTCGCCCCCGCACCCCCCACGGCTTCGACCCGGGTCGCTCCCCCCTCCGCTTCGATCTGCAACGCGCCGCTGGGCCGGGCCGCGGCGCGGAGCGCGAGCTCGTCGAGCCCGACGTGGGTCACCCCGTCCCCGACCTGCTCGCGGGTCGCCCGCACCCCAACCCGGAGCGGCCCGGGGGCCCCAAGCTCGGCCGCACCGCCCAGCCGGAGCGTGGTGTTCCCGTCGGAGTCGTGACTGCCGCCCACCAGGGGCGTTATTGCGGGGGCGGCCGCCACCCGCGCCGCCGCCAGCTCGCGTTTGACCTCGGCATCCGTGGGATGGCTGGCGAGCCACCGCTCATAGACCACGACGGCGGCACCGGTTCGGCGCGCGCGCGCCAGGGTCCGCGCGCGACCCACCACGGCGTCCCGCTCGCCGGGGGCGATGCGCAACGCATCGTCATAGTAGCGGAGGGCTTCGCCGTAGCGCCCCGTGCGCGCCAGCACCTCCGCCACCGCCATGTACCCCCACGGGTCCGACGGCTCGAGCGCGACATAGCGGCGGAACAGCCGCAGCGCCAACCGGGGATCATGGCGGTGCAGCTGCGCGAGGCGAAACGTGGCGTGGGAATTCCACGGGTCGGCCGTGAGCACCGCGGCGTATTCCTGTGCGGCGGCGCGCGCATCCCCGGCGGAGTACGCCGAGTCCGCGCGGCCGAGATGACTAGTGGCATGGGTTGCGCCCTGCGCGGCCGCCGGGCGCGCGTAGGCGGCAACGACCGCTCCGAGGACGAACGGCAGCATCCGGCTCCGGCGCTCGCCCGCGACGGCACGCCGGCTTTTGTACTCCTCGATGGTGCTCTCGGGATCCGGCCGCCGGCGGACCAACAGGCGCAACACCTCGACGCCGAGGAGCACGCCGGCCAGGGTCCCGACGCTGATGAGGAGTGCCACCGCGGGCAGCAGGTTACCCGGATGCGGCGTGGTAGCGGCCGGGAGGAGGCGACGTGACGCGCTGAGCGCGAGGCCCAGGAGCCAGCTCGTCGCCCACAGGCCCGCGAGGATGGCGCCCGCGATCGCCGTCAGCGCGACCACCAGCCTCCACCCACGGGACTTGCGGCCTCGCAACCGCAGGTAGCCCTCCCGCAGGGGCGTCGCGAGCGCGCTGATCAGGTAGAACATCCCACCGATCCCGGTCCCCGGCAGCCCGGCCGCCATTGTCAGTGCCCCTTCTCGTACACGCGCAGCGACCGCCCGAGCAGCAGCTCGGCGCAGACCGCGCGCAGAAAGAACACCGCGTTGACGGTTCGCAGCACGAAGAACGCGGGGATGCTCGCGATCGCGCGGCGGATCTCTCGTCGCCGTGCGGCGCCGGCGAGGACCGGCACGATTACCGCAGGGGCATCGATCACGTACCCGATCAGTATCCAGGGCCTCGCGAGGAGGAGCGCCAGGACTGGCAGGAGCACCAGGTAAACGGCGGCGGCGATCGTCGCATCCCAGACGGCATGGCCCGCTTGGTACAGGCTCCAGGTCAGGTCGACATCCTCGGCGAGGGTTCGGTTCGACCAGCCGTTCTGAGCTCGCAGGATGTCGGTGCGATACATCGAGAAGCAGCCGGAGGAAATGAGCGGCTTTCCGTAATACTCCTGGAGCCGCTTGTAGTAGGTGAACGCGAACAGATACTCGATGTAGCGTCCCCGCTCCCACACGCTGCGCACCCGCTGCGGCAGCACGAAGCCGCACGCCGCCGCGACGCCCGGATCGTGGAACGCGGGCAGCAGAGATTCCAGGGCGTCCCGCGCGAGGATCGTATCGGCGTCGACGGCAACGGTCAGCGGCGTACGGACGTAGCGGAGTCCGAAATTTTGAGCGCCTGCCTTGGAGCCGGTGTTCGTCGGCGGTCGGACCACCACGACGCCGAGCACCCGGGCCACGTCGCCCGTCCCGTCGGTCGAGCAGTCGTCCACGACGATGATCGCGGCGGGCGGCATGGTCTGGCCTTGCAGGCTCTTGATCGTGTCGGCGACGCTCGCGGCTTCGTTGTATGCCGGAATGATCACCGTCACATCGATACCGGCTACCGGGGGGAGGAGCGGTCCCAACCTACGGTCGCGGCTCCATCGGTGCTTCAGGCGCCCTGCGCTGGAAGACAAGGTCGCCTCCCGGTTTCGAGTCGAGCGTTCTGGTGGACTTGGGGGTTTCCTTGCTAAAGAGGCGGTTCGGCTGAGCGGGGTAACGCAGCCGAGGAGCAAGCCCCGGCCACCGGGGTGTTGCATGTCGCAACGGGTCTAAAACATGAACCCGGCGCGAACGTAAACCGCGGTGCGCTCGGGGCTTCTGGCTGCCGCGATCGAGAGCGTGCGGTCACGGCGGTGCTGCCAGGCGAGCGACCGAGCAAGAGGCGCAGCTCAGCGTTCCCATATGCCCCGCGCCGTCCGGCGAAGCGCTGTTCGACGTAGCCACGGACCGTCGTGCCACCGCCCACATATACGAGCTCCTGGAACGGGACGGTCCCAGTCACCGCGGCGCCGCCCGCGCGGAGGGCGAGTGTCGCGGCTGGCGGGTCGCCTGCCGAGACATAGGTCGACGCCTCTGCCGAGACGCTCCCGAACTGGTGGACGGCGTCCCAGACGGCGGGATGCCACTGTCCGACGATGCTCACACGCACGCCGCGCGCCGGCGCGACCGTGTGGTCACGCGTGTCGAGCTCGAGCCCCGCGCTCGCCTCGACCTGACCGAAGTCCCCCGTGCCGTACGGACTTGTCGTGGCGAGCACCGTGCCGGGATCGCTCGGGGTGTGAGCGTACTTGACCGACGATCCCACGGTGAACCGCAGGCGCGGCGTGAGCGGTATCGCCACGCGCGGCGCGATGAGCACCTGCCGCTGGCGCACCCGATACACGCTGTCGGCCTGCGAACCGTCGGTGTCGTTGCCTACTCCGTAGAACCGAATCAGCTCGAGACCAGACGTGCGCAGCTCGATGTAGAGAATCGCAGGCAGGAGCGGCCGCCGGAACTCACCTGCCACGTCGACGCGGTACCTGCTGGCGCTGGTCGCGTAGGCGGCCTCCGCCAGCAGGCGCGTGCTCGGCGGCAGCGCGCGGAATCCGTACCGGGTGTGCAGAACTCCCGCACCGATCAGCAGTCCGAAATCCGGGGAGTAACTCACGCCGAAGAGCGGCACCGTTTGGGGCTGCCAGGCGTCCGGGCCGCCCTGCCCCGCGACATCGCCTCCGACGAGGGCGAAAGCCGCGAAGAGCTGTATTCGGCGGGTCAGCCGCGCCATGAGCCGGAACATCCCGCCGCAGCGTCGCGGCAGCAAGGCTTGGCGCATACTATTCACGCTAGATGAGATCGGGTCCTGAACGGCACCTTCACGAAGAGCGAAGGCTTCGTGCGGGAGTGCGCCCGCCTGTAGACCACGCGCAGTCCCAACACGCCCACATGGTGGACGACTTCCGCCACCGCTTCTGGGTGTCGCTGGCGCTCACCGTTCCCGTCCTCGCGACGTCCGAGATGATCCAGCACTTCCTCGGTCTCCGGGCGACATTGGCGTTCCCGGGCGATCGCTACGTGGAGTTCGCCTTCGCCTCGGGCGTCTACTTCTACGGCGGCTGGCCGTTCCTCACCGGGCTCGTGGACGAGGTCCGGCAGAGGCTGCCGGGGATGATGACCCTCGTCGCCCTCGCGATCACGGTGGCCTACGTCTACAGCGCGCTTGTCGTTTTCGGGCTCCCTGGGAGCGTGTTCTTCTGGGAAGCGGCAACGCTGATCGACATCATGCTGCTCGGCCACTGGATCGAGATGCGCTCGGTGCTCGGCGCCTCGCGGGCCCTCGAGCAGCTCGTGCGACTGCTCCCCGCCGAGGCGCATCGCGTCCGGGCAGACGGCTCTGTCGAAGAGGTCCCGATCGATGTACTGCGGCCGGGTGACCGGGTGCTCGTCAAGCCCGGCGAAAAGATCCCGACCGACGGGCGAATCGTGCAAGGCGGCACCAGCGTCAACCAGGCCATGCTGACCGGCGAGTCCCAGCCGGTGGAGAAAGGCGCGGGCGACGAGGTCATCGGGGGCGCTGTGAACGGCGAAGGCGCGATCACCATCGAGGTCCGCCGGACCGGCACCGACACCTACCTCTCTCAGGTCATCGAGCTGGTGCGTAGGGCGCAGGAGACACGTTCCCGCACACAGGATCTCGCAAACCGCGCCGCCCTTTGGCTCACGCTGACCGCCATCGCCGGCGGAACGCTTACGCTCATGGCCTGGCTGGGAGCAGGCCGCGAGTTCAGCTTCGCGCTCGAGCGCACGGTGACGGTAATGGTGATCACCTGCCCGCATGCCCTCGGCCTCGCGGTGCCGCTGGTCGTGGCGGTGTCCACCGCCCTCTCTGCCCGGCAGGGGCTCCTGATCCGCGACCGCTCCGCGTTCGAGCGAGCCCGCGAGCTGGACGCCGTCGTGTTCGACAAGACCGGCACGTTGACGGAGGGACGCTTCGGCGTCACGGATATCGTACCACTCGACGGACGGACCGAGCACGACATCCTGCGCCTCGCAGCCGCACTCGAGAGCCGTTCGGAGCACCCGATCGCCGCCGGGATCGTGCGGGCGGCGAGGGAACGCGCCGTGCAGTATCCGGCGCCCGAGGGGTTCGCCGCCATCCCAGGGAAGGGCGCGCAGGGTATAGTGGACGGCGTGGCCATCAAGGTCGTGAGCCCCGGTTACCTCTGGGACCAGGGGCTAGGGGCTCGGGACCAGGAGGAGCGCGCTCGCCGTCTCGCGGCTCAAGGGAAGACCGTCGTCTACGTGCTAGCGGACGGGGCCCCGATCGGAGCCATCGCGTTGGCCGACATTGTCCGCAAGGAGTCGCGCGAGGCAGTGCAACGCCTTAAGGCAATGGGCATCAAGCCGATCATGCTCACGGGCGACTCGGCCGCCGTGGCTCGCTGGGTCGCCGCCGAACTCGGCCTGGACGATTACTTCGCCGAGGTGTTGCCGGACCAGAAGGCAGCGAGGATCGAAGAAGTGAAGCGACGGGGCCTCACCGTCGCCATGGTCGGCGACGGCGTAAACGACGCTCCCGCGCTCGTCGCTGCGGACGTCGGCATCGCGATCGGCGCGGGCACCGATGTGGCGATCGAAGCGGCGGACATCGTCCTGGTGCGCTCCGATCCGCGGGACGTGCCGGCGCTGGTTCAGCTCGCTCGAGCGACCTATCGCAAGATGGTGCAGAACCTCTGGTGGGCAACGGGCTACAACGCGGTCGCGATCCCGCTCGCCGCGGGCGTGCTGGCTCGCGCCGGGATTCTGCTCTCGCCGGCGCTGGGCGCGGTCCTCATGTCCGCATCGACCGTTGTGGTGGCGCTGAACGCCCAGCTGCTGGGGCGGGGCCGCCCGCAACTACCGGTGTATAATTGACGCGATGAAACCCCGTCGGCGTTATCCAATGCTGGTGCGAGCCTTCGCCTCCGCCGCGGCGCTCGCCGTTGCCGCGGAGGGCGGCGGCGTGCCGATGTGTGCCTCGCTCTTGGCCGAAGCCGCGGCGCCGTGCGCGATGCACAGCGCAGGCGTACACCGGGCGTATCACCCTGGGGTCGCGAGTGTAGTCGCGGCGTCGGCGGGCCACGACGGCTGTCATGTGGATGCCGCGAGCCCCGGCTGCGCCGCCGGCGGCACGTGTCCGACCGGTGGGACCGCCGCCTTGGTGTGGATCAATATCACGATCGCGCCGCGGGCGGCCTCGCGCACTGTGGCCGCGGGACCGAGTTCCGCGCTGATTTCCTACCTCGCTCCACCACTCGCTCCTCCTCCTCAAGCCTAGTCGGCCATCCCAGATGTGGTGTGTCCGCGCCGCACGTGCGGCGCGTGCCCGACTTTGGCTTTGAGGAGATTTTGATATGCGACGGCTGTTGCTGGCGCTCATTGCTTGCGGGACGTGGCCGCTCCAAGCACAGATGCATATGCAGCATTCAATGAAGATGGATGAGAGACCTCTCGGCATCCCGGAGTCACGGATGGGGTCGGGCACGTCCTGGCTTCCCGACACTTCCCCGATGCACGCCGCCCATTTCATGGTCGGCGAGTGGACCCTGATGCTGCACGGGAGGGGCTTCGTTCAATACGACTGGCAGCAAGGTTCCCGCGGCGGCAATCAGCTCGGCGTCACCAATTGGGTCATGGCGGCCGCGAGCCGCTCCCTCGGTGGCGGCCGGCTCGAGCTCCGCGGCATGCTCAGCGTCGAGCCGTGGACCATCGGGGCTCGAGGCTACCCGCTGCTCCTGCAGTCGGGCGAGTCCTACGGGGGAGCGCCGTTGCATGATCGGCAGCACCCGCACGACCTCTTCATGGAGCTCGCGGCACTGTACGAGCGACCCGTGGTGCGGGATCTCGCGCTGTCATTCTATGTCGCGGCGGTGGGCGAGCCGGCGGTCGGGCCGGTGGCATTCCCCCACCGACCGTCTGCCGCCGACGATCCGCTCGCCCCAATCTCCCACCATTGGCAGGACGGCACGCACATCACGTTCGGTGTGGTGACGGCGGGGGTGTTCACGCGTGGGGTTAAGCTCGAGGGCTCGTGGTTCAACGGCCGGGAGCCCGACGAGCAACGCACCGGCTTCGACTACTCGGGCCGGAAGCTCGATTCCTACAGCGTTCGGATGACGGCGAACCCGGGGCCGCGCTGGAGTGTGTCGGCCTGGTACGCCTACTTGAAGAGCCCTGAAGTGCTGCACCCGGTTGAGTCGCTCCACCGCTACGGTGCGGCGGCACTCACGACACAGCCGTTCGGTCGGCGCGGGCGATGGGCGAGCGCGCTCATCTGGGGGGCGAACGACCAGATCGGCGCCGGGCAGCCGTCGCACAGCGTCGTGCTCGAGTCCAATCTCGACCTCGACGGGACGAACGCCGTGTTCGGTCGCGTCGAGTACGTCCGCAAGAGCGCCCAGGAGCTCGTGATCCCCTCGGTGTCACCGACCGTGGAATACGACGTGGCCGCGTTGGCGCTCGGCTACCGGCGTACGGTTGGGACCTTCGCCGGGCTCGCGGCGGGCGTGGGCGCTCGCGGATCGGTCAACCTTGTCCCGACGAGCCATATATCAATATAACTTGATATATTGCGATCATGCCCACGACCACCGTTCCCCACACCGGCCGAGCCGCCCAGCTCTTCCACGCGCTCTCCGATGAGACGCGACTCGAGATCGTGCGGCTCTTGTCGCACGGGGAGCGCTGCGTGTGCGAGCTGCAGAGCGTCCTCGATGCGGCGCAATCACGCCTGTCCTTCCATTTGAAGACGCTGAAGGACGCAGGGCTCGTGAGCGACCGGCGGGACGGTCGCTGGATCTACTATGCCTTGAACCGCGATGCACTGGACGAGATCGCCGAGTTCGCTTCCGGGGTGAAGCCGGGGAGGCACGCCGGGAGCTGCGCGCAGGCCTGCTGCGAGTGAGGAAACGTGGTCGTATGGGCGGCGACGAGGTCAAGCGGACAGTGAAGCAGAAGTACGGACAGGCTGCGCTCGGCATGGCCGGCGGGGAGCGGGGGAGCTGTGGCGGGGCCAGTAGCTGCGGGTGTGACCCGGTCAGCTCGAACCTCTACGATCCTGCCGAGACGGCGACGCTTCCCGCAGGGGCCGTGCTCGCATCACTCGGCTGCGGCAATCCCACCGCACTGGCCGAGCTCCACGAGGGTGAGGTGGTGCTCGACTTGGGGTCCGGAGGCGGCATCGATGTCCTGCTATCCGCCAGGCGCGTGGGGCCGACCGGAAAGGCCTACGGTCTCGACATGACTGAGGAGATGCTCGCCCTGGCGCGCGAGAACCAGCGCCAGGCGGGGGTTGCGAACGTGGAGTTCCTCAAGGGCGAGATCGAGCAGATCCCTCTGCCGGATGCATCGGTGGACGTGATCATTTCGAACTGCGTGATCAACCTCTCGGCCGAGAAACGTCGGGTCTTGCGCGAAGCATTCCGCGTTCTCAGACCGGGCGGGCGGTTTGCCGTGTCGGACGTGGTGGTCCGGGGAGAAGTGGCGGCTGCCGTGCGGCGCAGCATGGAGCTGTGGGTGGGGTGTGTCGCCGGAGCCCTGGAGGAGGCTGAGTATCAGCGGCTGCTTGCGGAGGCCGGGTTCGACGGGATCGGTGTGGAGCCCACTCGGATCTACCAGGGCGAGGGCGCGGACCAGATCATGGGAGCGTTCGTGCGCGCGCGGAAGCCGCGCGACTAACCGTGTTCCGCGTTCTGTTTCTCTGCACCGGGAATTCCGCCCGCAGCCAGATGGCCGAGGCCCTGCTCAACTGGAAAGGCAGA
>WNFI01003090.1_pt1 | contig 11695 bp, 13 predicted proteins | sample 5400471 | NCBI WGS metagenome assembly WNFI01 (sample SAMN13153348, study PRJNA577476) | soil metagenome | isolation source: 100 cm saprolite on Douglas fir-dominated hillslope | place: USA:California | collected 2013-09-17
AGGGTACGCATACGAGAAACTCAAGCGCAAGACCGGAGACTGGGCCACCGCAGCCGCGGCCGTCGTGCTGCGCCTGAAGGGCGACAGGGTCGAGAGTGTTCGCATCGCGCTGACCAACCTTGCGCCAACCGCGTTGCGCGCGTTCGCGGCCGAACAGGCCCTCACCGGCAACGCGTTGACGCATGCAGTGCTCGCGGACGCGGCATCGAAGGCGATGGCGATCTGCGATCCGGCCGAAGACCTGCGCGGCGACCGCGAATACAAGACCGCGATGGCAGGGCAAATGGTGCGCCGCGCGCTCGCAGTTGCCGCGACCCGATGCCGTTGAGTCTCACCTGGAGACGAGAATGACGAAGAAGTGGATCAACGTGAAGGTCAACGGGCGCTCCGTCGAAAAGGAGGTCGAGCCGCGCATGCTGCTGGTTCACTTTCTGCGCGAAGAGCTCAGCCTGACCGGTGCACACATCGGTTGCGAAACGAGCCACTGCGGTGCGTGTACGGTCGACGTGGATGGGAAATCGGTCAAGGGTTGTACGCATCTGGCTGTGCAGTGCGACGGCTCCCAAGTGCTCACGGTGGAGGGCCTGGCGAAAGGGGGCATTCTGCACGCGGTACAGGAAGGCTTCTTCACACAACACGGCTTGCAATGCGGCTTCTGCACGCCCGGCATGCTGATGCGCGCCTACCGATTTCTGCAGGAGAACCCTGACCCGACCGAGGCCGAGGTTCGGGTCGGCGTGTCGGGCAATCTGTGCCGCTGCACCGGCTACCAGAACATCGTCAAGGCCGTGCTTTACGCGGCGACCAAGCTGCGTGATTCGGAAAAAGTCGCCGCTTAAGGCGCAAACACAAAGTCGACACACGAGGAGTTCTCAGGCATGAACGCACCCGTTGAACGCACCTCGGCGCTCGCCGGAATCGGCGAATCGCGTTTACGCAAAGAAGACGCTCGCTTCATCCAGGGAAAGGGCATCTACGTCGACGACGTCAAGCTGCCTGGGATGCTGCACATGGATATCGTTCGAGCGCCCGTCGCCCACGCCCGCATCAAGAGCATCAGGAAAGAGGAGGCGCTCAAGATCCCCGGGGTGCACGCTGTACTGACCGCCGATGATCTCAAGCCCTTGAAGCTGCACTGGATGCCGACGCTGGCCGGCGACGTGGCCGCGGTGCTGGCCGATCAAAAGGTCCACTTCCAGATGCAGGAAGTAGCGGTCGTCATTGCGGACGACCGATACATAGCCGCCGATGCGGTCGAGGCGGTCCAGGTCGAGTACGAAGAACTGCCGGCCTTGATCGATCCGCATGAGGCCCTGAAACCCGGCGCCGTCGTTCTGCGTGAGGACCTGGCCGGAAAGACCGAAGGCGCACACGGCGCACGCACGCACCCCAATCACATATTCACCTGGGAGGCTGGCGACAAGGCCGCCACCGACGCCGCGTTCGCGCGGGCGCCGGTCACGGTGAAGGAGCAACTGCTGTACCCGCGGGTGCATCCCTGCCCACTGGAGACCTGCGGCTGTGTCGCTTCGTTCGACCCCGTGAGGGGCGAGTTGACCACTTACATGACGTCTCAGGCGCCGCACGTGGTGCGCACCGTCGTATCGCTGCTGTCCGGCATTCCCGAGTCAAAGGTTCGGATCATTTCGCCGGACATCGGCGGGGGATTTGGCAACAAGGTCGGCGTTTACCCGGGCTACGTCTGCGCAATCGTCGCCTCGATCGTGCTCGGAAGGCCAGTCAAGTGGGTCGAAGATCGCATTGAAAACATCTCGAGCACGGCGTTCGCTCGTGACTACCACATGACCGGTGAACTCGCTGCCACGAGCGACGGAAAGATTACGGGTCTCCGGGTCAACGTCATCGCCGATCACGGGGCCTTCGACGCCTGCGCGGATCCGACCAAGTACCCGGCGGGTATGTTCCACATCTGCTCGGGCTCCTATGACATTGCCGCCGCTTACTGCCGTGTCGACGGCGTGTACACGAACAAGGCGCCAGGCGGCGTCGCCTATCGCTGTTCGTTTCGCGTCACCGAGGCCGTATACCTGGTCGAGCGGATGATCGACGTGCTGGCCCAGAAGCTCGGTATCGACAAGGCCGAGATTCGCTATCGGAACTTCATCCGCAAAGAACAGTTCCCGTACCGCTCGCCGTTCGGTTTTGAGTACGACTCGGGCGACTACCGCACCGCCCTCGCCAAGGTCCTGGCCGCCGTCGACTACAAGGCGCTGCGAAGCGAGCAGGCGGCCAAGCGCAAGGATCCTGCCTCATCGTCCCTGATGGGCATTGGCATCACGACCTTCACCGAAGTAGTCGGCGCGGGGCCGTCGAAAATGTGCGACATCCTGGGCGTCGGCATGTTCGATTCCTGCGAGATACGGGTGCATCCGACCGGAAGCGCGATCGCGCGCATGGGAACGATTAATCAAGGCCAGGGACACCAAACGACGTACGCGCAAATTATCGCCACCGAGATCGGCATTCCATCGGATGTGGTGCAGGTGGAGGAGGGTGATACGAGTACCGCGCCTTATGGCCTGGGCACCTACGGATCACGCTCGACGCCGGTGGCGGGCGCCGCGATCGCGATGGCAGCACGCAAGATTCATGCGAAGGCGCGGAAGATTGCGGCGCATTTGCTGGAGGTCGGCGACCGCGACCTCGAATGGGAGATTGATCGCTTCAAGGTCAAGGGCGATGGGTCGCGTTTCAAGACCATGAAGGACATCTGCTGGGCCGCCTACCATGAACCGCCCCCGGGGCTCGAGCCGGGCCTGGAAGCGGTCCACTACTACGACCCTCCGAACTTTACGTATCCGTTCGGAGCCTACCTGTGTGTGGTGGACATCGACAAGGGCACCGGCGAGGTCAAAGTGCGGCGTTTTTACGCGCTCGATGACTGCGGAACTCGGATAAACCCGATGATCATTGAAGGCCAGATCCATGGCGGGGTCACGGAGGGTTTCGCCGTAGAGCTGGGCCAGCAAATGCCGTTCGACGCGCAGGGCAACCTGCTTGGCAACACGCTGATGGATTACTTCCTGCCGACCGCGGTCGAGACGCCAAAATGGGAAACGGACTTCACGGTGACCCCCTCACCGCACCATCCCATCGGCGCTAAAGGCGTGGCCGAGTCGCCGCACGTGGGGTCGATCCCATGTTTCAGCAATGCGGTGATCGACGCGTTTTCGCATCTGAGCGTTACCCACATGAACATGCCCCACACATCGTGGCGGGTGTGGCAGCAACTGGAAACGTGTGGCATTGCGCGATGAACCATTGACATGGAAGTCAAACTTGAGAAGCGCTTCCCTCTGGCGGTCGACGCGGAGCGCGCCTGGCTCGTGCTGCGCGACGTTCGCGCGGTGGCAGCCGCCATGCCCGGAGCGGAAATCGTCGAGCAGGTGGATGCAAATCGCTACAAGGGAACCGTTAAAGTCAAAGTCGGGCCGGCCAGCGCGAATTTCAGCGGCGATGTCGAGCTGCTCGAGATCGACCCTTCGGCGCGCCGTCTTCGAATCAGCGCGACGGGCGCGGACAGGGGTGGCTCTTCTGCGGCGATGGACCTCACCGCGTCGCTGGAAGCGGTCGACGGGGAGCGGTCGGTTCTGCTCGGTTCATCGCACGTAATCGTCAACGGCAAATTTGCACAGTTCGGTGGGCGGTTGATCGGTCAGGTGTCGGATGTTGTCCTGGCGCAATTTGCGGACAACTTCGCAGCCAGAGCCGCCGCACTGCCAAAACCTTCGGCAACGCCAGCATCAGCCGAGGGACAGGCCGCCGGCGCAACGGCATCGCGGAAGACCGAACTCAGTGCGCTCGCGATCGTGTGGGGCCTTCTGAAGAACTGGGTCCTCGCTCTTTTCGGCAAGCGAGCCTGAGCGCCGCCGATGGACGAGCGCGCCCTAAACGAGGTGCTTCGGACGGCCGGTTACATCGCGGACGAAGGGCTCACCACGACGCTTTGGTTCTCGCTGGCCCTCGGGCGCCCTTTGCTGCTCGAAGGCGACGCCGGCGTCGGCAAAACAGCTGTGGCAGGCGCGCTTGCGAAGGCGCTCGGCCGGCGCCTGATCCGCTTGCAATGCTACGAAGGACTTGACCTGCAGCAGGCGGCCTATGAATGGAACTACGCGCGCCAGCTGCTCGCGATCAGGCTGCACGAGCACGGTACCGGCATTGGGGAGCGCGATCTGTTCACGCTCGAATATTTGCTCGAGCGTCCGCTGCTGGCCGCCATGACCAGCGAAGTACCGGCCTTGCTGCTGATCGACGAAGTCGATCGGGCCGACGAGGCGTTCGAAGCGTATCTCCTCGAGGCACTCGCGGACTGGCAAATCACGATACCGGAGCTGGGTCGGGTTGCAGCACGCCATATTCCGCTGGTCGTCTTGACGAGCAATCGAACGCGGGAGCTTTCGGACGCATTGCGCCGTCGTTGCCTTTACTACTATCTCGATTACCCGAGCCTCGAGCGCGAAACGGCGATCGTGCGCGCCACGCTGCCGGATGCCACACCGAGGTTGGTCGAGGACGCGGTTGCCTTCGTGCAACGACTGCGAAGGGAGGACCTGCAGAAGATACCCGGCATCGCGGAGACGCTTGACTGGGTGCGCGCACTGCACAAGCTGGAATTGCGAGCGCTTCCAGAAGATCCCGAGACGGTCCTGCGCACGCTGATCTGCCTTCTTAAAACGAGGGACGATCGTTTCCAAATGAGCGGCGAGCGAGTTCGCGCACTCGCCGAAGGATCGCGCTCCGGCGTTGTGGCCGCGAGCGCATAAGAGGATCCGATGTCTCCCCGGCCACTGGAGACGATCGCGGGATTCGCGGCCTACCTGCGCGACCATGGCCTTGCAGTCGGAATTGCTGAAAACCAGGCAATGGTTGCGGCCGCGGTCGCGGTGCGAATTGAAGACTGGGAGCGTCTGCGAGCGGGTTGGCGCTCGATCGTCTGCCACTGTCCACCCGAATGGCGCAAGTATCCCGACCTGTTCGAGCCATACTGGTTCCCAAACCGACTGAAGGGCTCGGCGAAGACCGACGGGCAGACACGGGCGCGTCGCGACCTGCGCCAGGTGATCGCTGATTTGCACGACGACCTGGACGCGCAGGCCAGGCCAGCGGCACAAGCGGACGTGTCCCTGACCAGTACCGCGGCAAGTGGTATCGAGCAGCCCGGTGAGCGCGCAAGGGGCGGCGCAAGCCGCTGCGAAGCGCTCGCCAACCGCGACTTCTGCCAATGGCTGCCGCAGGACCTGACTCAACTCGAGCGCACCGTCGAGGCGCTTGCCCAGCGGCTCCGGCGCCGAGCCTTACGCCGACTGAGGAACGACGCTCGGGGCCGCCGTCTGGATCTGCGCAGAACGCTGCGCGCGAGCTTGCGCACGGGCGGCGAGCCTTTCGTGCCCGCGTGGCGGCGGCCGCGCCGCGAGCGCCCCAGGCTGTTCGTGCTGGTCGACGTCAGCCGTTCGATGGAGACACACGCCCAGCTCTTCCTTCGGATCGCGCGCGCTTTCGTGGGCATCCTCGATGCGCGCGTTTTCGTGTTTCACACGCGCCTGGCAGAAATTACGCCGCTTCTTGCGAGCGACTCGGGTCGCGTCCAGGAAAAGATCAACGCGGTAACCGCGGGATTCGGCGGCGGCACCCGCATAGCGACCAGCCTGGCGGATTTTGTGAATGGCCACGCGCGACACGCATTGTCGCGCCGCGCGCGCCTTTTGATTCTGTCCGACGGCTTCGACGCGGATCCACCAGATCAACTGGCGTACGAGCTCGCTCGAGTGAAGCGCCGCGGGACACGGATCTATTGGTTGCACCCAACGCGCGACGCGGCACCGACGGCGCCGCTCGCATCGTCGCGAGACTTTATCGACCGGTTCGCGCCGCTTTACGACCTCGACAGCCTCGCCCGATTAGGCCACATCTTCGAACAGGAGGCTCGATGACCCCGACCGAGCTTTTCGCGACGGCCGCCCGTCTGCACGACAACGGTACCGAATACGCCCTCGTTTCCGTGGTGCGCGCGGAGGCACCGACCTCGGCACGCCCGGGCGACAAGGCGCTGGTCACCGGCAACGGCGCAATCCACGGCTGGATTGGAGGCGGCTGCGCGCAACCAGCGGTCATCAAAACGGTGCGTCTAGCACTTGCCGACGGCAAGGCGCGCATGATCCGAATTGCAGCTGACGCGGGCAGCGAGCGCGAGATAGGCGACGTCCTCGAGTTCGGGATGGCTTGCCATTCCGGCGGAACCCTCGAGTTATTCGTCGATCCGGTTCTGCCCTGTCCTCGCCTGGTGATATTTGGCTCGTCGCTGGTGGCCGTAACCCTCGCACAGCTTGCTCCGCGCGTTGGCTTCGCCGTGAGCGTCGTAGCGCCAGGCGTCAGCACGGCAGATTTCCCGGATGCGCAACGCGTGTTCAATACGGACGATGCGGTCGCGCTCGCTTCGCAAGTGGTCGCGCGTGCCTACGTCGTCGTCGCCACGCAGGGGCGGCGAGATCTGCAAGCGCTGCGCGCGGCCCTGGCGCTCGGGCCCCGTTACGTCGCGCTCGTGGCCAGCCGTCGCAAGGCGACGGTGCTGAAGGAATCGTTGCGCGCCGCCGGCGCCGACCTTGCAGCCGTGGAAGCAATCGTCGCACCCGCGGGCTACCCGATCGCCGCTTCGACACCGGAGGAGGTCGCGCTGTCGGTGCTGGCCGCCGTGGTCGCGCAGCGCCGCGGGACACACCCGTTGGCCGCGCAGCAGGCGCAGGCGAGTTGTTGCCACTCAGCAGCCGTGAAGGGGCAGCCCGCCACCGCCGTGGCGGCCGAGGCAACCAGCGCCAGCTCGTGCTGCGGAGCCTGACATGGGCTGCATCTTGAAGAGCGGGGGTGGCCTTTACTCGCGCCTTGCAGTCGGGGCGGTGCTGCTGGCAGCCGGCGAAGCCAGCCGCATGGGCGGGCGGCCGAAGCCGCTGCTTGAACTGGGCGGCGTGCCGCTTATCCGGCGCAACCTGGTAGCGCTGTCCGGCGCAGGGGTCGACGAAGTGGTCGTGGTCCTCGGCCACCGCGCTGACGAGATCGAGCCCGTCGTGCGCGACTTTCCGATCACGCTGGTCCGGAATCCGGGCTATGTGCAGGGTCAGGCGTCTTCGGTGCGCGCCGGTCTGGCGGCGCTGTCGCCCAGGCTCGACGCGATCGTGGTGGCGCTGGCGGATATGCCGCTGATTACCGCCCAGGACGTCACTGAGCTGCTGGGCGCATACAAGCGGCGCGCGCACGGTTCGATGCTGGTGCCCTTTGTCGAAGGCGAGCGCGCCAATCCGGTCGTGCTCGTCGAGCGCCATCCCGACCAGGTGGCGCGCTTCGATGTCGACAACGACCACTACCGCGTCGACCTCGACACGCCGGAGGATCTGGGCCGATTCGAGCGCCGCTACGGACACGCGCTGCGATGGCCGGCCAAAGCAAGCCTGGACATGCAGTCGGGTTCCGACAAGGCCGACATTCATGGACCCCGAGCTGCTTGAAGTCGTCTCGTCGCTCAACAGGGAGCGCGCGGCCTACGCGCTTGCGACCGTGGTGGAGACGCAGGGTTCCGCCTCTGCCAAGCCGTCGTCGAAAGCCTTGATCGATGCCCAAGGGCGACTGCTGACGGGCTGGGTGGGTGGCGGCTGCGCCGAATCGGCTGTCTGCAAGGCCGCGCTGGACTGCCTGGAGACAGGGGAGGCGACGATCGTCGACATCGATCTGAGCGACGAGGTGCTTGGGGCTGGAATGCCCTGCGGCGGACGCATGCGGGTTTTCGTCGATCCGGTGCTGCCGCGGCCGCAACTCTGGCTGATGGGCCATGGCCGTATTGCCGAGGCACTGTGCACGTTGGCCGACTTGCTGGGATTCGACGTGATCGTCGACGATGGCGCGGCGACGTGGCAGCGCTATGTTGCTGCCAAGCGGCTGATCACGGACGATCTTGACTATTCTCAACTCGCGCCGCTTCCAAACGACTTCGTCGTCATCGCGTCCCAACACAAGGGCGACCACGAATCGATCGAGCGCGCTCTGGCCTCCGAGGCCCGATACATCGCGCTGATCGCCAGCCGCAAGCGCTCCGGCCTCGTGCTCCGCTACCTTCGGGAAAAAGGTGTCGACCGCGACAACCTCGCGCGGGTCGTAGCTCCTGCCGGACTCGATCTGGGCGGGCGTACACCGGAGGAGATCGCTCTGTCGGTGGTCAGCCAGATGGTCATGGTTCGCCGCGGCGGTTCCGGTGTCGACAAGCGCAAGACGATCAGCTCCAGCGCAAACGAGGATCTGAATCGAGCGCACCTGAGGTCGGCATGAACTCACGGGACGAGCTCTCCTCGGAAATGTGGGTCGAGGACCTTCGGAGAGCGCGCGCAGCACCCTTGCGAGCTTCGTCGGCGCGGGCAGTGCAAAGGAGATCGTGTTCTGCGCGTCCGCCACCCAGGCGATCGACCTTGTCGCCACAGGCTGGGTGGCGCCGCGCATCGAAGCGGGCGATGAGATCTGCGTGACGCGAATGGAACACCACTCCAACTTGTTGCCGTGGCAGCGACTTTTCAGGACACATGGGGCGAGGCTGCGTTTCATCGAAATCGGCGACGACGGCCGTCTGGACCTCGCGTCGGCCCGCTCGTGCATCAATTCGCGCACCTGCCTGGTGGCGCTCTGCCACGTCTCGAACGTCCTCGGAACGGTCAACCCCGTGTCGGAACTGGCCGCCATCGCCCACGAGGAGGGTGCACACGTGCTGCTCGATGCGGCCCAATCGGTCGCGCATCTGCCGATCGATGTGCAGCGGCTGGGCTGCGATTTTCTGGTGTTTTCCGGACACAAGATCCGAACCTCGGCGGCGCGGTGGGCCTGGAAGCCGCGGCTCGGATGCTATCGGCACTTCCCGAGGCCGCGTCGTACCGGCGTCTGCGCGAGTTGAGCGACTACATGCTCGAACGCTTGCGCCGCCTGCCGGAACTCACACTGTACGGCTGCGCCGACTCGACGGAGCGGCTTGGGATCGTTTCATTCCAGCTCGCGGACCTTCACCCTCACGACGTGGCTGCCGCCTTGGGCGACCTGAGGGTATGCGTTCGCGCCGGCAACCACTGCTGCCAATTGCTGCATGAGCGATTGGGCGCACCAGGCAGTGTGCGCGCGAGCCTCGGAATCTACAGCACACGCGATGACGTGGCCGCGTTGATATCGGCCCTGGACTACGCACGCAGGCAAATGCAATGACGCCCCTGGTCCTCGAGCACAGCAGCACTCCCGCCGAAGCGGCGTCCCAGACCGGGCTGCATGCGCTGCTGCTGGAACATTACCGGCGTCCTCACAACCGGGGCGACCTGCCGCATCCGAGCAACCGGGGCGCGGGGAGCAATCCGCTATGCGGCGACCAGGTGGAGGTCGCGCTGGCGATTTCCAACGGCGTCGTACGCGACGCCGCTTTCAAGGGACGCGGATGCTCGGTCTGCATTGCATCGGCGTCACTGATGACCGAATGCGTCAGGGCGATGTCCGTGCAGGACGTTTGCACCTTGTGCGCTCAATTTCGAGGCTGGAGTGAGGCCGAAGACACGACCTGGAAGGTGCAGGATGCGCGTTCCCGCGGGCACCTTGATCGTGCTGGCAGTCCCGCTGACAGGGTATCTGCTGCAGGTGCGCTCGCTCTTCGATTGGCAGGTCCTGATCGTTGCCGGCCTCGCTCTCGGCATTCCGCTCGCATACCTGACGTGTTCGCATCGAATCAATGCGCAGGTCAAGGACTGCTGCTGGATGCTGATGCTTGGGTACCTGGGGATGCTGGCCGGACTGATATTCGATGCAGGCGGCACCGGCATCAGCCAGTTGCTCGCGTTTTGCCGAACCAGCCGCCCTGCAGGGCTCGGCATGGCGCTGGACTCCGTCTCGAGCATGCCCGCCGCCTACCTGGGTATGGCCGGTGGATGCCACTGCGGAATGTGGCTTCGGTCCCGAGGCCGTGCGACGCGCAGTCACACCGCCCGGCTCGTCGCCATGAACGTATTCATGGTGCTCGGCATGGGCCTTGGGCACTGGGCGGCCGTCCGCTTTGCCGCGAATCTGTCCGTCAGGGCACTCGGTGCCTTCGTGTTGCTTTCGATGCTGGCAGGCATGGCCATCGGCAGCATCCTTGTCGACTGGAAGGGAGGTGTGACGAAGGCCGCTTGAGGTGATCACTGCTGGGATGAGCGAGAAATCCAATTAGATCTGCTGTCGAACAAGGAGGAGACATGCGAGGAAAGTCTGGGAGCATCCTGCTCATAGCAGTGTTCGCTGCGGGGACCCTTCCGTGCGTGGCCGCTGCACAGCAAACGCCGTGGTCCGTTCGTCTTGGCGTACTCGACTTGCAGCCCGCCAACAAGTCCGATGCCATTCCCGCCTTGGGTGTTCCGGACGATGCGATCCACGTAAATAACAAAGCGTTTCCGGAACTCGATGTCTTTTATGCCTTTACGCCGAATATCGTCGCGGAACTCGTGCTGACGTATCCGCAGAAGCAGGAAGTCACTCTGAGCGGCGCCAATATCGGCTCATTCAAGCATCTGCCGCCGTCGCTCGTGGCGCAATACCACTTCCTGCCCGGCCGGCAGCTCGACCCCTACATTGGCGCCGGCGTGAACTTCACATGGATCACTTCCGTTCACCTGAACGTGCCGGGTGTCGGCCCGCTTGATCTGACAAAAACAAGCGTTGGTGCCGCTCTGGACGTGGGAGCAGACTACAACCTCGACAAGCGCTGGTTCGCCAACGCGGACATCAAGTACATCGTGCCGCTTCAGTCTGACCTGTCGGCCGGTGGCACGAAGGTAAGCACCGTGAAAGTGGATCCATTTCTGTTCTCGCTCGGGGTGGGTTATCGCTTCTGACGATCCGGTGCGACCGGCAATCGACAGAGTCTCAAGGCAACGAGGACGCCGAGACGCACACGCGAGGCACTTCCGCCCGCTACGAGGGATCCGCTTTCGCGGCGGCTGAGTGTCGCGAAAGCACTGCAGGAAAGACGCCTAGGTCTTTGATTTCACGAGCATGGCACCACGGGCGCATGGGGAGGTTCGCGATCTGTCCGCGACCCCGGCTCGGCTGCGCGGTCCGTTCGATTAAAAGTCGGCGCACGCCAAGAAGAAGCCGGGCACGGAGGCCCGGCTTCCTATTTGGCACGCATGGGGCCCGCGGTGCTATTTCAGGTTGAGCACCTGCATCGTCTCGGAGCTGACGGTGCGCCGTATCTTGTCGCGCTCGCCAAATGAGCGATTGGAGACCTCAACTGAGCCTTCGACCTGCTTTGAGACTGCGTCCCCCTTTTCGAGCCAACCGTCCATGGCTGCCCAATTCTTGTAAGTGACCATCAAGTAGATATCCGGATCATTTTCGCCGCGCGGCTGTACCGTAAGCACTTGGTAGCTGACGACATAACCCGCCTTCTTTGACACCTCCTGGGTCTGCTTCCATGTGGTGTCGAGGTACTTCATGTAATCCTCGAACTTCCCATTTGCAGTCCGGATTCCAAACACCTGGACGACCGGCCCCTCTGCGTACGGGTGATCTTCTGCCAGGACCCCAATACTCGTAAGCGCAAGGCAAACAAAGGCCGCATACGCGACCAACCGCTGCTTCGTTGACACTGAACTCTCCTTTGGATTTCTTGACTCTATCGTTACCGGAAGGC
>WNFI01529008.1_pt4 | contig 11695 bp, 11 predicted proteins | sample 5400471 | NCBI WGS metagenome assembly WNFI01 (sample SAMN13153348, study PRJNA577476) | soil metagenome | isolation source: 100 cm saprolite on Douglas fir-dominated hillslope | place: USA:California | collected 2013-09-17
CACCAGCCAAATGGAGAAGGATTAAAAGGAGCATTCCCTTCTCTAAAAGGCAGCCCGATAGTATTAAATGACAACTCCGAAACAATGGTTGGGGTCATTATGAATGGGTATAACGCAAGAGAAGAATATGGCGTTATGCCTGCGGTGGGCACAAACAATAATTTAACGCCTGAAGAAGTGGCTACTATTATGAACTACGAGAAATCCAGCTGGGGAAATAATGCTAAGAAAGTTACAGTGGACGAAGTGCAAAAACTTATGGATATTGTTAAAATACATTCACCTGAAAAAAAATAATAATATGAAAAAATTAATTTCAGTAATGCTCTCTGCCTCGTATTTAGCTGTGTCTGCTTGCCCGGAATGCGAAAAACAACAACCCAAAATTTTGAGGGGAATTGTTCATGGAGGTGTCCCTGATGGTAACTGGGATTACGTAATTGTATGGTCTGTGGCTTTTATTACTGCTATCACTTTATTCTATACAATTAAGTGGATTGTAAGGCCGGGTGAAAGACAACCTAATCACATTAAATATACTGTGTTAAATTTTGAATAGTCATGGAAGATAAAAGCAAAGTCATATTGTTTATTGATGAAGACCCAAAGCCTATTGGAGAATTTATGGTGCCGGTTAATTTTGAGCTAGACACCCGAAAGTTGGTGGATGGGAGTCATGCTTTAAAAATTATAAGTAAAGACACACTGGGCAAAGAGGGCATTAAACTGGTGCCCTTTACAGTACGTAATGGTCCTGCCATTTCTATTGATGGCTTGAATGAAAATGATAAAGTGGATGGCATAGTGCCAATAATGATAAATGCATACAGCAAAGGAAATCAGAAAAAATTTTTAATTGATGGCAGCGAAACTCCCAAAAGTGTCCCTTCCTGGTTGTGGGCGGCAGTTATGATCTTCCTTGCATGGGCGGCCTATTATATAATTACTTCACTGGCATAAATATTTACTATGAATTATATAGAAGCTTTATTGAAAAACAAATGTCCCCGGTGCAGGAAGGGCAATATTTTTCTCTCCCCTTCTGCTTACAAAAAAGGTTTTATGAAAATGCCGGAAAAGTGTTCAGTATGTGGGCAGCCTACAGAAAAAGAACCGGGCTTTTATTTTGGCTCTGCATATGCAAGCTATGCATTAACCGTTGCATTATCTGTATCTACTTTTATTGCCTGGTGGGTATTAATAGGGTTCTCTTTAAATGATAACCGCCTGTTTTGGTGGCTGGGTTTTAACGCCTTTTTTCTTATTGTGCTGCAACCCTGGATAATGCGTTTGTCTCGTACAATGTGGCTTTCTTTTTTTGTAAGCTATAACAGCAACTGGGATAAAGAACAGACAAACGAAACGGAAAATGGAATTAACTCTAAAACTAGGGCTATTTAAAAATATAAAAAGTAAATTATGAGTTGAAGGTACTCAACTATGGCCGGGTATGTCTCTCGTTTATTTAAGGAAATAGTTGAAGACAAGATTGTACTGCACCATGTTGACTTTATTGATAATAAACTTGTCGTTGCCGAATGTTTCGCCATTCTTTAGCTTACTTACGATCAAAGCCTCGGTTTCCAGTCCCCTGAAGAAACCGGGAAAGGAATAATGTATGTTTAAATTCAACTGCGTATACGATGGAAAGCTGTATTTGTTAAGCGCATAATCCTTCACATCGGGTAGGTGATAATAGCCTGCGGCCAATGAAATCTTTAACCTCGCTTTGGCCTGGTTGAAGCCAATGTCAACCTTAAAGGCGTTAACATTCCCGAATCCGTCATTCTTTTCGCGGGGTAGAAACGTAAAGAAGGGGTCCAGCCCCCATTCACGCGGCGCCAGATACCTGCCTTCGGATGTAATGCGATTATAACTAAAGGAAGTCTCCCATTGCCGGGTCTTCCAGCCTGCCTTTGCTCCAAAGGTTAAAGACCTGGATCCTTTCAAAGCATAGGTCTTTAATGGATTGCTGTTTCCCCCGTTTGCCAGGGCAAATTGCTGAATTGACTGAAGACCCATAAACAGAGAAGAACTGTTAGGTAAGGCAATTGTGTAGTCTGCCTGGGCCATCGATGTATTGAGGACATTGGCTACAACCATGTCCAAAACCTGGAGCCGGAGACTGTCTGCCGCTTCTGCAGTCACTTGCAGGATTGCGATGCCTTTGCTATTTATGTTACCACTGTAACCCGATTTTGTTCCATCGGCGTTCACTCCGACCGGATATAGGCCCAACGACTGCCCGGGATTATACCACCTGGTAGTGCTTCTGGGCGAGACACCCCAAAGCCAACCCAATTGAATCTGAAGTTTTTTTATCTCATTAATTGCGGACCAAACACCTTCTACTGCAGTGGGACTCATACGGCCGTCCTGCAGATTAATAAAGGCTGAATTAATGAACTGCCTTCCCAGCCTGATATAGGAGTTTTTGATCTGGTATTTGAGATAAAATTCCTCCAGCCTGGTTAAAGCAATTTTTTTCGAAGGATCGGTGATATCAAAAAGCCCGATTTCATACCGGTTAGGCTGGCCAGTCAATTTATCGGGCTTCGTAAGGTCCGATGAGCCGACATTAAAGATCGAAAATTCACTCAATGTAAATTGAAGATGGTGGAATTCGCCGATTTCATATCTGATTCCCCCTCCAAGGGCAGAGGCATAGTAGTCAGTAAGCGGCCCTTCATTTTGTGTACTCATGAAGAAATATCTCAGATGTCCGGTAAATTGTCCATTCTTAAGAGCGCTGGGCAGCGAGGTTTGAGCAGTAGCCATAAACGCTATTTGTGGTGTGATGACAATTAAAACAATCCATTTTTTCATCAATTTCTGTTTTAGATCCGCAAAGGTCATCGAGACTAACAAGTCAGAGAAATAGCTTTTTTTAATGGACGATTACCTGCAGTTATATAAGAACCACAGTCCTTCTCATAACATTTTGTAATAGCACATAACTACTATTGATGACATCTGTACTGCCGAAGTAATTAATTTTGGGCAATCAATAAAAAAGCAAAAATGAAAAAGTTATCAGTCAAAATCATGCTCATGATTCTATCTTTCGGACTGTGTGCAAAAGACAGTCCTGCAATGGCCATCGGTGGTGACGTTCCCAAAGCGGTCACTGCCAAATTCGAATCAAGATATCCCCAAGCTCAACTTGAGAATTGGAAAACGGGAAAGGAAGGATTTACCGTCGTATTTAAACTTAGGAACAAAAAATACCGTGCCATTTACTCCGGCAACGGGGCCTGGGTGAGAACAGAGGCAAAAATCAAGACGGCCGGTGACCTCCCGGAAGCAGTCAGAACGGCGTTGAGAAAGGATAAATTCGACAGTTGGTACGTGAACAGGATTGTGGATGTAGAAACAGCGGGCGGGCATACCTATTATCTCTATCTGGATAATTTGAATACGGAGGATGCCGACCTTAATGCGATGAAAAATACCTGCCTGATCGTTTATGATGATAATGGACAGTTGATGCAGGAAAGGAAACTATAAGGATTCGTGTTACTATAAAGATTGGCTTCAGATAATGTATAGCAAAGCATAGTGCAGGTATTCCGCGGTCACACCTTGTGTGGCCGCTTTATTTTTGATAAGCGATAACTGGGGAGTTTCGCAATTAAGGCGAGATAAATAAATATGGGAAATGCATGATTTTATTTAACCTAGGCTTTAGAGCGTGTTCTTTTTAACCGGGTAGGTTTGCTTTTTATAGGTCTTGCCCTGGCCTTTGCGCGTTTCAATTTATCGGCTTTTATGAAATCGCTGATGGCCTTCTTATCCAGTCAAGACCCCATCCATTTTTCTTGGTAATCCCGCCCTCTTCGCTACGAGGGACAGACCATCAAAAAGATGACCTGTCCCTTTTTCCTTTTTATACAGAATTCTTTCTCACCATGTCATTTTATTCCCACCCCCATTTAAATATTACTTAGTAACAAATCCATATTTCCTATAAATGCCTTTTGCGGTTGTGCTAACCAAAAAGTCCATAAAGTCTTTGGCTGCCTGCGGATGCGGCGGCTTCTTCATTAACCCGGCTACGTAGCTGGCCGAAATATTTTCGGATTCTGGGATTTCTACTATGTCAACAGGATGCTGGATCATTTGCTGGTAAAATGCTTCTGTATACCAAACAGGAGCCGCATCACTTTGATCATATAAAATACGCATGGGAGTTTGGCGATGGTGTATCTGGGTTAAATAAGTGCTGCTGTCTTTGACTTTTTTCACCATAATATCATTTTTCAATTCCTCGCCTCCGGCCTTTACATAAGCCTCTTCTATACGACGGCCAATACCTTCCCATTCCGGATTGGGCATACTCACGCGTATGTCGTCGCGGCCTAAATCTCTTAAGCCTCTGACATTTTTGGGGTTCCCCTTTTGAACCATGATAGCCAGCCGGTTGTAGGCGTAAGTTTCTGTTTGGGATAAGTAAGGCATCGTTTGATCTATACGGCCTTTACCTGCCGTATATACATCCGGCTTCAAGGTGATCCGCATGTTGCCTATGGTGATGGAGCCGCCTTCAATTTGTCTGGCTAATATTCCTGGAGGCAATGTTTCGGCAAATATTCGTTGATATTGGGGATGTTCCTTTTTAAAAGCCTCAATTAACTCATCAATACACATAAACTGGTTACCTGCAAAAAACACCACCAATTGCGGATCATTAATATCGCCATATAAATCCGGCACATTGTCTACCCCCGGGATTGTGAACATTACCTTACTCTGCGGGGGCGTATTCCAGGGAGGGTCAAATCGGTGGCTTTGTGCCTGTGACTTAGTAAATAAGCTGCCTATTATAGCCATGGCGAAAATTGTCTTTTTCATCTGTATATTTTTTATTATCGTGAACAATCGGATATGATTCTCCATAAATAGTCAGCTCCGGTGGCAGCTATTTATGGTCATTTACTTCTTAGGGTTTAATAACCGACCAACCCTCTGCCTGTCGGATTATCAGCTCGCCATTGCCACTTGGCACAATCGCTATGAAATCATAGATTTGGCTGCGGTCAATTTTCCTTTCTTTTAATGTGTTGTTGCATTGAGATAGGGTCACTCCTTTGCCTACAAGGTCTTTTAAATCATTTTCATACTTGTTGCCTTTCAGGTAAGCGTCTGTACCTCCTCCGAAGGCGACAAGCTCGATCTGAATTTTTCCGGCAAGCCTGGGATCGTTTAAAGCATTGTTGATATTGCGAAGGCCTTTTTCGATAATCCTGGGATCATTGTTATCCAATTGGTAAATGACATGATACGATTTTTGGGTGGCGATTGCCCCGGCGAATGCCCTGTTCTTTGCTAATGCCTCATCGGTAACTTGTGCGGATACTGCTGTTGTCAGTAAAAAAGCACCAAATAGTAAAGCGGATACTCTTTTCATTGTTAATTTTTATACGTGTGATTAAAATATTTATGGTTAGCCTGCTCCTGAGGCAGGAAACTTCGTCTTGTTCATTTTGTTTTTTGAGCAGTCTGTATAGGCTTAAACGGGCCGTATTTATGTTGCCTTTCTGAAAACGCATCAGCATAGGGGCCAAAAGGAAAATCAACCGGCTTTTGGGCAATGTTTTGCCAATCCAGGTGCTGATCCTTGTGCGGCCTTGGCTGACTGTTGACAAAAGCAGCGACATCCCAGGCTTCTTCATTCGTCAATACAGGGCTATGATAGTCCGTACCAAAAGGCATATTGTTTTTAACAAAGCCTGCAAAGCTGCTGATCCTGTACAAGCCGGCGCCGTCATTATAACTATGCTGTCCCCATAAAGGCGGAAAACTGTATCCGGTCCCGCTTGCATTTAATTGCCCTTGTCCATTATTTCCATGGCAGGATTGGCATTTTTCCAGGAACACCTGCCTGCCGGATACAGGATCCGCAGCCCGATCCAGGTATTTCAATTTCATGATACTCGTCCCCCCGGGTTTCTGACCTTTCGGAACATCCTCCCCAAGCCACTTCATGTATGCGTATATGGCTTTCATCTCATGCGTTGCGCTGTCCATGGACCGGCCGTTAAGACTTCGTTCCAAACAGTCATTAACCCTGGCAAATATGCTTTGTATTCCATTATTGCGCGGTCTGAATTGGGGGTAGGTAGAATACACCTTACCATAATTGTTGCCATAAGGGATGGTACCTCCATCAAGATGGCAGTTTTGGCAAGTCATACCATTGGTAAGGTGTGCAACGGTTCCTTTAGGACCGAGATAATAAGAGGTGTTGGAAATGAGTTCATGGCCATACCAAATTAATTTGCCGCTATCGCTATAATAAGGGATCTGGTATTTGTTCGAGCCCTGCCAAACCGTATCCAATTTTTCCGAAGCCAGGTATTTGGCGAATTCTTTCTTGTCTACTTTTTCTTTTTGATAGCTATTCAAGCTTTCGACGGCGACGACTATTGCTATAATGATGAATAATGTTATGGGAAACCAATGCGATCTCATACAAATTATTTTTGAATTCAATTCTTCTACTGTATATCTGATTGCCACCGTAAAAGTAGACAACCAGCAGGTCGCCATGAAATCACTTGTTGTTATCTGCTATAACCATAAGTTATAGGCTGGCTACCGTCAAAAAATTCAAACGTCCCTGATTAAAATGAAAAATAGCGGGGGTTTTGTTCTTTCGGAGCGGAGCGGCCGAGCTTGACCGGATGGGATCGATAATATTTTGTATATTACCACAGCTGATCTGGTACTGAAAGTCAAGTTAAGGAAACCAGAATATGCCTTATATAATGACGCTTGAAGCGGCCGTCTTCCAATCTGCGAAATGGGAAATAAGAATTTTATCAACGAACCGATGCCAGGAAGTAAAAAAAGCGACTGAAAACCGTGGTTTTTAAATCGCTAGATTTGCTAATCGTCTTAGGTTGACTATCAGTAAACACAAAATTTATGAAAATTAAAACAATCATAACCGGAGCAACGGGCATGGTCGGGGAAGGTGTTCTGCTCGAGTGCCTGAACCATCCGGATGTGGAAGAGGTTTTGGTCATCAATCGAAGGCCGGGAGGAGTGTCGCACCCGAAACTGCGCGAAATTATACATGCTGATTTTTTCAATCTGGCGCCCATAGAGCAACAATTGATTGGATTCGACGCTTGTTTTTTTTGTCTGGGTGTATCGTCCGTCGGCATGGGTAAGGAGGAATATAAGCACATTACCTACGACCTCACAGTGAACATGGCGCAGCTATTAGCTAAATTGAGCCCGGAGATGACCTTTTGTTACGTCACGGGTGCGGGTACCGACAGTAGTGAACAAGGACGAATTGCCTGGGCACGTGTAAAAGGCGCTACCGAAAATGCCTTGATGCGGTTGTTCAAACGGTCGTATATGTTCCGCCCCGGCTTTATGAAAGCTACACCCGGCCAGAAAAATGTAAAGAGCTATTACCAATTTTTTGCCTGGCTCTATCCTATTGGCCGGGCACTTTACCCGGCAGGTTTTTGTACCTTGCAGGAAGTGGGGCGGGCTATGATCAACGCTGTCAGCAAGGGCTATCCTAAACAAATCCTGGAAGTAAAGGACATTGTTAAGCTGGCAAATTGAACCAAACTTATGGCAATACATTATACAGAAGAGCCACGCATACGCCAGTCTGGCTTTGATTTTTTGAATAAGTTGAAGAGAAATAATAACAGAGAGTGGTTCAACGCCCATAAGGCTGAATTTCAAAAAGAGCTACATCTTGTAGAAGCCTTTGCCGACGCCTTACTGGGAAGTCTCCATGTTCATGACATCATAGAAACGCCTTCGGGGAAAAAGAGCTTGTATCGTATTTATAGGGACACCCGGTTCTCTAATGATAAAACTCCGTATAAAACAAAATGGAGTGGCAGTTTCAGGCGTGCTACCAAATATCGCAGAGGCGGCTACCATTTCAACATCGAACAGGGCAATAGTTTTATTGCAGGTGGTTTCTGGGGGCCGGTTCCACAGGATCTGAAACGAATCAGAGATGATATTTCTTTCGACGCTGCCCCTCTTAAGAAGATACTAAAAAGCAAGTCCTTTATATCCATGTTTAAAACATTACAGGGAGAACAATTAAAAACGGCGCCAAAAGGATTCGATGCCAATCATGAGGCTATCGATCTATTACGTTACAAACAGTTTTTACTCATAAGACCCATTTCGGATAAAGAGGTTTTAAGTAAACATTTTTTAAAAGAGGCAAGCCTTACTTTTCGGGCAATGCGTCCGTTTTTTGACTATATGAGCGAAGTGTTAACCACGGACAGTAATGGGATGGGGAAATAAGTAAACATTTATTCTTACAGGTGAACTGAGGATCATTCCGCCCTTAAGCTCTTAATGGGGTTCATCAATGCCGTTTTAATTGCTTGGAAACTGATAGTAAGCAGAGTGATAATAATTGCAATTATTGCCGAGAGGACAAACACGCCCGGTCCTATGCTGACGCGGTAATCATATTTCTCCAGCCAATGCTGCAGGAAATACAAAGCAACAGGCGAAGCGATCAAACAGCTAATGAGCACGAGCAAAATAAAGTCACCTGACAGCATCATCCATAGCTGTATAACAGACGCTCCCAGAACTTTACGGATGCTGATCTCTTTGGTGCGCTGTTCAGCTACAAAAGCCGCTAAACCAAAGAGGCCGAGACAGGAGATGAAGATAGCCAATCCTGCAAATATCCCGGCAAGTTGGCCTACAATAGTTTCGAGATTGAATTTTTTATCATATTCTTCATCCACAAATCCATAGGTATAGGGATATGCTGGATTGTATCTGTCAAATATTTTGGTGATCTTTTCGATTGCATCATGCGGGTTAACACTGGCTGATAAGCGATATATAACAAAATTGCCACCACGGCCATGGTTGAACACAGTTGGTTCCACCGGCGTGAACGGTGATTCCATTAAGGCATCTTGCACAACTCCAATTATCCGTGCAGGACCATTGATGCCATCGTAAGTAATGGTCTGGCCAATAGGCTCTCTTAACGCCATTCGTTTAACAGCAGCTTCATTTATGATAACATTGGATGTATCAGCGCTCCAGTCGCTTGAAAAATCGCGTCCCTGTAGCAGTTTCATTCCGACAGTTCTAAAATAATTGTCAGTAATTGTTACTCCCCCAACATTTATTCCCAATTCACCTGCACCTTGTCCTGGCCATTTTTCTATACCGGTATGCCAGTAAATGCCTGTAAGAGGGCTGGATGCTTTTGTAACTCCCTCAATCATCCTTGATGCTATCAGATCATTTTTGAGTCCTTCGTAATGATCAGCCAGATCACCACTCATCGAGGTCGATACCAATCTGTCAACGCTGTAGCCTGTTGGACGGTCTTTGGCATATTGTATCTGCTGGTAGATGATTACGGTACTTATAATTAATGCAACTGAGCAACTGAATTGAACGACTACCAATATTTTTCTTGATAATACAGCGGCTTTACCTGCCCGGACGCTGCCTTTTAATATTTTTACCGCGTTAAATGACGAGAGGTAAAATGCCGGCCTGCTTCCGGCTAGTAAACCTGTAATCAATACATAACCGATCATAATGCCCCAGAAAACGGGATTGTCATAGGGGACATAAACTGACCCAGTTGTAAGCGTATTAAAATAAGGCAGGGCAAGCCGTACAAAAAGCAGGGATAATAAAAATGCAACAAATGTAATGAGAATAGATTCCGTCAAAAACTGGTGGATCAGGTCACGGCGCGTTGAACCGATGGCTTTCCGTACCCCCACTTCCCGAGCGCGCTTTTCAGAGCGTGCTGTTGACAGATTTATGAAATTGATACAGGCGATAAGCAGAACCAATGCTCCAATAATGCCAAACATGCGCACATAATCGATAAATCCGCCAGCCACCTTGCCATTCTTAAAATCAGAATATAAATGCCAATCTTTTAAAGGGTGAAGAAAAACCTCCGGTTTAACGGGGCGAACATGCGGGTTGTACTGGTAAACCAGATTTTTTATTTTAGATGCTATCTGTGCATTGGTTACCCCAGGCTGCAATTTCACAAATATTTCGAAAGAGTTGTTGTTCCACTCCGTACGGGCGTTTTTCATCCATTCCTCGGTCAGTATTTTATAACTGAAGGGAAGCAAATAGCTGAACTGCAAAGAGGCATTAGCTGGAATATCTTTCATTACTCCCGTAACCTTAACATCCTGCTGATTATCTATCCTGATGGTCTTATTTATCGGGTCATCATTTCCAAATAAGGCTTTCGCTGTTGATTCATTGATAACGATGGAATAAACATCGTTAAAAACGCTGTTCGCACTACCTTTCACCAAAGGGTACTGGAATATTTTCAGGAAATCAGGCGCCACCGAACCGCCACTGATCAATAATTTTTTGTTTCCCACCAGCAGGTCATGTGATTGGTAACCCACCCAGTCCGTTTCGGCTACCAGTTGAATGCCTGGTACGGATTTTCTCAGCACATCGGCCAGGGGAATAGAAACCGCCGCCTGGGTATGTGTGCCGTCATGCTGATCGGTAAAATTGATTTCAACCTGGTAAAGCTGATTGTAATCAGGCAGGAACCGGTCATACGAATATTGACTGAATACCCAAAGACCGATCAGTAAAGTCACAGCCATTCCCGCCGCAAGGCCAACGATATTCAGGGTGCTGTAAACTTTGTTGTTCAGTGTATTGCGCCATGCAGTTTTGAAATAGTTCTTAAACATTACAAACTATTTTATTGAAAAAAGGGAACCTTGATCCCTTCCAGGTCAGCAATAGAAGCCATTTAGACCTCTCCAGAATTCAACCAGTTCCTCATCTAGTATATCCATAAGTTTATTTATGAGTAATTACGGCTTTTTTGTATAATGCATTGGTTCGTAACATCTTAGTAAAAAGCCTAAGTTTTTCCATGTCAGAGCGATAAATATTTTGTCGGAGACGTTCTTTCTCTGTTAAAATACTATTCTGAGTGGTTTTTTTATCAGTATTATTCTTATATTAATTGTTTATGAATCGTGTTGGCATGGCCAAATAGCTTTGACCGCGTAAAAAATGAAAGCGAAAAGGGTTTTAATGATGGGCCTTCGATGGGCGGACCTGCAGTCCGTTTTAGCGCACCAGGATCACGGTGCCTTTTTCAACTTTTTCGGGCTGTGCCTCAAACTGATAGCGGCAGTACCAGACATAGACTCCTGCGGGAGCTTGGGCCCCTTTTATTTTGCCATCCCAGCCCACAGACGGCGTCTGTGTTTCAAAGACCTTTTCTCCCCAACGACCAAACACGATGAAATCGAAATGCCCGGTATTTCCGAATATGAGCGGTCTGAACAGATCGTTATGGCCGTTTCCATCAGGAGTAAAGGCGTTAGGAACGAACAGGCCTAAGAGGCAGGTTTTCTGTGTGACATAGATGGAATCTTTTCCCATACAGCCATTTCCGTCCGTGACTTCCACCCAATAAAGCCCTGGGGATTTAACCGTCAGCGAAGAGCCGTAGGAAAAATCACTCCATGAATAACTGCTATACGGCTGAAGGGTCTGGATGACCAGGTCTCCATACTGGCAGATCGTCGTGTCCTTCGGAAGGAAGTTGGAGGGAGGGGCCGCCTGCGTAAGGATGTTTGCTGAATCGGAAGTTATACAGCCATGGATATCTGTCACGGTAACCCAGTAGTCGCCAAGCCGGGAGATTGCAAGG
>WNFI01661616.1_pt1 | contig 11695 bp, 12 predicted proteins | sample 5400471 | NCBI WGS metagenome assembly WNFI01 (sample SAMN13153348, study PRJNA577476) | soil metagenome | isolation source: 100 cm saprolite on Douglas fir-dominated hillslope | place: USA:California | collected 2013-09-17
ATACGTTCGACCAATTGGGTCTTGGCAAGACGCCAGCACTATTGCTGGGTATGAATGCAATTCGGGCATTCAAGAAGGTTTCGATCGACTTCGCGAACCGCAAATTCAGGGTTGTGCTTCCAGAGCATAGCGAGGCCGAAACCAGGCTTGCCATGGCTCGTCTCGACTGATCGCTTGGGAAAGAAAGGCCCGTAAGCGCTCTTATTGGCTCAAGACGCTCCTTTGAACCTGTTGCCTAGCTCCTCGAGCGAGGGATCGTGCGTCAGGTCAAGGTGCAGCGGACTGACGGAAACATAGTCGTCAGCAATGGCTTCCAAGTCGGTCAAATGCCCAGGCGTTTCGACCATCGGGCCAAGGCCGAACCAATAATAATCATAGCCCCTTGGATCGGTCCGTTCGACGATCCTTAGTCGTCCATAATCGCGAAGGCCCTGCCTGCAGACCCTGATGCCCTTCACCTTGTCGGGAAGGATTGCCGGGAAATTGACGTTGATGAGGGTCCTGGCGTCGGTCCGAAAATCCAGAAGCGGGCCGAGAACCCTTTCCGCCCAAGCCTCTGCTGCAGCGAAGGGAACGGTATCGCCCATGCCTTCGCGCGAATAGGCCTGGCTGAGCGCAATCGAACGGACCCCCGCAAGCGCCCCCTCCATCGCCGCCGAGACGGTCCCTGAATAGGTGACATCCTCGGCCAAGTTCGCGCCGCGATTGATGCCCGATAGAATGACGTCGGGCGGCGAATCCTTCATGATGTGGGCCAGCGCGAGCATCACTGCATCGGTGGGCGTCCCTGTAACGGAAAACCTGCGCTCGTCGTGACGGCGAAGCCGAACTGGGGTTGTCAACGTCAGCGAGTGGCCCGCGCCCGATTGCTCTTCGGTCGGCGCTACGACCCAGATGTCGTCGCTAAACCGGCGCGCGACCGATTCGAGGAGCCTCAGGCCCCTGGCGTTCACGCCGTCGTCATTGGTGATGAGGATCCGCATGTTTTGGGCCTATGCGGGACCGATCCATTTGCTGCAACTGCGAAGCGTGTCGGGCAAATTGCGCTATATTCGCAACAACTTGGCGATTTGTTCACTTTTTTAGTGTCAGTGCTTGTTAAGGGTCTGTGGCGCAACTATAGCGCGCAGTCGGGGAAAGGCAGTCCTTGCCGGATAAGTCCCGGTAAAGTCAGTCTTAATTCGCCTCCGGCTGCACCGGTGGCCCGGCCGCAGCAAGGCGGCGGCGTATGGGACGTCTGCGTCGAAAAATGCGTGGGCATGTGCGGGGAGGGATTTAATGGCGACCGCTTTAGTCGACCTTTATGGCGGCGAAGACTTCGAGCCTTTTGACAGGATCATTCTTCCGGAGGGTTATCGCCCGTCGGAAGCCGAAGAATTCATGTGCGGCAAGCACCGCGCTTATTTCTTGAGAAAGCTCAAGGCGTGGAAGGAAGCGATTGTCGAAGAATCGCGCCAGACGATGGCGCAGCTTCAAGTCGATTCGCTGCGTGAGCCCGACCTTGCCGACCGCGCGTCGAGCGAGACCGATTGGTCGATCGAGCTTCGTACCCGCGACAGGCAGCGCAAGCTCATCTCGAAGATCGATTGCACGATCCGGCGGCTCTATGAAGGCGAATATGGCTATTGCGAAGTATCGGGCGAACCGATCTCGCTCGGCCGGCTCGAAGCTCGCCCGATCGCCACCATGACCTTGGAAGCGCAGGAGTGTCACGAGCGTATCGAGCGCGTTTCGCGCGACGACTAAAAGGCTGCCGCGCCGGCAAAGGCCTCGCCTTAGCCGTTTTTTCTGGTGGTTCAGTGCGTCATGTGGCCGGCAAGTTCGTCCTTAAGCCGTAATTTCTCTTTCTTGAGGCGGTGGAGAAGGTCTTCGTCGGGATGGGGTCGATGCTCTTCTTCCTCGATGAGGGCGTGAAGAGCCGCATGCTTCGATTCCAGTTCCTCGACCATTGCCCTGTCCATTGGCGCGGTTCCTTTCGGTCAGCGTGTCACCACCCCGTAATAAATCACGAATCTTGAGCCTTGTCTTGACCCTTCTCACGGCTCGGCGGCGAGAACAGGCTTCTCGCCGTGAACCGGCACAGGTTCCGGCGGGCCTCCAGATGGGGTAGAACTGAGCAGCTATGAACGATGATCAGCCGCTGCCTGGACTTGAAGCGCTGAAGAGCGAGCACAGGCAGCTCGACGAGAGGATCCAGCTGCTCGTGTCGGAGCCGATCGGCGACCAGCTTGAGCTTGCTCGCCTCAAGCGACGAAAGCTCAAGCTCAAGGACCAGATTCAGCTGATCGTCGATTCAAATGTTCCCGACATCATTGCTTGAGAGCCAGGCTCATTTGTCCCGATCGAGGACAAAGCGGACGCTGATCAAGACAGCCTCGACGATGCCGGCCGGGACGAGCGGGCGACGCTGGAGCCATTTGCACGTGTTGGCTTTGCCTGCGAATCGCTCAAGGTCACGACACGGATCATGCATATCGTCGCTTGGCTGCTCACTCAGCGCGCAATCGAATCAGGCGAAATACCAGGCCATGAAGGGCGCCGTCCCGAACGCCGCCTCGGCAATGCGCAAGAGAGCGACGCAGCGATCGTTCAAACACTTCCCCCGTCGGCGCAGCGGCTCGTCAACGCAAGTGCGGACCTTTACGCCCGAGTGAGGCGGCTCGACGATGGGGGTCTCGAAGCGGAAGCGCCGCAAAGCCCGGCACGTGCTCTGATGGGCCGTCTTGAACGAGGCCTTGGCGGTCAGGGCTAGAGGATCCGCGCTTTGGCGGCCTCATATTGTTCGTCCAAAAGCTGGACATAGTCTGCGACCGGGCGCACCTGATCGATAATTCCTATGCCCTGGCCGGAGCCCCAAATGTCGCGCCAGGCCTTGGTCTTGTCCGACCCTTCTGAACCGAATTTCATCGTTTCAAGGCTACCCTTGGCAAGATTGTCCGGGTCAAGACCCGCGTTGACGATCGACGTGCGCAGATAATTGCCGTGAACGCCGGTAAAGAGGTCCGAATAGATAATGTCGGCGGCCCCGCTGTCGACGATCGCCTGCTTGTAAGCCTCGGGTGCGTTTGCTTCCTCGGTCGCGATGAAAGGCGAACCGACATAGGCAAGGTCGGCGCCGGCGGCCTGCGCTGCAAGCACTGCTCCGCCGTTCGCGATCGCACCCGATAAGATCAAGGGGCCGTCAAACCAGGTCCGGATCTCCTGGACGAGCGCAAAGGGAGACCAGCGCCCGGCATGGCCGCCAGCGCCTGCGGCAACGGCAATGACCCCGTCCGCTCCTTTCTCCACCGCCTTTCGTGCGAAACGATCGTCGATAACATCATGAAGAGTGACAAGCCTCCATGTCATGCTCGAAGCGGTCATTGGAGCGATGCACGATCTGATTGACTGCATAGGGCGCGGCCGGTCTTTCCGGGTGGTCTCTGTTCCAGTCAGCAAGCGCCTCGGTAATCTCGTGAAGCCATTCGTCGAGGCGCTCGGCGGGCCGCGCATTAAGGGCCGGGAAACTCCCGACGATCCCGCTTGTGCATTGGGCAATGACGAGCCTGGGGTTCGAGACGATGAACATCGGCGACCCGATCACCGGAATCCGCAAGTCCTTGAATACAGGCGGCAGGCTCATGCAATCCCGTGATAATCGCGGTACCAGGCAACGAAGCGCGCTGTCCCTTCTTCGATTCCAATCGTTGGCTTAAAACCATGGTCGCGTTCGATGGCGCTGATGTCGGCGAAGGTTTCCTTGACGTCGCCGACCTGCATTGGCCTTGGATCAATGAGGGCCTTTCGGCCCGTTTCTTTCTCGAGCAGCTCGACAAGACGCATCAAATCTTCGCTGCGGCTGTTTCCGATATTGTAAATTGCGTGAGGGCTGGTGCTCCCGCCAGATTTGAGCTCCCCATTGTCGGCTGGGGGACCATCAAATGCTGCAACGACGCCCCGAACGATATCGTCGATATAGGTAAAGTCGCGTCGCATTTCGCCGCCATTGAAGAGCGGCAGCGGTTCGCCGGCGTAGAGCGCCTTTATGAAGATCGACATGGCCATGTCGGGCCTGCCCCAGGGGCCGTAAACCGTGAAGAAGCGAAGGCCAGTCAGGGACAGCCGAAAAAGGCTCGAATAGCTTTCGCTTAAAAGCTCGTCGGCCTTCTTGGTCGCAGCATAAAGGGAGAGGGGATGATCGACGCGGTCCTCGACCCGGAATGGAAGGCTCTTGTTGCCGCCGTAAACGGATGAGGATGAGGCATAGACCATGTGCCGTGGCCGTTTTGCGCGGGCAAACTCGAGCATGTTGCAATGGCCAACGAGGTTCGCCTGAACATAAGCCCGAGGGTTTTGCAGGCTGTAACGGACACCCGCCTGCGCGCCGAGGTGGACGATACCGTCAATTTCAAACCGTCCGCCAAACTCGCTGAGCGCCGGAAGGTCTGAAAAATCGACGCGTTCGAACGTGAACTTCTTGCCGAACTCGCGCTCGAGATTGCGAAGGCGCGCCGTTTTGAGCTTCGGGTCGTAATAATCATTGAGATTATCGATTCCCACGACCTCGTCGCCGCGTTCCAGAAGCGCGCGCGCAGTCGCAGCACCGATAAAGCCCGCAACACCCGTGACGAGAACAGCCATGGGAGCGCCATAGGGGGTGCAGTGCGGAGCGCAAAGGCCCTAGAGCAACGCCATGACGGGCTCTTGGACCTTTGCAATCGATCGCGGCGGAACCTTTACCGATGTCATCGCCCACGCCTCTGGCGGGCGCTACAGGATCGAAAAACTGCTGTCCGAAAATCCGGACCAATATGAGGATGCGGCGCTCGAGGCGATCCGGCGAGTGCTTGCGGACGAAGGCGGCTCGATCGCCGAGGTCCGGATGGGGACAACCGTTGCAACCAACGCATTGCTCGAGCGCAAGGGGGAACGCGTCGCGCTCGCGATCACTCGCGGTTTCGGCGATGCGCTTCGGATCGGCTACCAGGCCCGGCCCGATATTTTCGCGCGCCACATCGTCCTTCCCTCGATGCTCTACGAATGCGTGATCGAGATTGACGAGCGAATAAGCGCGACTGGCGATGTGCTCGTCCCGCTCGATGAGAGCGCGGCTCGAACTTCACTCCAAAGCGCGGTCGATCAAGGGATCGACGCGCTTGCAATCATATTGATGCATGGCTGGAAGTTTAGGGGCCACGAGGAAAAGCTTGCACGAATTGCTCGCGAGCTTGGCTTTGACCAAGTCTCGGTCAGCAGCGAAGTGGCACCGCTTATCAAGCTGATTGGGCGTGGCGATACGACCATCGTCGATGCCTATCTCTCGCCCGTATTGCGGCGCTACGTCGAACGCGTGGCTTCAGGTCTTCCCAAAGAGACCGAACTTCACTTCATGCAGTCGAACGGCGGACTTGCAGAAGCGACGGCTTTTCGCGGCAAGGACGCTGTCCTTTCGGGTCCCGCCGGGGGCGTCGTTGGTATGGTCGCTGCAAGCGCGCCCCATGGACGGCCCAATGAACCAATCCGCCTCATCGGTTTCGACATGGGTGGCACATCAACCGACGTCTCGCATTACGCAGGTGAGTTTGAGCTTTCAGACGAAAGCGTTGTCGCGGGCGTGCGCATTCGCGCGCCGATGATGCAGATCCACACGGTTGCAGCAGGTGGCGGATCGATCTGCAGCTTTGATGGAATGCGCTTTCGGGTCGGACCTCAGTCCGCAGGCGCAAATCCCGGGCCCGCCTGCTATCGTCGCGGGGGTCCGCTGACGATCACCGACTGCAATCTCTTCCTTGGCCGGATCGACCCTCAGAAATTTCCAGCTGTCTTTGGCCCAATGGGCGATGAGCTGCTTGACTACGAGGCTTCGAAAGAACGCCTCGAGGATGTCGCTAAGAAGCTATCTGAGCAAAAGAGCCTTCAAGAGATCGCTCAAGGGTTCATCGATATTGCACTCGACAACATGGCCGCGGCGATCCGCAAGATCTCGATCGCTCGCGGCCACGATGTCACGCGTTATACGCTCGCCTGCTTTGGCGGTGCAGGCGGTCAGCACGCCTGCGCGGTCGCCGATGCGCTCGGCATGGAACGCATCCTTATCCACCCTCTGAGCGGCGTGCTCTCGGCGTACGGCATCGGCATCGCCAAGGTGAAGGCGATCCGCGAAATGAGCTGGCTAAAGCCTTTGCGGGAAGATTTTTCCTTACCGCTCGCCGAGCTTCAAAAATGCGCCTTTGAAGCGCTCGTCGAGCAAGGCGTAAAAAGTGATCAAATCGAACTCTTGGGTCGCGCTCGCGTCAGGTACGCAGGTAGCGACACGACGCTTCAAATCACGATCGAAGCGAAACAGCGAATGAAGGCGGATTTTCTCGCCCTTCATCGCAAGCGCTTTGGTTACGTCGACGAGAGCTCAGAAATCATCCTCGATACGCTCATCGTTGAAGCAGCCGGGAGAGCAAAGGAGCCATCATCCGTTGCGCTTGCTGCGCGTGAGGGAGGAGACATTCTTGATGGACCTGCGCTCATTTTCGAACCTACTTCGACCATATTCGTGGGGCAGGGGTGGCGCTCCGAACGGGCCTTCGATGGGACTCTCATTCTCACCCGAATAGTCCCGTTCGGCCGCGCCAAGGCCATCGGCACAAATGTCGATCCTGTTCGCCTCGAAATTTTCAACAATCTCTTCATGGCGATTGCCGAGGAAATGGGAGTCGCACTCCAATCGACGGCAACGAGCGTCAATATCAAGGAGCGGCTCCATTTTTCCTGCGCGATCTTCAACCAAGAGGGCGCGCTCATCGCCAATGCTCCGCATATTCCCGTTCATCTGGGCTCGATGGGCGAGAGCATCCGGCGGATCATCGAGGCGAGAGGAGAAAAGCGGGACGGCCGCGGCATCCTTCGCGGCGACGCCTATATTCTCAATGATCCCTATCGCGGCGGTACACACCTTCCCGACATCACCGTCATCGTGCCCGTCTTCTATGGCAGTGAGGCCGATCCGTCCGCATTCGTTGCAGCGCGCGGCCACCATTCAGACATCGGGGGCATTGCGCCGGGTTCGATGCCGCCCAATAGCCGTTCGATCGATGAGGAGGGAATACTCATCGATAATATCCTCATGGTCGATGACGGTCATTTTCGCGAACAAGAGATGCGCGCGCTCCTTGGCTCGGGCAAATGGCCGGCGCGCAATCCTGATCGCAACATTTCGGATCTAAAAGCCCAGCTCGCAGCCTGTGTCCGCGGCGCCGAAGTGCTCGCCCAAAGTGCACGCGACTATACGCCCGAGGTTGTTGAGGCCTACATGAACCATGTGCTCGCCAATGCCGAGGAATCGGTACGGCGTCTGATTGGCCGGCTCGACGATGGCGAGTTCGATTATGCGATGGACAATGGAGCTCATGTCCGCGTCGCAATCCGCCTCGACAAGAAAGCTCGTTCGGCAATCTTCGATTTTACCGGGACAAGCAGTGAGCTGCCGGACAATTTCAACGCGCCTTATTCAATCGTTCGGGCAGCTTCGCTCTATGTCGTTCGCACGCTGATCGACGACATGATTCCGATGAATGATGGCTGCCTGAGGCCCGTCAATCTGATCGTTCCTGAAGGCTCGATGCTAAACCCCAAATATCCATCGGCAGTAGTGGCCGGAAATGTCGAAACGAGCCAAGTCGTCACCGATGCCTTATTTGCTGCAACCGGCCGGCTTGCGCCAAGTCAGGGGACGATGAACAATTTCACCTTCGGCAACATGCGCTACCAATATTATGAAACGATTGCCGGCGGATCGGGCGCTGGGCCGGACCATGACGGGACGAATGCAGTCCAGACGCACATGACCAACAGCCGCCTCACCGATCCCGAGATCCTGGAGACGAGGATGCCAGTTCGGCTCGATCAGTTCGCGATCCGTCGCGGCTCCGGGGGCGTTGGCGTACATAAGGGTGGCGACGGGACCTTGAGGATTGTGACGTTCCTTGAGCCGATGATTGCGAACATCCTTGCGAACCGACGCCGCGTTCCTCCGAGTGGCATTATGGGAGGATCGGATGCCCAGGCCGGCCGCAACTGGGTGGAGCGCATTGACGGCAGCATCGAGATGTTGAGCGCCACCGCTCAAGTCGAGGTTGAGCCAGGCGACCGCTTCGTCATCGAAACTCCCGGCGGCGGCGGCTTTGGAAGGAAAGGTGAATGATCGACTATTGGCCGCTTCTTGGAATTGCCCTTGTCGTCATAGGCTTCGCATTTCGGTTCAATCCGCTCCTCGTCGTTGCAGTCGCTGCGATCGTCACCGGCCTGTTGGGCCACATGCCATTCTTGAAGGTGCTCGAAACGCTCGGCCACGGCTTTAACGAGAACCGCTACGTGTCGGTCATCTGGATCGTGCTGCCGGTGATCGGCTTACTCGAGCGTTATGGGCTACAGGAGCGCGCGCATACGCTCATTGCCAATATGCGCCGCGCAACGGCGGGGCGATTGCTCATTGCCTATCTTATTTTCCGGCAGATGCTCTCGGCCGTTGGGCTGACCTCGGTTGCCGGCCATCCACAGACCGTGCGTCCGCTCGTTGCGCCCATGGCCCTTGCTGCAGCTGAAAAGCAGCACGGCAGTTTGGACGAGGAAGAGATCGAGCGCGTCAAGGCGATGTCGGCTGCAACCGACAATGTCGGACTGTTCTTCGGCGAAGACATCTTTCTTGCGATCGCGTCGATCCTTTTGATCCAGGGATCGCTTGCAAGCTTCGGGATCGAGCTCACTCCGTTCCAATTGTCGCTTTGGGCCATTCCAAGCGCGGTCTGCGCCTTCCTTATACATTCCGCCCGCCTCATTTTGTTCGATCGCAAGCTCGAGCGACGCAGATGATTGGCCTTACCTCGCTCTACGTTCTTGCAGGCGCCGCTTTCGCGGGATTTGCGATTGGCAGCGCGCGCGACGAAACCAATCCCAAGAGGTGGGGGAATGCACTCTTCTGGAGTCTGATAGCGACCAGTTTCTGGTTCGGCGATTTCCTCGGTGACCTTGGCAACGGGGTTCTTGTGCTGCTTCTCGTTGCGATTGCAGGTATCCATCTTCTCGGCTCGAGATCGAAAAAACAAACCGATGCCGACGAGCGCGAGCAATATTCAAAGCGCTATCGGAACCGATTGTTTCTCCCCGCGCTCATCATTCCCTTCACCGCCTTCGTTGGAACGCTTCTCTTCAATTATACCCCCTTGAAGGATGCTGAACTGATCAATTCCAAGGCGGTCACCTTATTGCTGCTTGGCCTTGGCGTCATCTTCTCGCTCATCATCTGCTTCGCATGGCTAAAACCGCCTGCCGCCGCGCTGGTCGAGGAGGGCAGCCGACTGATGAACGGGGTCAGCTGGGCCGCAGTTCTGCCGCAGATGCTTGCGACGCTCGGCACCATCTTTGCAGCTGCGGGCATCGGCACGACCATTGGCGCATTGGCAGGTTCGATCATCCCCAGTGGAAGCATCTTCCTTGCTGTGCTTCTTTATGCTTTCGGCATGGTCGTCTTCACCATGATAATGGGCAACGCTTTTGCTGCTTTTCCCGTGATGGCTGCAGCGATCGGGATCCCGATCCTCATCCATGCCGACAAGGGAAACCCGGCGGTGATCGGAGCCGTTGGAATGTTGTCCGGATTTTGCGGGACGCTGATGACCCCGATGGCCGCCAACTTCAACATCGTACCGGCAGCATTGCTTGAGCTGAAAAGCCAATATTCGGTCATAAGGGCGCAGATCCCCACCGCGCTTGCAATGCTCGCTGCCAACATTGTCATTCTTTATGTTGGAGGGTTCTATCTGTGAGAAAGTTCGATTCTCACTTTGCATCGCACATGGCGCGCATCGCCCTTAGCCATGTGACAAGCGAATATCCCAACAGGCTCGATCACGTTGTCACGAGCGATGAGGATGCGCTTCCGCCCCGAGTGCTTCATCCGATCTTTTTTGGAAGCTTCGATTGGCATAGCTGCGTCCATACATTTTGGACTTTGCTGACCTTAAGACGCTTGTTCCCGCATATCGACGAGGCAGCCGAAATTGCAAATCTTGCAAGCGATAGTTTCACTTCAAAGAAGGTTGGCGCCGAACTTCAATATCTCAGCCGGCCATTGAGCCGAGGGTTCGAGCGACCCTATGGCTGGGCATGGCTGCTCCAGCTCCATCTTGAATCGGCACGGCACGAAATGGTCTGGGGCGACGAGCTTGAACCGCTCGCTCGGGCCTTTGCCAACCGCTTTTCGAAATATCTCGAGATAATGACCTATCCGATCCGCGTCGGGACCCACTTCAATTCGGCATTTTCGCTCATCCTGTCCCTCGAATGGGCCGAAACGTTCGACCCTAAGCTTGCGCACTTGATCCGCGACCGGGCCCGTCACTGGTTTGGGGCCGATCGCGACTGCCAGGCCTGGGAGCCCGGCGGCGATGAATTCCTGTCGCCTGCGCTCATCGAAGCGCTCTGCATGGCGCGAACCCAGCCGGCGCTCTTTTCAACCTGGTTCGATAAATTCCTGCCGCGCGTTGCTCAGCATGAGCCTGAGACCCTTTTTAGGCCCGCAATTGTCAGCGATCGAAGCGACGGCAAGATCGCCCATCTCGACGGGCTCAACCTTTCAAGGGCCTGGTGTTGGCGCAGCATCGCGCCTTATCTTCCACCGGGCGAACGCTCCGCCGCATTCGGCAGTGCAGATGCACATCTTGGCGCGGCGCTGGATCAGATTTCCGGCGATTACATGGGAGAGCATTGGCTCGCGAGTTTTGCTCTTCTTGCTCTCATATCGCCAAGCGCGACCTAAAGTAGGCTAGGCTGCAGGCATGACGAATGCGAATTCATTGAGCTCGGAGTTCAAAAGATACGATCAGGTCGAAAAGACCCACAGTTACCGCCTTGCCGAGCATCAGACAGACGAGTTCGACGAGCAATTCAAGATTGCGACGCTCGACATCGCTCCTTTTCTTCGAGGCGATGAAAACGACAAGGCACGCTTTTCTTTAGAATTTGCCTCAGCCCTCCACGACATCGGCTTTGCCGTGCTCGTCGGTCATGGCGTTGATCCGACGCTTTACGAGGAAACACACGACGTCGTCCTCGATCTATTCGAGTTAACGTCGCTCGAAGAGAAAATGGCATTCGAGGCGAAGCGGCAGGGGTCGGTCAGCCAGGGCTATTTTCCGATAGAACAGACAAGCCTCATCCATGCTGATTTGGTCGAAGGCTGGGTTTGGTGCCGACGCGCCTTTGATGTACCGCAGCAGCGTAGCGCGCCCTTTAGCGCTTCGGATTATTGGCCGCGGCAGGACTATGAGCCTAAGTTTCGAAAATTGGTGCTCGCTCATGAAGCGCTGTTCAAGCCGATTGCGCAGGCGATGCTCCAGGGCATTGGCTGTAATCCCAATCTCCTCGATCAAAAGCTGACTGGCACCAACTTTGGGCTAAGGCTCAATCATTATCCCAAAATGACAAAGGAGCAGGACCGTTCGGGTGCGGGGCGTCTCCTTGGACATGAGGATGTGGACCTGTTCACCCTTCTTCCAGCGTCGCCCCTTGAGGGACTGCAGGTCTGGAATCACAAAAGCTCAAAATGGGTCCGATTAAGTCCGCCCGCCGGATCTTTGATCATCAATACCGGCGATTATATGCAACGCCTTTCGAACGATTTCCTTCCTTCGACGACGCACCGCGTCGGAAAGCCAGGCGATGGCTC
>WNFI01457701.1_pt1 | contig 11694 bp, 11 predicted proteins | sample 5400471 | NCBI WGS metagenome assembly WNFI01 (sample SAMN13153348, study PRJNA577476) | soil metagenome | isolation source: 100 cm saprolite on Douglas fir-dominated hillslope | place: USA:California | collected 2013-09-17
AAAATTCGGTGCGGTTGTCATGCCAGGCGTACCAGATCCAGGGCAGCCACCCGGCTGCGACTCCGAGCAGCACCGCACCGGCGCGCCAGTCTCGTCTCGGCGCGCGCCCGAAGACCAGGTCGCCGATCAGCGCCAGAAGCCACCAGCCGAGGCAGATGAGCAGCGCCAGCGCGCCGCCCCACCAGATCAGCGGAGTCCCGATGGCCAGTACTTCCTGGGCAAAGTTCGGCGGCACTCCGCACTTCGGGTGCGAATTGCCGGCGCACCAGTAGAACGAGATAGGCCGCGCGAGTACCAGCCATCCCAGCGGGTTGGACTTGTAAGAATGGAAAGACGACAGGCCGACGCCGAACTGGAGCATCCAGTGGTTGTACTGGTACCAGGAATCGATGGCGGACCAGATCGGGGTGTGGTTGCCGTGCGTCGGCGCCCAGTTCCGGTAATAGCCGTTGCCGTTGGCGAACCAGCCAGACCAGGACGCCGCGTAGGCCGCCAGTGGCGCGGCGATGAACCAGACAGGCAGCCATTTGGCCTCGCTGCGTAGGCCGCCAGCCAGCCAGTCGCGGAAGCCGGCCGCGCGCAGGGCGCCCAGATCCCAGGCGATCGCGAGGCCGGCGAAGGCGAGCAGGTACCACAGGCCATTCCACTTCGACGCGACTGCGCAACCCAGGCAGACCCCGGCGGCCACGCGCAGCCAGCGGATGCCGAGTTTTGGGATATTTGTCTGGTATGGTCCAGTTTCAGAAACCGCCGGCAGTCGTGCCCGCGTCTGGTCCCGGTCCATGACCAGCAAACCAAAGGCGGCAAGGACCCAGAACATCACGATGATGTCGAGGATTGCGGTACGGCTCAGTACTAGCTCAAGCCCGTCGAGCGCCAGCAGCAGCCCGGCGACGCAGCCGAGCAAGGTCGACCGGGTCATCCGCCGCGTGATCCGGGCCAGCATCAGGACGGAAACGGTGCCGATCACGGCAACTGAGAATCGCCAGCCGAACGGAGTCAGCCCGAAGACCCACTGCCCTACGGCCATCATCATCTTGCCAAGCGGCGGGTGGGCGACAATCTCGGGGACAAGCTGCCCGTGCGAGCGCTGGTAGAAGTTCGGGTTCCCGGCCAGAAGCAGGTTGTTGACCTTCGGGACGTGAGCGAATTCGACGCCGTGATGCAGGATCGAGTTGGCGTCGGGCACGTAGTAGGTCTCGTCGAACACGACCGCGTCTGGCATGCTCAGCCGGTAAAACCGCAGGAAACCGCCCAGGACCATGACAAGTACCGGACCGGCCCAGCCCCAGAAGGCGCTGCCGAGTACCAGCGACGGGCCAATCCGGACCGCCTGCGTGGGCGCGGCGCTGTCGTCGAGGTAAGCCGCCTGCACCGTCTCGTTCGCCTTCATCAATAGCAATGCTAGGGGGCTGGGCCGCTAGCCTGGGCCTGGACATGGAACACCCAGGCGACGAGCGCGGAGCATATCCTGCCGTGCCCGAACGTGACCGCGGGCATGCAGGCGTGGCGCTCCCTGTCGACTCTGCCCAGTGCCCGAATGCCGGAACCCTGACCGTCGCTGCTGTCCCTATCGGGCAGCCGGCCGATGCATCCGCCCGGCTCGGCCCGGCCCTCGGCTCGGCCAGCCTTATCGCGGCCGAAGACACCCGCAGGCTGCGGCGCCTGGCCGGCGCGCTCGGCGTGCAGCTGACGGGGCGTCTGGTGTCCTACTACGACGACGTCGAGGCCAGCCGCACGCCGGGGCTGCTGGCCCAGCTTGCCGCCGGCCACGACGTGCTCCTGGTCACCGACGCCGGGATGCCCGGCATCAGCGACCCCGGTTACCGGCTGGTGGCGGCGGCGGCCGAGGCGGGCATCCGGGTAACTGTGCTGCCAGGGCCATCGGCAGTCACGACGGCGCTTGTCATCTCCGGGTTGCCCTGTGACAGGTTCGTCTTCGAGGGCTTCCCGCCGCGCCGGGCAGGCGAGCGGTCCCGCAAGTTCGCCGAGCTGGCGGCCGAGCGCCGCACCATCGTTTTCTTCGAGTCGCCCCGGCGGCTGGCCACCACGCTCGGCGAAATTGCGGACGCTTTCGGCTCCGACCGCCGCGCGGCGGTGTGCCGGGAACTGACCAAGACACACGAAGAAGTCCTGCGGGGCACGCTGGCTGAGCTCGCGGAGCGCACCAAGGCGGGAGTCCTCGGTGAGATTACGCTGGTCGTCGAGGGCCGCAGGGCCGCGGCAAGCCAGGCTACGCCGGCCGAGGCCGCCGCCCGGGTGGCCGAGCTCGAGGCCGACGGCCTGCACCGCAAAACGGCGATCACCACCGCAGCCAGGGAACTGGGCCTGCCCCGGCGAGTGGTTTACGACGGCGTAATCGCCGGCCGGTCCGGTCCCGCACTATAGCCAGCGGCAGCCATGTCACAAGACGCGCGCCTACTCACACGGGCAGCGCATGCCGACGGCCCTAGAGACGTGCTAGTCGGTTGCCTTCGGATGGGCGGGCGAGGCGTAGGTGACCCAGACTGTGTGGGCATCGTCGTCCGGCAAGTACCAGATCCGGCCGCTAGCGCTTACCTTGATCTGCCACTGCTCGAGCGCGCCACCTTTCCAAAGGTGGGTGCTCAGCGATCCGCGGAGCCGGTAATGGGTGTTGTCCTCGGGAGGCCTCGGGGTCGACCGCATCAGCTCATACGCTGCGCGCGTGTTATCCCTCGCGTGAGTGCACAGGTCTTGCCAGCCCTTGGCAGCGTCGGTTGTGCCGAACCGCAGATCCCATTCATCTCCGGTGGGCGGCGGGGCGACACGATCGAGGCCCTTCGGGCTCATGTCAGCAGTCCGGCACTTCGCCGTAATCAGTGCCGTCCAGCGGCGCGGTGGCAGCCTTCAGCAACTCGGGATCCGAGTAAATCTCTGCGGTGTCCTGCCAGGCTGCGATGACCGGCATCAACGCGGCCACATTGCCCAGGTCTGCGCACGCGCGAACCGTATCAACCAATTCGACAAGGAAAGTCTGGACATCCCCCTTCGGAAGGAACCGCACCCAGGGGAAGACATCCGGCAGCGCCAACAGAAGCGCCCTGGCGCCTTTATCGGTTTTCATCAGGTGGAAGAACAGACTGCCAGTCACCCGCAGCGCGTCATCATCGGCTTCTGCGCGGTCAGCTGACTCCAGTATCAGGTCATTACCGTCTCTGCGCTCCAGTCTGAGCCGACGACGGGGGGTGCCCTCCAGCCTCGCGACGGTCTCTCTCGGCTGCTGGACGAGCTGCGAGAAGGGAATTTCAATGATCGCAGTCATGACCTCACGCTAACATGAACCTTTGAACTAGATCAATTAACTACTTTGATGTAATTCAAAGGTAAGCATAGACCGCCGATCATGGTTGCGCAAATTCGGGAGTCGATCGGCTGGCATCATGCGAAGCATGGAGCCCGGCGTCCGGGTTGTACCTAACCTTGTGGAACCGGTGCGACCCGGGCGCCGCAGTCATGACGGTCGACGGCGATCGCACCGTGCTGGGCGTCTGGCCAGAGGAGATGACCGTCACCTGGGCCTGACGGGCCCCAGGCAGGCACTCGCTCCCCTGATGGTCAGCGGCACCGACGAGCACGGCACGCCGATCCAGGTTCAGGCCGATGCCGAGGGCGTGACCGCCAGGGAACTCGCCGACCGCTACAACCGGATCATCGCCGACGACCTGGTCGGCCTCGACATGTCCTATGACCTGTTCACCCGGACCACCACGCGCAATCACTACGCGGTGGTGCAGGACATGTTCCTGGCCTTGTACGAGAACGGCTACATCTTTCCCCGCAAGTCGCTGGGCGCTGTCTCGCCGTCGACCGGGCGCACGCTGCCGGACCGCTACATCGAGGGAACCTGCCCGATCTGCGGATACGAGCACGCGCGGGGCGACCAGTGCGACAACTGCGGCAACCAGCTCGACCCGATTGATCTGATTAATCCCCGCTCGAAGATCAACGGCGAGACGCCAGTCTTCGTCGAGACCGAGCAGTTCTTCCTGGACCTGCCAGCCTTCGCGGACGCCCTCGGCAGCTGGCTGCAGAGCAAGAGCGGGCAATGGCGGCCTAACGTGCTGAAGTTCTCCCTGAACCTGCTCGGCGACCTGCAGCCGCGTGCCATCACCAGGGACCTGGACTGGGGGGTGCCGATACCGCTCGACGGCTGGCGCGACCGCCCGGACAAGCGGATCTACGTCTGGTTCGACGCGGTCATCGGCTACTTGTCCGCCTCAATCGAATGGGCCAACTTCATGGGCAAGGACAACATCGTCTTCCACGCTGAGATCTGGCCCGCCATGCTGCTGGGCTACGCAGGCAAGGGTGCCCGCGGCGGCAAGCCGGGCCGGCTCGGCGAGCTCGACCTGCCGACCGAGGTGGTTTCCAGCGAGTACCTCACGATGGAAGGCAAGAAGTTCTCTTCGTCCCGCTCAGTTGTCATCTACGTGCGCGACTTCCTGGCTCGTTACGACGTCGACGCCCTGCGCTACTACGTGGCGGTGGCCGGGCCGGAGAACCAGGACACCGACTTCACCTGGAACGAGTTCGTCCGGCGCAACAACGACGAGCTGGTCGCCAACTGGGGGAACCTGGTCAACCGCAGTGTTTCGTTCGCTGCACGGAACATCGGCGAGATCCCCGCGGCCGGTCAGCTGACCGACGAGGACAAGCGGCTGCTGGATGGCTCACGGGCCGCCTTCGGGACTGTCGGCGGCTCGCTGGCCAGGAGCCGGTTCAAGGCGGCCATTACTGAGGCCATGCGCACCCTGGGCGAAGCCAATAAGTATCTGTCCGACCAGGCGCCGTGGAAGCTCCGCGAAACTGATCCGGAGCGGATGCGCACCATTTGCCATGTGGCCTTGCAGCTTGTCGACGACGGCAAGACGCTGCTCACGCCGTTCCTGCCGAGGTCGTCGCAGAAGGTGGCCGGGATGCTTGGCCGTAGCGGGCCATGGGCGGGCATGCCCAGGATCGAGGAGGTCGACGAGGAAGGCGGACCTTCTTATCCGGTGATCACCGGCGATTACGGGACCGCCGCGCGCTGGGCTTCCGAACCCGTCACGCCGGGCACGCGGCTCGCTCTGCCAGTGCCCCTGTTCACGAAGCTGAACCCTGGAGTCGTCGACGAGGAACTGGCCAGGCTGGAGACTAAGTGACCGGCGACGTAGTGCAGCCGGTCCGCACCGGTCGGCCTGCCCCTCACCGCGGGTTCGGCCCTGGACAGGGCATCGGCCGGCCGCAATCGCCGCTCCCCGAGCCACTGCCAGCGCCGGCGTTCGACAGTCACTGCCACCTGGACATGATCGATATGGCCGTGTCCGACAGCGTCGCGCAAGCCGCGGCAGCCGGTGTCACGCACGTCATCACAGTCGGTTGCGACGTGGCGTCCTCACAGTGGTCAGCCGATTGCGCGGCCACGTTCCCCTCCATTTACGCTGCTGTCGCGATCCACCCGAATGAGACGGCGGCCGCCGCCACAGGTACCGCCGAGCGTGACGCCGTGCTGGCCGAGATCGCCCGGCTTGCCGGTCTGCCCCAGGTCCGGGCGGTCGGCGAGACCGGGCTCGACTACTACCGGGACAACGCGGCACCTGAGGTTCAGCGCGACTGGTTCCGGGCGCACATTGACATTGCCAAGCAGACCGGGAAGGCGCTGATGATCCACGACCGGGACGCGCACGAGGACGTGCTGTCGATCCTGGCCGCGGACGGCGCGCCCGAGCGGGTTATCTTTCACTGTTACTCCGGTGATGCCGAGATGGCCGCACGCTGCGCCGAGGCAGGCTACGTGCTCAGCTTTGCCGGGACCGTGACTTTCGGTAACGCGGTCCGGCTCAGGGAAGCGGCCGCAGTGACTCCGGCCGAGCTGATCCTGGCCGAGACCGACGCGCCGTTCCTCGCCCCGGCACCGAACCGCGGCAAGTCGAATGCGCCGGCGCAGGTTGCTCACACCATCCGCGCGCTGGCGGCGGCCAAGCAGATGGACGTGGCGAAGCTGTGCGCGCTGCTGGACGCGACTGGGCGGCTGGCGCCGGCCAGCTTCCTCTCGCGGATCTGCTTGGGCCGACGGACGTGCGCGCGCTCGCGGCCAGCCTCGGCATCGACCCGTCCAAGCGCCTTGGCCAGAATTTCGTGGTTGACGCCGGGACCGTCATGCGGATCACGGCGATGGCAGGGCTGGATGCTTGCGACGTGGCGCTGGAGGTAGGGCCGGGCTTTGGCTCGCTGACCCTGCCGCTGCTGGCGGCGGCCCGGCGAGTGCTCGCGATCGAGATCGACCGGGCGCTGGCCCGGCAGCTCCCGCTGACGGTGGCAGCGAGGGCGCCGCAGCTCGCCGACCGCCTGGACGTGGTGCAGGCCGACGCCGCGCGGGTTGGCGCGCTGCCTGGTCTGCCGCCGACCGTTCTGGTCGCCAATCTGCCTTACAACGCCTCCGTTCCGGTAGTGCTGCACCTGCTGGCGACCGTGCCGTCGCTGCGGCGCGGCCTGGTGATGGTGCAGGCGGAGGTCTCGGACCGCATGTGCGCACCGCCAGGCAGCCGGACCTACGGAGTGCCGTCAGCCAAGCTTGCCTGGTTCGGCACCGCTCGCCGAGCCGGTTCGGTTGGCCGGGCTGTCTTCTGGCCTGTCCCGCGCGTGGACTCTGGCCTGGTCGAGCTGGTCCGGCACGCGCCAGCCGAGGCTGCGAGGCTGCAGGGAACGGTTTCCAGGCAGGCCGCGTTCGCTGTGGTGGACGCCGCTTTCTCGCAGCGCCGAAAGACGTTGCGCTCTGCCCTGGCGGGCTGGGCAGGCTCTGCGGCCGCGGCCGAGACGGCGCTGCGTGCGGCCGGGGTCGACCCGGCGCTGCGCGGCGAAGCTCTGGGCATTGCAGATTTCGCCCGGATCGCGGCTGCCCGCGAGGACGCCGTCAGACCCTGACGGTATTTGGTCGGCTCGCCTAGGCCACTCGGCTGGCCCGGTTGGCTACGCCCGCTCGGCTAGTCCGGTGCGGCCGTCCTTGCCCAGCCCGCCCGCCAGCCAGCCGGCCGGGCTCGAGCGCCTTTGCGCGAGGCAGGCGGCCGGGTACGGATACGATCATCAGGTCGTGATCTCCGTAATTAGGCCGGCTGCCGCGGCCGTCACCGTGACCGCGCCGGCAAAAATCAACCTCCAGCTTGCCGTGGGACCAGCCCGAGCCGACGGCTATCACGGCCTGGTTACCGTGTTTCACGCTGTGTCGCTTCTCGACGAGGTGACCGTACGATCAGCTCCCCACACCTCGATCACGGTGACCGGCGAGGACGCCGCGCTGGTTCCAGTCGGCGAGTCAAACCTGGCCTGGCAGGCTGCCACCGCCCTGGCCGCGGCAGCCGGTGTGGCAGGCGCCGGCGTGCAAATCGCGATCCGCAAGCGGATACCGGTCGCGGCAGGCCTGGCCGGCGGTAGTGCTGACGCCGCCGCCACCCTGGTGGCATGCAACGAGCTGTGGCGGACCGGGCTATCGCAGCGTGAAATGGCTGAGCTAGCCGCGGGCCTGGGCAGCGACGTCCCGTTCGCCATGGTCGGCGGTACAGCGGTCGGTCGAGGCCGGGGCGAGTTGCTGACGCCGGCGCTCGCCGTTGGCAAATACCACTGGGCACTAGCATTCGGCCAGGCCGGCCTGTCGACCGCACAGGTCTACGCGACGTGCGACCGGCTTCGCGCCAACCGCGCGGCGGCTGGCGGCGGGCCTGAGCCTGCGGCTCAGCCGGAGCTCAGCACCCCGCTGATGGCGGCGCTGCGGTCTGGTGACCCGGCTAAGGTGGGGCCGCTCTTGTCCAACGACCTGCAGCCGGCTGCCTTGTCTATGCAGCCGGAACTGCGCCGGGCGCTGGCCGAGGGCCGCGACCACGGTGCGCTCGGCGCTATCGTGTCGGGTTCGGGGCCGACCTGCGCCTTCCTGGCCAAGAGCGCCGCGCAGGCGCGTGACATCGCAGTCGGGCTCACCAGCTCAGGCGCTTGCCGGGCCGTAGCTCGGGCGAGCGGTCCGGTACCAGGCGCCTCCGTGATCAGGGCGGGCGCACCCTCATGAGCGGCGTGAACCTCGTCAACCTCGAGCTGGCAGCCAAGGCCTATCACGAGCGGATCCTGCTTGACCAGGTTTCACTCGGCGTCTCTGCTGGCCAGCGAATCGGTGTAGTGGGCCTGGCTCGGTCGCCGAGGGCGTCTTCGGCTCGCTAGCTGAGCACGAGTGGGCGGCGGAACCTCGCAGCCGGGCGGTCATCGAAGCGCTGCTTGGCGGGCTAGATGTAACCGCCGACGTCAGCACGCTATCTGGCGGAGAGCGCCGCAGGACCGCCCTTGCCGCTCTGCTGCGCCGCAGTTACGACCTGCTGCTCCTTGATGAGCCAACGAACCACCTCGATATTGAGGCGATCACCTGGTTGGCCGGCTACTTGCGCGAATTCGCTACCAGCTATGTGGTTGTCACCCACGACCGCTGGTTTCTGGATGCGGTGACGGAGCAGACCTGGGAGCTTGCCGACGGTCAGGTGCATACCTACGAGGGCGGATACTCCGCGTACGTGCTGGCCAGGGCCGAACGGGCCAGGATGGCCGCGGCGGTCGACCAGCGCCGACGCAACCTGCTTCGCAAAGAACTCGCCTGGCTGCGCCGCGGGCCGCCGGCCCGGACAAGCAAGCCGAAATTCCGGATCGATGCCGCGTCGGCCCTGATCGCTGACGAGCCGCCGCCGCGCGATGGCGTCGAGCTGTCCAGGCTGGCGACCGCGCGGCTGGGTAAGACGGTCATCGATCTGAAGAATGTGACCGTCATCGCAGCTGGCCGCCGCCTGCTCAACGACGTGAGCTGGCAACTCGGGCCGGGTGACCGGGTCGCAATCGTCGGCGTCAACGGCACCGGCAAGACGACACTGCTACGACTGATGTCCGGAGTGCTAGCGGTGCCGTCGTCCGATGGCGCGGTCCAGGTGAGCGGTGAGCTGACGGCCGGCAGCACCGTGCAGCTGGGCTACCTCACCCAGGAGCCTGTTCCGGTCGCCGAGGACCTGCGGGTTCTGGAAGCGGCGGAGAACATCCGCGGCGCTGCGGTCATCGGCAAGCGTGAGATGTCCGTCAGTCAGCTGCTGGACCGGCTCGGGCTGCGCGGGGACCGGCAGTGGACGAGAGTCGGCGAGCTCTCCGGAGGCGAGCGGCGCCGACTGCAGCTGCTTCTCATGCTGCTGGCCGAGCCGAACGTGCTGCTGCTCGACGAGCCGACCAACGACCTGGACATCGAGACATTGACCGAGCTTGAGGACCTGCTGGATGGCTGGCCCGGCTCGGTGGTCGTGATCAGCCACGACAGGTACTTCCTTGAGCGGGTCACCGACCATGTCGTCGCCTTGATCGACGGCAAGCTCGCTTACCTGCCCGGCGGGGTGGATGAGTACCTGAGTCGACGAGCCGAGTCGGTAACGCCGCCGCCTGCTAGCCGGTCAGCGTCGGAGCCGCCGGGTTCGGCCGTCCCGACGGCAGCTCAGCTGCGGGCGGGCCAAAAGGAGCTGGCCAGGCTCGAACGCCAGATCGCGAGACTGGCGGAGGCAGAGGAACGTCTGGCCATCGAACTCGCTGATGGCGGCAACGATTACGCGAAGTTGCTGGAGCTAGGCACGCAACTGCGGTCGATCGAGCTAGAACGCGCCGACCTGGAAGAGCGCTGGCTGGAGGTTGCTGACGGGATCGGCTAGCCCGCCTGATCGGCTCGGCTGTCGGCTGGTCCGGCCGCGTCAAACGGGGCCAGCAGTATGCGCAGCAGCGCGGCCAGTTCGTTCTGCTGACCAGAGTCGAGTCCAGTGAGCAACGCCCGCTCCTGGGCCAGGAGCGCGGACATCGCCGCATCGACGGTCTGCAAGCCCCTATCGGTGAGCCGCACCAGGATGCCGCGCTTGTCCTGGCTATCACGGTGACGGCTGACCAGCCCGGCGTCGGCCAGCTTGTCGATCCGGTTGGTCATGGTGCCGGAAGTGACCAGCGTTGCCCGCAGCAGCGCGCCGGGGCTGAGCTGGTACGGCGCGCCTTGGCGGCGCAGCGCCGACAGGACGTCGAATTCCCACATCTCGAGGCGATGTGCGGCGAACGCCGCGCGCCTAGCCCGGTCCAGGTGCCGGGCCAGCCGGGAAACACGGCTGAGCACGTGCAAGGGCGTGACGTCCAGATCGGGCCGTTCAGCCTGCCAGCGCAGCACGATGTCATCGACCTCGTCGCTGACGGGCTGGATCGATGGCACCATAGCCGGAGCATATCTCTTGACATCGAGACTTCAGGACGGGTATTCAAGACCTAGCTATCTTGATGTCGAGAGAAATTGAGAGGCGCGCCATGTGGGACCCGGCTCAGTACCTGAACTTCGCTGACGAACGCTCAAGGCCGTTCTTCGACCTGGTGGCCAGGATCCGCGCGGCAGCTCCCGGCTATGTCGTCGACCTGGGCTGCGGGCCTGGCCAGCTCACCGCCGCGCTGGCTGACCGGTGGCCGGGGGCCGAGGTGCTGGGCATCGACTCGTCGGCGGAGATGATCGATGCAGCTGACAAGCTGCTCGCCGAGCGGACCGCAGCGGGCGCAGGCGGGAAACTGACCTTCCGGATCGGTGATGTCACTGACTGGAAGCCGGACAAGCCGGCTGACGTTATCGTGTCGAACGCAGTGCTGCAGTGGGTGCCTGACCACCTGCACCTGCTGCCGAGCTGGGCCGACGATCTCGCACCGGACGGCCGGCTCGCGTTCCAGCTGCCGGGTAACTTCGACCAGCCGAGCCACGCGATCCTTAGGGAACTAGCCGCCTCGGGCCGCTGGCGGGATCAGCTCTCCGGCGTCCAGCTCAACCGCCACGCCGGGGACCCCGCGCAGTACCTTGACCTGCTGGCGGGCTGCGGCCTCCAGGTAGATGCCTGGGAGACCACGTACTTGCATGTGCTCACCGGGCCCGACCCGGTGACCGAGTGGTACAAGGGCAGCGGCCTGCGGCCGGTTCTCAGCCGGCTCGGCGAGGCAGATGCGGCCGAGTTCCTTGCCGCATACGGGGACAGAGCGAGGGCGGCCTACCCGGCCACCGGGTACGGCACTGTGCTGCCGTTCCGCCGGGTCTTCGTGGTTGCGCACAAGCCTTAGCGATCAGCGATCCGCGCTCAGCGCCGGTCGCCCGCGGGTCTCGCGCGCCGCTACGTGCTCCGGCGCACCCGGTCGATCGCCTCCGGCGATAGTCGCGGCTTTGGATCGAGCTCGCGCAACCCGTTCCAGGCCAGGTTCACCAGGTGCGCGGCCATCTCCTCCAGCTTGGGCTTGCGGGCGTCGAGCCACCACTGGCCTGCCGAGGCCACCATGCCGACGAGCATCTGCGCATATACCGGCGCGAGCTTCGGGTCATAGCCCCTGACCTTGAGCACGTCGCCGAGGATGTATTCGACCTGGCTGGCGACGTCGCTGATCAGGCTTGCGAAGGTACCCGATCCGGAAGTGGGGTTGGAATCGCGGACCAGGATGCGGAAGCCGTCGGAGTTCTCCTGGATGTACCGGAGCAACTCCACCGCGGCCACTTCGAACTTGGCCATGGTGTCCTCGCCCTCGAGCAGCGTGGTCGCCATCGCCAGGAACCGTTCGACCTCGCGGTCCACGACGACGGCATACAGGCCTTCTTTGCCGCCGAAGTGCTCATACACGACCGGCTTTGGA
>WNFI01675949.1_pt2 | contig 11694 bp, 10 predicted proteins | sample 5400471 | NCBI WGS metagenome assembly WNFI01 (sample SAMN13153348, study PRJNA577476) | soil metagenome | isolation source: 100 cm saprolite on Douglas fir-dominated hillslope | place: USA:California | collected 2013-09-17
GGTCGAGGCGCCTGCCGGTGGCGCTGGTGGTGTCGGGTCGCGTGAACCAGTCGTTGGGGTAGGGGAGCATGCACTGGGCAGGGTCCAGCGGGTCGCACGCGGCCGGGTTGAGTGGATCGATTCCGTGACCCTGCCAGTTGTCGTTGACCGGTGGCGTCCAGGCGGTCGCCAGCTGCACGCCGACTTGCAGGTCGGCGGATACGGATGCGGGCAGGCCAAGAGCCACCAGCAAAGCCAACGATGTCAGAACAAGGCCGACCCTCTTTCGCACAGCAATCACCCTCCCGCTGCGTACACCCCGGACGTCGCGCCCCACAAACACCCCGCGGCGCGATCGAAGCACAGTATAGAGGGCTCGCCAGGACAACCCGCAAGGCGCTGGGGAAGGGCAGTTGGTGCTGTGGTGGGAGTGCACCTCGCCAGGCTGCATCGCTCCGTGGCATTGTTATGCGGTGCGACAGCTGACCAGCCTTGACGCGCAGTTCCTGGTGATGGAAACGCCGCGCCAGTACGGCCACGTTTCCGGTATCGCGGTCCTCGACCCGGCGACGGCGCCCGGCGGGAAGCTGGAGCTGGCGGACGTCCAGAAGCTGGTCGCCGAACGGCTGCCGCTTTTGCCACCCTTCCGTTGGCGGCTTGCCGAAGTTCCCTTCGGCCTGGACTACCCATACTGGATCGACGACCCGGATTTCGACCTCGATTTCCATGTCCGCGAGCTGGCCCTGCCGCAGCCCGGCACCGTACAGAAGCTCACGGATCAGGTGGTCCGGATATTCGCTCGTCCGCTCGATCGTTCGCGTCCGCTCTGGGAGCTGTATCTGATCCACGGACTGGCGGGCGGCAGGGTGGCGATCCTCACCAAGATCCACCACGCCGTGGTCGACGGCATGTCCGGGGCGGAGATCCTTGGCGTGCTGCTGGACATTGCTCCCGAGGGCCGCGACGCGCCGCCGGATTCGACCAATGGCACTACCCAGATGCCGGGGCAGCTGGAGATGCTGGGCCGTGGCCTCGCCGGCCTGCCCCGCTACCCGTTGCGGGTGCTGGAGTCCCTGCCTCGCGCCCTGCCAAACATCGAGGAAGTGGCGATCTATGACGCCATCCCGGGCGCCCGCGAGCTGGGCCGTCTGGCGCGCGGCGTCCGCCAGGCCCTGCGCCTCGGCGTCGAAGACATCGTCGAGCGCGAGCAGGTGGTTCCGCCACGGACGTCGTTCAACGGCCGCGTCTCTGCGCACCGCCGGCTGGCGATCGGGCGGTTTCCGCTGGACTCTGTCAAGGAGATCAAGAACCGCTACGGCTGCACCGTCAACGACGTCATCGTCTCGATCTGTGCCGGTGCGGTGCGCCGCTGGTTGATCGCGCATGACGAGCTCCCCAAGGAGCGGCTTGTCGCCCAGATCCCGGTATCGGTCCGAACTGCCGAGCAGGCGGGGACGTTCGGTAACCGAATAATGCTGATGAGCGCGCCGGTGTTCACCAACGAGGCCGACCCGGTGCGCCGCCTGATGGCGACGCATGAGGCCATGGGGGACATGAAGGACCGGCATCGCGCCATGCCGGCCGACCTACTCCAGGACGCCACCAACTTCATTCCGCCTGCGGTGTTTTCGCGGGCGGCGCGGTTGACCTTTGCCATATCCAGCAACACACGGCCGAACTGGAACTTCGTCATCTCCAACGTGCCCGGCCCGCAATTCCCGTTGTACTGCGCCGGTGCGCGCCTGGAGGAGATCTACCCCGTATCTGTCGTGACCGACGGGATGGGGCTGAACATGACCGTGATGAGCTACCTGGGACAGCTGCATTTCGGGATCGTCGCGGACCGGGAGATGATGCCCGACGTCGCGTCTTTGATCGGCTGGCTGGGCAAGGAGCTGGCCGCGCTGACACCGCCTGGCGCGACCGGTACCAAACGCGCCGGCAAACCTCGTCCGCGCACACGGAAGCCGGCGCGCGAAACCACGGCCCGGACAGGGAGAAAGGCTCGGGGCTAGCCGGCTGAATCCAACCTCCTAATCCCATATCCAGGCGTCGGGTGAGAGTTCGTCAACGCGTCTCCCACCCATAGCCCCCTGGGCCGCGATAATCGTCGGGACAGCATGCGCCGCTTCTTACTTCTTGTAGTCGTGCTGCTCCTTGCGGGCGCGGGTCTGGGGTACGCACTGCATGGCACACCGCCAGCGGGCGCCACGACGGTCCTGCTTGACGGGGTGCCGCTCGATTCCGGCTCCCAGGACGTTCCCCCGAAACCGACGCTGACGGTCATCGTCGCCCGTGGCGCGCAGGCGTCCGACTACCGGGCATCGATCGACGGCAGGGAGGTGCCGGTAGAGGCTCAGACTGGAGGCGCGGCCCTCTTATTGCCTGCGATGCCGCAGGCGAGCTGGCACCACCTGTCGGTCTGGCGCGAGGGCGCCGCTGGAGCTCATATCAGCGCCAATGAGGTGGCTTTCCGCACCACCGAGCCGTTGCGCCTGGCCGCTGCGTGGCTGGTGGCCCCCGGCTCGGCAAGGGTCGATGTCAGCTGGTCACGGCCGCTGGCCGATCCTGCCGCGGTCGAGTCGGCATTGAGGGGAGCCGGTGCCTCAGTCAATGTTGATGAGGCCACGATCTCTGGTTCGTGGCCTTCTGCCGCAGCGGGCGCTCGGTTGGGCTTCTCACTCCCTTTGGGCCTCGCGTCCACCAGCGGCTCCTATCTCCCCGCCACCTTCTCTCCGTCGCTGACCCTGCCGCAGGCCCGACCGTACTCGGATGTGCAGGTCTCTGGCGCTGCGCCCGCCGGCTTCTCTGGTCTGAAGCTCCAGGCCTACTATGTCGGCACTCCTATCGGCAGAGCCGACCTCGCCGCCCACGCCGCCCAGATCGACGTGCTCACGCCAGACTTCTACGGCCTTGGCGGCGACGGCAGTCTCTCCTCCCAGGTGGACGAGGCGGCGCTGTCGATCGCGGCCACCGTCGGGATCGAGGTCCAGCCGCTGGTGACCAACCTGGACTTTGACGCCGGCAAGGCGCATGACCTGATAACCAGCCGCGGCGGTGCGGAAGTGACTGCCGCCAACCTGGTCTTGGAGGCGAAACTGCGCAGCTACACGGGCTTCCAGCTGGATTTCGAGAACATGCTCGCCGACGACCGGGCCGCCTTCTCGGCGTTCTCGTCCCGGCTGGCCCAGAAGCTGGCGGCGGCGGGCCTCAAGTATTCGACCGCGGTGGTGCCGCGCAAGCGCTTCGGTACTGGTGGGATCCTGGGCGGCTCGCAGTACTCCGCTGCCTACGACTATCCAGGGCTCAGTAAGGCCAGTCGCTGGCTGACGATGATGGCTTACGACCAGCACACCGGCGGGACGGCGCCGGGCCCGGTGGCCGCGCTCGACTGGGTTCGCGACGTCATGGCCGGCGGCAGCGCCGGCGTCGACCCAGCCCGCGTCTACCTGGGCGCCCCCCTCTACTACCGTGAGTGGGCGATCGGCGGAGGGACCGTCGTCGGGCCCTACAGCGAGGCCATCCAGAAGGCGATCGACAACAACACCGGCAGCGGCTGGGACTTCGGCGCAGCCACTGCATTCATCCGCTTCAACCAGGCCGGGACCGAGCACGTCCTCTGGATGGAAAACCGCGCCTCGCTGGCGGAGAAGATCGGCGTGGCTCGCCAGATGGGCTTGGCCGGCGTCTCGGTCTGGCGCCTGGGCTTCGAGGACCCCGCCTTCTGGGACCTCTGGCCGACGCGATGACTTCGCGCAGCGCGGGTTAGATGACTCCGCGCAGCGCGGGTTATTCGGCGGTCTTGACTCCGGCGATCACGGACCGCAGCGCCGCCGCCGCCCCAAGGAAGGCTGCCGACTCGACCGGGATGATGATCTTCTCGTTGTCGCTGTCGGCAAAGCGCGCCAGGGTGTCCAGCTGCAGGATCGAGAGCAGCTCGGGCGTGGGCCCGGCGGCGTTGATCGCGTCGTAGACGGCCTTGACCGCCTGGGCGCGGCCCTCGGCGTTGAGGATCTGAGCCTGCCGCTGGCCCTCCGCCTGGAGGATGGTCGCCTGCCGTACACCTTCGGCGGTCTTGATCTGCGCTTGCTTCTGACCCTCGGCGACGTTGATCTGCGACTGCTGCTGGCCCTCCGACTGCAGGATCGCGGCGCGCTTCTCCTGGTCCGCCTGCTTCTGTAGGGCCATGGCGTTGAGGATCTGCTGCGGCGGCAGGATGTCGACGATCTCAATGCGGTTGATGCGGATGCCCCATTTGTCCGTGACCGACTCCATCTGCGATTGCAGCTGCGCATTGATGTGCTCTCGCTGCGAAAGGGCCTCGTCCAGGCTGATGCCGCCGAAGACGGCTCGCAGCGTGGTTCGGCTGAGCTGGTCGACGGCGATGCCGTAGTTGCTGACCGAGAACAGGGCCATCTGGGCGTCGACCACCTGGCTGAAGATGGTCGCGTTGACCGTCACCGAGACGTTGTCCCGCGTGATCACGTCCTGGCGGTCGCCGGTGCGCGGAGTCTCGCGCATGTCGACCAGTTCCATGGTGTCGACGAAGGGGACCAGGAACACGACGCCGGGGTTGCGAACGCTGTTGAACTGCCCCAGCCGCTTGACCGCACCCACGTATCCCTGCTGGATCACGCGGACGGCGCGAACCACCACGATCAGCACGAAGACGATCAGCAGAACCAGGACGATCAATGCGGTCAAGTCCATGTCTATCCCTCAGTGGTGGTGTCGGTGGTTATTGGCGATGGAGCCGGCCCGGCCGGGTCGGCTGTACCGGCGACGGGTGACGGACCTCGGACCAGGCTGACTATGAGGGTCGCCTGGCGAAGTGAATCGATATGGACGGTGCTGCCTTCCGCAATGTTGCTGCCATCCAAGCTGATGGCAGGCCAGCTTTCTCCGGCGACTCGGACGTGGCCCGGCTGGTGCGCTCCCCGGATCTCGTCGACCACAGGCGCCTCCATCCCGATCATGGCCTGGGCTCCAGACCTGACCTCGGCAGCGTGCCCGCGCTTGACGTAGCGCATCAGCGGCGGGCGGGCGGCGACGACTCCGACCAGTGAGACCAAACAGAACACGATCACCTGGCCCACGGGCGGTACCCCCAGCACCGCCGCGACCGCCGCCGCCAGCCCGCCAACCACCAGGAACACGGCGTAGAAGGCCAGCGAGAGCATCTCGGCCACCCCGAACGCGAGGGCGACAGCCAACCAGACGAACGTCATGGCCGTATGGTACCCACCTTGGGCTGGTTGAATCGGACGGCTTTGGCGACGCTGCCCGCCGCCACCGGCTCAGTCTTTGCCGGGGTCGCGGCCGAAGATCTCGGGGTTGTCCTCGGGGTTGCCCAGGTCGGGGAGTTCCATGCTGTTGACCAGCTCTCTGAAGATGGTCGGCTCGGCGTTGGGAAACTCCGAGCCCTCCTCGTTCTCCCCCTCGGGCGTGACGCCCGCCTTGTCGAGGACGTCGTCCGAGACCAGGATGGGGACCTCGGCGCGGACCGCCAGCGCGATGGCGTCGCTGGGACGGGCGTCCACGTCCAGGTTGCGCCCGTCGACGGCCATGAAGATCCTGGCGTAGAAGACGTCGCTGTCCAGGGAGCTGACCTCCACGCTGGTGAGTCGAGCGCCGAGGTCGGTGAAGATGTTGGTCATCAGGTCGTGGGTGATCGGTCGCTCGGGGGTGATACCCGTGATCTTGAGGGCGATGGCGTTGGCCTCATAGATCCCGATCCAGATCGGGAGGTATCTCTCGGCAGTCTTGTCTTTGAGGATGACCACATGCTGTCCACTGGGCATGTGGACACGAATGCTGTCCACCTGCATCTCGGTGAATCCCCGTTTCGTCACTCAGGACCTCCGATCTGATGATAGCCTGCGCCCCGTTCGCGGCGACTGGCGGTGCACCCTAGAATTCACCCGTGACTCAGCGCCTGTTGCTGGTCGACAGCCACTCGCTGATCTACCGCGCCTTTTTCGCCCTTCCCGCACTCACCGACCGCAAGGGTCGCCTGACCAATGCAGCGTTCGGCTTCACATCGATGCTCCTGAACGCTTTGCCGGGGCACGAGCTGGTGGCGGCCGCGTTCGATCATCCCTCCAAGACCTTCCGCCACCGTGAGTACGCCGAATACAAGGCTCAACGCGAGAAGGCACCCGATGATCTCGTCAATCAGTTCCCGATGGTCCGTGAGATCGTCACCGCCCTCAACTTCGCCACCTACCAGGTCGAGGGCTTCGAGGCTGACGACCTGATCGGCACGCTGGCCACCCAGGCCGAGGCGCTCGGCCTCAAGGTCGACGTCCTGACGGGCGACCTGGACGCCCTCCAGCTGGTCAGTCCCAACATCGACGCGCTGACCACCCGGCGCGGCATCTCAGACACAGTGCGATACGACGTCGCTGCGGTGCAGGCCCGCTACGAGGGGCTCGGCCCCGACAAGATGACCGACCTGAAGGCCCTCAAGGGTGACGTCACCGACAACATCCCCGGCGTCCCCGGGGTGGGGGACAAGACCGCGATCAGGCTGATCAAGGAGTACGGCTCGGTCGAGGGAATCATTGCGGCGCTGGACCAGATGCCTCCCGGGAGAGTCACCGAGGCCCTCCAAGCCAATGCCGAGCAGCTTCCGCTTTCCAAGCGGCTCGCAACCATCGTGCGCGATGTCCCGGTGACCCTCGACCCCGAGGACTGCGTCCTCAAGGAATACGACGACGCCGTCGTCAAGGCTCTCTTTGAGGAGTACGACTTCAGGACCCTGTTACCCCGGTTGCCTCGCCCAGTCGGCACCAACAAGAAGTCGGTTCCCGACGTGGAGGGCTCCCTGGTGATCTCGGGAAACGGCAACGCCGCCGCGGGGACGACCTCGGGGACCAGCTCGAGGGCGATCGTCTCAGGCGCCGCCGGGACCTCCCAGGTGACCTTCGATTTCGACCAGCCCGTGACGGTGGTGGGCGAGGCCGGGCCGCTCGAGGTCGCCACTGAGATCGTGGACGGCCGCGAGGCCGTGACGCGGCTTCTGGCCGGCTGGGGCAAGGCTCCGCTAGCGGTCTCGCTGGTCCTCGATGATCCGCAGCCGCGTCATTCGGCGCTGGCCGGGATCGCGCTGGCGCCGGTCGCCGGCGACGCCGCCGCCTACCTGCCGCTACGGGCCTCGGGAGCGGATACGGCCAACGCCCCCGAGATGCTCGCGGTCCTCCGCCAAGCCTGGGGCAGCCTGGACCTGATCGCCTACTCCCTGAAACAGGTGGAGCTGGCGCTGGGGCCGCGGGACTTTCCGCCGCCGAGCGGGTTCGACGTATCGCTCGCCTCATACCTGTGCGACTCGCGCGCCAAGACGCCAACGCCGGCCGAACTCTCGTACCAATGGCTCGGACGCAGCTTGCAGCCGGTGAGCGAGGTCCTGGGCAGCGGCAAGAAGGCAATCGCCCCGGGCGAGGTTGAGGCGGCCGTGGCGGCCCGGCTCTTCGGCCCCGAGGCGGCCGCTCTGTCCCGACTCAAGTCGCACCTCGAGCCCGAACTCGAACGCCAGAACCTTATGTGGCTCTACGAGCACGCCGAGGTGCCCCTGGCTCCGATCCTGGCCGAGATGGAGCTGGCCGGGATCGGCCTCGACCTGCCGCTGCTGGAGACCCTTTCGACCGAGTTGGCGGCGCAGATCGAACGGCTCGAGGCAGAGATCAACGACATCGCCGGCTACCCGATCAACGTCAACTCGCCGATCCAGCTGCAGAAGCTGCTCTTCGACGAGCTCGGCCTCAGCAAGGGGCGTCGCACGGCCACCGGCAAGGTGTCCACGGACTCCACCGTGCTGGAGTCCGTGCGAGACGCCCACCCGGTGGTAGGCAAAGTCCTCGAGTACCGCCAGCTGACGAAGCTGAAATCGACCTACATCGACGCCCTTCCCAGCCTGGTCGACGCCGACAGCCGCGTCCACACCAGCTTCAATCAGACCGTGGCCGCCACCGGACGGCTGAGCAGCAGCGACCCCAACCTCCAGAACATCCCCATCCGGACCGACCTCGGCAGGCGCATCCGCCAGGCCTTCATCCCGCGGCCCGGGAGCGTTCTCATCAGCGCCGACTACAGCCAGATCGAGTTGCGCGTGCTGGCGCACCTGTGCCAGGACCCGGCGCTGGTCGATCCTCTGGAGGCCGTTACCCCGGACCAGAGACGTGCCGCCAAGGTCGCCAACTTCGGGGTCCTGTACGGCCTCTCGGCATCGGGGCTTCAGCGCGACCTGGGCATGCCCCAGGAGGAGGCCAAGGCTTTCATCAACGCCTACTTCACCCGTTTCGCAAACGTCCGGGCTTACCTGGAGCAGATCAAGCAGGACGCGTACAAGAACGGCTACGTGGAGACGGTCCTCGGCAGGCGACGGTATCTCCAGGACCTCCGGGCGGCCAACCCTGTGCTGCGTTCGGCGGCGGAGCGGATGGCCGTCAACATGCCGTTCCAGGGCTCCAACGCGGACATCATGAAGCTGGCGATGGTGGCCATCCGGAGGCGGATGCGCGAAACAGGACTCCGCTCTCAGATGGTTCTCCAGGTCCACGACGAGCTGGTCTTCGATGTCTACCCGGACGAGCTCGAGACGCTCAAGCCGATCATCAAGCGCGAGATGCAGGAGGCTTACCGGCTCAGCGTTCCTCTTGGCGTGGACGTCAAGGTGGGGCCGAACTGGAACGAGGTGCACCCGGTCGAGGTCGAGCTCCCTGCCTGAACTGCCGGAGGTCGAGACCATCGTTCGCGACCTGCGACCGCAGCTCGAAGGCAGAACGGTGGAGGGGGCCTACGTCGCCCAGCCGGGGGTGCTGCGCTACCCCGATCGCCGGGCGTTTCGGCGCCGGATCGTGGGAAGGCGCCTGGAGCGGGTCGGCCGACATGGCAAGTTCATGCTCGTGGAGCTCGACCCACCCCCGGCCCGGACGCGCTCCCCGAAGTGGCCGTCCGAGCCGGAGTTCCTGGTCATCCATCTGGGCATGACCGGGCGCCTCTCCCTGGCCGAGCCGGAGTCAGCGGTGGCGCCGCACACGCATTTGCGCCTGCCCCTCTCCTCTGGCGCCGAGCTCAGAATGCAGGACTATCGCCGCTTCGGGCGGGTGCTCCTCGGTTCTGCCGTCGAGCTGGCCGCCAACCACGCCCTGCCGCGGCTCGGGCCCGAGCCGGCGACCGGCTCCCTGCCCAATCCTGAGAGCTGGAGCGGAATCGGAGGGGTGCTCTCGCCCCAGGACTTCACCGCCATCCTGGCGCGCAGCCGCCGCCCGGTCAAGGCATTGCTTCTGGACCAGGGTATGGTCGCCGGGCTGGGCAACATATATTGCGACGAGGCGTGTTTCCGGGCCGGGATCCGGCCGGCCGCGCCTGCCAACAGTCTCAGCCCGCGGCGGCGGCGGCGGCTGTTCCAGGGCATCGCCGACGCTCTTGCAGGCGCCGTGGATCTCCGTGGCAGCAGCATCGACGACTATCGCGACGGCTTCGGCGAGAAGGGCCAGAACCAGGAGCGCCTGCTCGTCTACGGGCGCTCAGGGCTGCCCTGCCTGAGATGTGGGCGGCCCCTCAAGAAGATGATGCTGGCCGGCAGGACCACTGTCTACTGCTGGTCCTGCCAGAGGTGACCCTGGCCCGGTCCCCGCGAGGGGCTGCTATGCGTAGCGTTGCCGCCAACTGGGCCGTCGCCCTGACGGCGACCCTGGCCATCCTCTCGATCCTGGTCAACGCACGCGTCCTTGCCATCACCGACCACCTACTACTCGCGATCGCCCAGGGCCTGGCGTCCGTGGCGCTCGACTGGGTCATGGTCTTTGTCACGCTGCTGGGTTCGATCGAGGTGACCTCCTTGGTCACGCTAGTTCTTGTGCTTTCGACCTGGAGGCGCCGGCGACGCCTCACGTACCCGGACCTTGCCCCGGTGGCGTTGCTGCTGCTGGCCACGGCGATCGAGTTTGCAGGCAAGCTTCTGATTCATCAACCCAACCCGGCCGTGTCGCTGCGCGGTCCCCGCATCGGGATCGGGGTCCTAACAGGATTCTCCTACCCAAGCGGTCACACGACCCGCGCGGCGCTGGTCTACGGGATGCTCGCGCTGCGCCGGATAAACAGCTCGCGGCGGTTGTGGTGGGGATGGCTCTGTATCGCCTTGGTGTGGGCGATCGCCTTCAGTCGCGTCTACCTCGGCTACCACTGGCCCACCGACGCCGCCGGCGGCATCCTCCTGGGTGGAGCGCTGCTGGCGCTTGGCCTGGCATTGGCACCCCGCGGCACCCTCGGCGAGGAGATTATTGAGGGATGAGCACCAAAGCCTACGTGGTCCTGACCACGGTTGCCAGCGAGGACGACGCCAGGAAACTGGCCCGCACACTTGTCGAATCCGAGCGTGCCGCCTGCGTCACCGTACTCGCGGGGGCGCGGTCGACATATCACTGGGAAGGCAAGATGGTAGAGGAACCGGAGTGCCTGCTGGTTATCAAGACACCTCGGCGGGCGGTGCCGGCGCTCCGGGACGCGATCCTCGAGCATCACCCATACGAGCTGCCCGAGCTGCTCGTGCTCGAGGCTGACGGTGTCACCGATGAGTACGCAGCCTGGCTGGAGGCGTCGACGCTGGAACCCTAAGCCGAGGGGCTCTTAGCCTGGGAACCGCAAACCGTCGCGGCCAGACCGGATAGCGTCGCCGTTGCTCCAGCCGGAGCGCCCGGACTAAGTGGTGGCGGGCTCCGGGACCAGGCCCAGCTGGGCCATGAAGGCGGCGTTGTCGAAGTAGAGGTGGTGCTTGACGAACTTGTGGTCGCGCGCCACGAAGATGTCGCAGAATGGTCAGGTTCTTCATACCGCTGTCGGGAAACCCCGCGGCGAAGGGCTTGGCGAAAGCCTTGAAGGCTTCTACCCCGTTGGCGCCCGCAGGCGACCCGGGGAGGATGTTCTCCACATCGTCGGAAAGCGTTGACGCCGCCTTCTCCACGTCACCGGTGGTGACGCCCTCGTAGTGGCGGTCGCGCAGGTCAGTCAACTCGGACATCCTGGATCCTCCTGTGTCCCCATACCCAGGCCGAGTCCTCCGACATCGTAGTCGATTCAGAGGTCACGCATGAATCGAGCGGACGATTGCGATGACGAAAACAACCACGACCAGCGTCACGATCGACCAACCGATGATCGTTCTCCGTTTGTAGCGGCCAAATGACTGTGAGCCGAAGGCGCTCTCTTGCTTTCCCCGAAACTCCGCGCTGAACGGAGAGCGCGAGTCGAAGCTATGCTGCACAACCTTTGTCCCTGGGCGGTCGTCCTGTTGCTTCTCGGGCTCAGGGGCTGGGGCGGCACCGATGTTATCCGGGGCCTCGAGCTCTTCATCCCCCGACCACGGTTGACGTGGCGGCGGCGGTTGTTCCGGCATGGGGCCACCTTACGCCACTAACCTTTGTCTATGCCCCCCTTCAAACTGCAGAGCGAGTTCAAACCTACCGGTGACCAGCCGCAGGCTATCGAGAAGCTGATCGAGGGCGTCCAGAAGGGGATGCGCGAGCAGACTTTGTTGGGGGTGACCGGGAGCGGCAAGACCTTCAGCGTCGCCAACGTCATCCAGCAGGTCCAGCGGCCGACCCTGGTGATGTCGCCCAACAAGACGCTGGCGGCGCAGCTGTGCTCCGAGTTCCGCGAGTTCTTCCCGCACAACGCGGTCGAGTACTTCGTCAGCTTCTACGACTACTACCAGCC
>WNFI01267894.1_pt1 | contig 11693 bp, 15 predicted proteins | sample 5400471 | NCBI WGS metagenome assembly WNFI01 (sample SAMN13153348, study PRJNA577476) | soil metagenome | isolation source: 100 cm saprolite on Douglas fir-dominated hillslope | place: USA:California | collected 2013-09-17
CTAGTTCAAAAGTCTTTTCTCTTAAAATCTTCGGCTCCTGTGGAACTGTTATTGCATGCAGGTCAACAATACAAAAGATATTTAATCCGTCGCTTTGAGATGCTACCCAGTGTTTTACAGCTCCAATGTAATTTCCGATGTGAAGATTTCCAGATGGCTGAATGCCTGAGAAAACTACTTTGTTCATTGCCCTCAATTGTAAGCTATTGAAGAGAAAAAAGGAATATGTGCCAACGAGTGGGGTCGGACCACTGACCGCTGGGATATGAATCCAGTGCTCTACCGCTGAGCTACGTTGGCATAAGGCTATTTTACCATTTCGCCTTGTAATCTCAAACCTTCAATAAATCCGTGAATTTTTCGTAAGAAATCGATACTTTTTCGTACCTTTATTCTTAAAACACCATAATATTCATTTGGATTTTCGTATACTTTTTTCCATTTAACATTTTGATAGAATGGCTTTTGGAAGCTTTCAATTGGAATGCCAGTTTCTTTGGACCAATATTCTTCAATTTCTTTTGTTCTTTCTTTGTGGCTAATGTTTATAGTTAATCTTGGGCTTAAGTTTGAAATATTATATCCAAAACATTCATTTAGCCATCTCAAGAAAAGCTTAATCATTCTTGGATCTGAATTAGCAAATCCTGCTTGGCTGTCTTTTTTAAACCCTTCTGCCCAATAAAGCGAGCTACCGATTAGGAATAACTCTCTTCTTGATAGTGCTCCAATTTCTTTTATACCATCGTTTTTTAATTTCTCAATTTTCAGGTTTTTATTATTTTTAATTAGGTTTAAATATTTTTGACGATTGCCGTAATTGGGATCCTTTGTTCTTTTTTCTAATTTTAATAATTGTTCTTTTGTTAAATTTATATCTCTACACCAGTTGCTTACTGAAGCTGGCGAGATTCCTAAAGTTTTTGCAATTATTTTAATACTTTCTCCTTCTTTTCTGAGATTTCTAGCCTGAATTTTTTCTTGAAATTTTGCCATATTCAAGATATATTGTACCATAATACCTGATTTAAGAATTGCTTGATCTCAAATTTGAGAGTATAATTCAAATTGTTCGTTTACATGCGGGGTAGTGTACGGCTGCACGGAAGGCTAGTAGTAATGGGCCCATTAAGAAGTAATTTTTAATGAGAACTTGGCTGTATCGGTGAACATCCTTCTTCGCTAAAAAGCTACGAAGGACAATACCGAGGCAATCCCCTTTGGGGGCGAGTCCGTAGAGACTAAACGCCAGGCCCCTGTACTGTTTTGGTATAGGGTGAAGATATAGTCCGACACTCGTGGCAACACGAGAAACGGTGCATAATCTTCCAGGCTGGGTTCAACTCCCAGCCCCGCAACATGTTTTCAGAGAGAAAAGAGCATGAGCACAAAGAAAAGGTTGCAAATATTGACGTTGTCAATATCCTCGATGAAAAAACTGTTTTGCTTACTCATACCGATTACGAGTTTAGTGTTGGCGTGATTCGTCTTCCTAATAATTCAGCAGTTGTTGCGTGGCTACTAACGAAAAAGGATTTTAGTAATTATATGGACAATAAACTTTCTGTAGCTCGCATGTCGTTTAACATATCTTTTGAAGCGATATCCTTTGCTGAAATTATAATTAATAAATGGATTGGAACTGATCCTGAGCCTACGATTTCTGAGTTTGTAAAAGATCCTCCATTTAATGAGCCTCAAATCAAAGATTTAGGGAGCGATGAACGTTTGCCAATAAAAGAAGAGGTTCGCAGACAAGAATTAATGGCAAGAATACGTGATAATGGAGCTCAAATACCGATTATTGATATAATAAAACGATCTTAATTTAGTCAATAAAAATCTTCAGCCACTTTTTCCAGTTTGGATCAGGGAGGGTTTCTTTTTCAGGCTCAAGTTTGGGTGCAAATGCTCTAAGAATATCTTCAGCCGGCAAAACTACTACTATTTCACCTTTTTTTGCTAAGCCAAGCTTGTCTCTCGCCTCTTGCTCTATAAATTGGGTTTCTTTTGCAGCCTGTAATTTGCTACTTAATTCCTTGTTTTCCTTTTGCATTTCTTCTACTTTTTTCCTCGCATCGACTATTTTTTGATTTGACCCAAGGATTTTAGATATACTACTTAACAAGGATATGCTAAGAATAAAAGTTAAGATTAATATCCCAATTTGTATAAAAGATTTTACTTTTCTTTTCATGTATGATAAGATATAGGGTATATGGTATCAGAACCTATCAATAAAATACTACCTAAATTTATAGAATCATTAAAGGTAAAAGGTCGCTCACCAGCTACTATTTTAGCTTACAGAGCAGACCTTGACCAGCTGATTCTTTTTTTGAGTGAGAAAAATAAAGCTACTCCCGATCAAGTCAAAAAAGAGGATATAGAAGCTTTCCGTGATTGGCTTTTGACTCAGAAGTATACTCCTAAGTCAGTTTCCAGAAAACTTAATGCTGTAAAGACGTTTTTCAGATGGCAAATTGAGCAAAAAATCATCGTAGTTGATCCATCAAAAGATGTTGCTCATCCAAAATTAACTGTTTCAGCACCTAAGTTTCTTTCTCAGCTTGAGTACAGAGCTTTGAGAGATGTTGTGCGTACTGACCGCAGAATTGCTACAATTGTGGAGCTTATCTTGCAAACAGGACTTAGAATTTCTGAAATTGCAAACCTAAAGACAGGAAATATTAATGACGGAGAAATGATGATTGAAGCTTATGCAACACAACCTACTCGTAAAATTCCTTTGAATAAGGTTGCAAGAATTGCACTTGAGAATTATCTAGCTAATAGCGCTAAAGATTCTGTTTATGTTTTTGTGAGCAAAAACGGAAAACCATTAGCAATTCGTAATATTCGTGCTGCGGTTGATCGTTATATGCATAAAGCTGAGATTGGAAAGTTTTCTGTAAATGATTTACGCACTACATTTATTGTCGAAAACCTTAAGAGAGGTGTTGATTTAGTCACTATCTCTCAGATTGCAGGTCATAAAAGGCTTTCTACAACTGAGAGATATCTGGAGTTAGTTGGAATTAAAGAACCTGGTAAAAAACAAGTTCTCGAGGAACTTTAACTTCAAAATTTATACTTTTTCAAGAAAAGTTCTCGCAAATTTTCCAATAACTGGTAGCTCCCACTCTTCTCCTTGCCAAGCTTTGTAGATTAATACTAACCACAAAACAAATTCAAGAATCCAAAGAATTGGTAATACCAAAGCTAAAATGATTGTGAAACCTAAGATCATGTTTAAGACAAATGCAACTACTCCAAAAACTATAGATTGCATTGCATGAAACCTTACAAATTTGTCTTTTTCTAAAACCAAGAAAATTACACCTGTAATTGGTCCTAACACATAAGACAAAGCTGCTGCCGTATTCTTTCCTAATCCTGTACCACCGTTTGCTGCCATTAATTATCACCTCCAACTAACTCATTAAGATTACTGGGAAAAGAGATATCGGGTCAAGAGGAGAAAAGGTTTATACTTCTTATTATGGACAAAAATTATGGAGGTGTCATTTGGACAAATCATGCTTTACAAAGACTAAAAGAGCGCGGAATCAAGCAAGGAGATGCCTGGGCAACATGGCGCAATCCACAACAAGAAAGGTACGCGCAATCACAAGGAGCCTGGATTTATTATCGAACTTATGGAAGCACAAAAATTGAGGTTGTAGCTAAAAAAAATGAAAAGGGAGAATGGATGATACTTTCAGTTTGGGCAAAACAGGTTTATGAGAAACAAAACTACAGAGATCAAAAACCAAAATCTTTGTTGCAATTAATTTTAAGAAGATTATTTAAGATGAATTAAAGCTTTGCAATAGCTTTTACTTCCTCAACTGTAGTTGCGTCTTTTACACTTTTATCGTCGCGGAATTTTACAAGGCGCGGAAACCTGAGAGCAAGACCAGCTGTATGATTTGGAGATTTTGTTATGTCATCTGCAGCTATTTCAACCACAACTTTTGGGGTAACCCAGTAATTAGGTTCTAGAATTTTACTAACTTCATATTGTTTTGGCATATCTTTGACAACGAGCTTCTTAAGTCGTGTATTCAATTCTCGGAATTGATCGTCGGTTAAGCCTGTTCCGACTTTAGTTATTGTTTTTATCTTTTCCCCATCCAAAACTCCAACCAAGAATTGGCCTACACCAAAACCAACTCTTTTTCCTTTTCCAACTGTATAGCCCATTACAATACAATCCACCGTATCTGAGAGTTTTCCTTCTGATAGTTCTGCTTGCTTCATTTTTACCCAGCGCCAACCTGTGCGACCCGGGATATATGTACTATCTGCTTTTTTGACCATGATTCCCTCCAGTCCTTCTTTAATTTTCCTTGTATAAAAGTCAGAAATTTCCTTTGGGTCTTTAGTTATTTTTTCTTCATCTACTCTTAAAAGTGAATCACTTTTTACTGTTTCTTTTAGAATTTTTCTTCTTTCTAAATAGGTTTTATCCATTAAACTAACACCGTCTTTGTATAAAATATCAAAACAATAAAAATTGGCAGGGATACTTTTTGTAAAACTTTCAATTTCATGCTTTCTGCGCCTTGTCATAATTGTTTGAAAATCTAAAATCTTTTTGGTTTTTTCATCTATACCTATTCCTTCAGAATCTAAAATTACCTCATCGGCATTTAAGTAATCTCCTAATTTTGCGAGTTCAGGAAACATTAAAGAAATATTATTTAGATTCCTGGTGAATGCATGGAAGCCTGCACCACGTTTAAAATGAATTTGTACTCTCAAGCCATCAAATTTTGGTTCGATTCCAACTTCTCCCATTTTTTCAATCATTTCAGTCGGACTTTTAAGGCGTTGAGCTAACGCTGGAATAACTGGAATTCCTAAAACAGGTTTGGGGTGGAGAGACATCTTCTTAGCAAGTAAACCGATATCTGGCATTACTTCAAAGGCTTTTGTCAATTTAGATTTTTTGGTTTTGTCATTAAATTTTGCAATTGCGAGGGCGTCAATTATTGTTTTTTCTGAAAAGCCAAGACGAAGTTTTCCAAGAGGAATTCTTGTTATAAACTTTGCAGATAATTTATCAACGGACTTTAATAAGTCTGATATTTTTTCAACTCTTCTTTCTTGGCTACCTTCTCCGCCCTCTTTTGCTGATTCAAGCAATTTTTCATAAACACTACTTACTGTAGCTGTACTTTTTGTGTTTTTTGATAACTCATATGAAACAATACCCAGATCCCCTTTTTGTCTATATAAACTTTTTACTTTATCAATCTCAACATTGAAGCTCATAGAGATGGCACGAATGATCATTTGATCGGCTGCGTTAAATACAATTCCTTTGAAGCTTGGAGCCAAAACACCTAGCGACAAATAAACTACTTTGTCTATTTCGTCATCGGAAGTTTTTTTTAGAAGATCGGCTAAAATATCTGTAATTTTTAATCTAGAGGAAGTTTTTTCAAGTTCTTCAAGATATGTTGCAAAGTCCTTAAATAGCATGGTCTTTAAGCATGATGATACTTCAAATAGCTTGAGAAGAAAAGATAGGCAAAAATTACGACACCAATAAAGGCTAATCCAAATACAACACTTATAAGTCCACTCCACTCCTCATTGAAGATTTTATGTAATCCTTCACCAATAAGGGTAAGCCCAAAAAGACTAGGCAGTATTAAAATCATGTATAAAAATTGTGGATCAGTTGGCAGCATGCGTTATTACATAACGGGCAGATTTTGTTGCCCCTTCCTTTCTAAGGACTCCTTTCTTTATTAAGTCAGTAAGATCACGCAAGACTGTATCATCCGAAACCATCGGCAAAACAGATTTTAGTTCTTTCATACCTGCTGATCCCGTGTCGCCCATATATTCCATAAGTCTCATTTGGCGTTCAGATAATGCAATTTGGGTACCCATTTTAACTTTGAGTTTTGTGTCAACAGAAAGCTTTCTAACTCGTTCTTTGATTTTTGTGAGCTCGACTCCCACAACGGCTGTAAAATATTCAAGCCAAGGCGTCAAATCCCGAAGGGCAATATTTGGATTTTGTTTATCAACAGCACCGAAGGCTTCATAGTAAGCTCCTAGATCTTTGTCAAAATGTTCTTCGAGAGCGAAGAATTTTTTGATGTCGTAGCCTTCTTTCAGCATGACAAGATTTGTAAAGGCACGAACTGTTCTCCCATTTCCCTCCACAAAAGGATGAATTGAAACTAAAACATAATGGACAATCCCAGCTCTTATTATTGGGTGCATATCTAGTGCTTCTTTACTATTAAGCCATTCGAAGAAATCTTCTAATAAATATGGAACTTCAACAAAGCTAGGAGGAGCAAAAATAACTCTTCCTGTACCTTCTTCTTTGATTACAACCTGACTAGACCTTAACCTACCTACTTTTTGCGGATCTATAATTTTTTCAACTGTAGTTCTATGAATTAAATTTAACTGCGGAACATTGTACTTCTCGTTTTTTTTGAGTTCTTCTAATAAATTAACTACATTTCTATAGTTAATTACTTCCTGAATATCGCGCGGCCTGCCATAGACTTCTTCTCCTTCAAGAACTTTTTTGGTTTGCACCATTGTCAGGTCATTTCCTTCAATGTGAGTTCCGTGGTAAACCGTTCTTACTATTGCGTCACTTTGGAATTGTTTTTCAAATGAGGGAACTAGAGGGGCGTTTTCGATTACTTCTTTTGCTGCTTCAATTTCACCAATATTTTTGAGGATCTTGTTTGAAATTACGAACTTAGGAGAGTACATAATTCATTTTACCGCGTGTTTTGCGGAAAACAAGCCCTTTACATTTTTAGGGTAAAACGCCTATAATGCTCATATGTCGGGTGAAATTGATCAGATGGACGTTTGGAAAGAATGGGGAGATACTCCTCTTAAGTTAGATTTAGGAGAAGTTGTTAGTCAGGTACAGGAAATTAGAGATGGTTTAAATAAATTTCATCGTACTAATTCTTTTAATGGTGACTGGACAGATAGAGATGTAATAAAAGCGCTTCAGGATAATTTTGAAGGAACAAAATTTGAGCTTTCGGCAGAAGTAATTGTTGCCCAGGGGAACTCCGAATTAATTCTCTTGAGTCAACAAAGTCAAGTTTATACTTTAAGACTTATATATCAGACCGAAAGCGAAGATATGGAAGACAAAGAAAGGAAGTTTTATTGCACACTTAGAGTTGATAGAGATCAAAGCGATGAACACTCTGAACCTGCTAAGGTTATGACCAGAATTATGTTTACATCACGGCTTGATACAAAATCTAGTGATAGTATTATTGTTTCTAATGCTCTTAGTCAAGCTTTGGGGATAAGTGATGGCGATCGAATTGTGATTGAAGAAATTCATGAGGATATTAAGTCAGTTGATCTAGATAAGTTTATTTAAAACTTCTGGGATTTTATTGGCTACATCATCTGCGTTGTAGTAAATTCCTTTTTCTTTTTGAAGTTCGTCTGCTGTAGCTTTTATAACAAATGCTCCTGAACATGCGGCGAGCATTGGATCATTTTTGGCGAGGAGTGCAACAGTTAAGCCTGCTTGGGTATCACCTGTTCCACCTTTAGTTAGACCTGGATTACCTCCATGAACTTCGATAGCTTCGCTATCGCTAAATATATATGAAACAGGGCCTTTGACAACAATAATACATTTATACTTTTTAGCTATTTGCTTTGCGTTCTCTTTTGAAAATTCAAGACCAAATAATAATTTAAATTCTTTTTTATTTGGAGTTAGAATTGCATTTTCGGGAATAAACTTTGGATCTATTGTTTGGAGTGAGCCAGCATCAATTACCCATTTTTTCTTTGGAAATTTAGTAAGTAAATTTTCGGTTAAACTCTTTGTAATCTGACAAGCCTCGTCACATTCAGTTTGACGGGCCTCATTTGAAGTTTTTTCTGATGAAAATCTCATGAACCCAGGGCCAATTAAAATAGCATCTGACTTTTCAACATAATGTTCTACGTCGTGCCAGGGAGTCCAGATGAAAGAAAGTAATTTACTTTTTAACTTCTCTGCAACACTGCCGACTGATTTTTCAGGGCTTGCAAAGAAAACCATATCTACAATTCTTGAAGCAACTATTAGAGGCAGAATTGGGGCACCGTGGAATAGATCAGACCCTCCAATAATTGTTACCTGGCCATTATCCTCACCGCTTGAATTTGATTGAGGTTTATATAACTTTTTTAGATCATCTTTATTAAAAATCACATGATTAGTATACTAGTAAAATATGCCGAACGTTAAGAAGGAGACTCAGAAAGAAAAAAATTTAAGAGAGCAAGCAATGTCACAGCTTGTTAATTTGATCACTGCAAGTTTTGGATTAGTTGCTGCACTGGCATGGAATCAAGTGATACAGGAATTAATTACTAGTTATATAAAACCTTTTTTTGGAAAGAACTCAGGATTAATATCCTTAACTATTTATGCAGTATCAGTGACAATATTAGCTGTTGTCATCACTTTCATCTTGGCTAGATTCACCAAAAAAGATTGATCTATTTTTTAGTTTATGGTGAGGTCCTTTTTTGGAGAAATCTCGGCCTTCTCTTAGTTTCATTTCAGCTATAAAATCTAGGGCCATTTCTTTTTCTAGTGGTGTTTCGATATGGTCAATTGGTAGTACGAATTGCCAACTTCCGTTAATAAAAATTTGTGGGAAAATAACTTTTGATGTGTTAACTCTTTCTCTAGCCATAGACTAGAATTGTATTCTTTTGATATCTTCCATGTCAACAAGAAAGTGAGGGTCTGCAGTTGTAATTATTGTTTGTTGATTTTTGGCAATTTCAAACACAATTTCTCTGTGTTTTATATCTAATTCTGAAAAAATATCATCTAACAGCAATGTTGGTTTTTCATTTGTTTTTTTTTCAACAAAAGCCAATTCAGCTAATTTTAGCCAGAGAACTCCCATTCTTTGTTCGCCTCTACTTCCAAAATGGGAAAGATTTTTCTTCCCTACCTCAAAAATAAAATCATCACGGTGAGGACCTACTAGTGTGGTTGCTGACGCAATTTCTGCGTTTTTATAATCCTCAAGTCGTTTAGGACTTATTATGCTTTTATCATAAATTAATTTTGATTCACTGTTATTTAGTGAATCTGTATCGTTCACAAAATTTATAAATTCTTCTCTTTTTTCTGCAATGTAATCACCGGTTTTAATAAGCAATTGGTTCCAAAAAATAAGTCGTTCACCGCCAGAGTTTCCAGTTGTGTTTTCTCTTAAATCCCAGAGAATACGGTTTCTTTGGCGAAGACCTTTTTCGTAAGATAAAATTGCCCGATGATATTCTCTATCTACAAGTGAGAGTACATTGTCCAAAAATTTTCTTCTCAGTGAAGGAGATGATGTGACAAGATCTAGATCTTCCGGAGCAAATAAAACAACTTTTAAGTTACCTGCAAAATCAACTAATCTTTTTGAGACGCCATTAACCATGAGTTTTTTGTGTTTTTCGTATGCAAATAAAGCTTCTAACTTTATGTTTTCATGTATTAACCCTTTTACTCTTGCAAAATCGTTACCAATTTTAATTAGTTCGTTTTCAATGGTTGCTTTAAAGGATTTTCCAGTTGAAAGCACGTAAATTGATTCGAGTAAATTACTTTTGCCCGCAGCATTCGGGCCAACAATTATTGTTGTTTTTGGAGAGAACTCATAAACCTCATCTTTTAAATTCCTAAAATTTTGAAGACGAATTTTATAGATCATGATAATTGTCTTATGAAGTTAAACACTCCTCGGTAAAAGCTCATTGTAATAAAAATGGATAAACTACTTATTAATATTACATATGGATATTTATATTTAAATTTAGGCAGTAGTAGATGAACAGCAAGGGATGCAAAAAAAGGCCCAGCAATAAGACCAATTATAAAAGTAGATAATAATTCGCCATGATGCGACAGTCGCTTAAAATATTTTTCTTCAAATTGTTTAATTTTTTTAGCTTTTATGATTTTTGCACTTTCAAATAGATGCTCTCTATCAAAAAAGTACAGAAAAAAAGCTCCTCCTAATCCGCCAACTATTGTGGGAAAGGTGAAAGCTAGTAATGTATTTTTGTTAACAACCATTGCAATAAAAATAATTTTCATTCCTATAAAATAAATGAGGAGTATCAAGAAAGCTTTAACATAAGGAGCCTTTATTTTCATATTTTCTGACAGTGGGGACAATAATAAGTTCCCCGGCCGCCAACAACAATTTTAATTATTTTTTCTTTACCGCAAACCGGACAAAGTTGACCTTGCTTTCCGTAAACAACGAAATGTTTTTGGTATCCTCCATCACTTCCGTCTGCGTGGACAAAGGATAATTCACTAGCTCCTCCATTATCCAATCCTTTTTTCAAAACTTTAATAATATTTTCATATAAAATTACCTGCTCTTTTGCATTTAAACTATTAGCCGATCTTTTGGGGTGAATCTTTGCTAAAAGTAGAGCGTCGTTTGCATAAATATTTCCTATTCCCCCTATTTTTGCTTGGTCCATTAATACTACTTTTACACTTCGTTTTGTCGAGGACAAAACCTTTCTGAAATAGTCAAGATTTAGATCACGAAATGGTTCCGGGCCGAGTTTACCTATAAATTTTGATGTCTCTACTTCTTTTGTTGGTATTATTTTTATCCAACCAAATCTTCTAAAATCGTTATAATATAGAAAACTCGCTCTGTCGAGCGTAAATATTACATGAGTGTGTTTTCCGGGAAGCCCTCCATTAACTTTTTTGGAAAGCTCAGGAGGATTTTTGAGATTGATCCCGCGATAAATTAATTGACCAGTTAGTTTGATATGAATTACAAGAGATAGTTTTTCGCCTGTCGGTGAATCAAGGTCAATGGACAATACTTTGGCAAAACGCCTTACTCCAATTATTTTGGCGTTAATAATATCTTTAGTATTTCCTTCAAATATTTTAGAGAAATTTATTTTGACATCAAGAATTTTGTGGCCAATTAAATATTTTTCTAAACCTAATTTAATTGTTTCTACTTCTGGTAACTCAGGCATCTCGGACCTTTCTAACGAATTGTATCATTTCTTTTTCAAATTTTTCTTTACTAAACATTTTTGCGTTTTCTATTATTATTTTTTTATTCCATTTAATTTTATTAAACTTTTCGATTGCTTTTTGAAGGGTTTTGACATCAGTATTCTCTATTAAAATTCCTGTTTTGCCATTTATAACTGATTCTTTAAATCCTCCGCCGTTAAATGCAATAACGGGTGTTCCTGAAGCCTGTGCTTCAACTGCAGTCATTCCAAAATCTTCGTCACGGGCAAGAGCTATAAATCCCTTAGCTTTTGCATATAACTGCCAAAGTTTTTCATCATTAACTCTCCCCAAAAATTCAACTTTGTTACTCCCTAATTTTTTTAGCTTTTGAGAAATATCTAATAATCCAGAGGACTCCCCTACAATTTTCAAGTTAAATCCTAATTTAACTGCTGCTTTAATTGTCTCGGGTAATCCTTTTGTACCCACAAGCCTTGAAACAATTAGAAAGTAATTTTCTTTTTTAATATCTTTTGATGACTCCATTATTTCGGTAACACTAGCTGGCGGGTAAATGACAATAGAACTTTTTCTGTAATATTTTTCAATTCTTGCTTGTACGTTTTTACTATTTGCTATCCAGTAATTAATTTTTTTTTCAGAATTC
>WNFI01200894.1_pt1 | contig 11692 bp, 10 predicted proteins | sample 5400471 | NCBI WGS metagenome assembly WNFI01 (sample SAMN13153348, study PRJNA577476) | soil metagenome | isolation source: 100 cm saprolite on Douglas fir-dominated hillslope | place: USA:California | collected 2013-09-17
ATACCTGCGTCACCGTGGATCTGACGGTTACAGGCAGCACCACGATGAACCTTCCGCAGGCATTCTACAATCCGGCGACGCAAACTACTTCGAATGTGCTAACCATTGCACCCCCCACACAGACGTTTCACGTCGAATCTGGCTACGACACCAGCGGCGGACTCGTGATGAACGTCTGGCCCACCGGAACTCCGGCCGACCCTACCAGCAACGATACGGAGGCTATCGGCTTTATCCGCTTTGCGCGAGGGCAAATAACAGTCTTTACACAGAACGGCGCTCCGTTACCGCTGGTGCTTCCGGCCGGCGTTCCCACGACTTGGCCACTCACTCTGCTTGGGAGTAACCCAGGGCCTTCCGCGATCAGCAACCTGGTTGTGCCCAATGTGCAAAACTACGCCAACGCGCTTCATGCCAACTACACGACCTCGACCAACCCTACAGCAGATTACGTAACGGTTTCCGAGCCCAATGGCAGTACCGCCACTTGGACCTATGTTCCTTCCGGTTCCAATTGGATAGCGCAGAAGATCGTGCTTAGCCCGGCCATATCGAGCGGATCGGCTAGCCGGACGATCAACTTCGCGAACATGAGTTGGTATGACAACGCTACAAATGATTCGGCCAGGACCGCGAAAGGCTATACCGCCAAAGCTCCTCCAGCGCCCACGACGACTAATCCCAGCGGCATTTCCGGCACATCTTCATCGAGCGGTCCGACGAGCGTATCCAATCTGGGAGGGCCCCAAAATGTGGTTTTCCAGCACGGAATTTTTTCGAGTTCGTCCACATGGACGCGGATGACTAACTGGCTGAATCAGGATTTTAGGTTCGGTAACGAAATCGTCCCCAGTTTGTCGTCGACGAGCAGTCTTTCAAGCCAGGGCACGGCGTTGTTCAATGAAATCAACTCCGTCGGTGGCAGCAATTACATCTTAATCGGGCACAGCCAAGGCGGGCTGATCTCCCGTTCCGCCGCACAACAATTTCAGGCTGCAAATCCAAACCAGACAATTGCTGAAGGCGTGGTCACACTTGACACGCCAAATCAGGGAGCAGATATCGCGATCACTGGCGGCCCGGTAATACTCGGAGGGCTCGAATTTCTGGGTTCCTGGCTATGGGACGTGACCGGTTGTAGCAGTGCCGATGACAATTTCGTTTGTTACCTGGCTGCAGTCGTCTTCTTCGGTGCGCCTCTGGCCGCCGATGACTGGTACAGCACCCTACCTGCTATTCAGGACCTGACGCCGGGGAGTGCGTTCCTAAACCAGCTGAACGCGACAAACGAAACCTTTAAACGATCCGGCGTAGTCGCTTATACCCCGATGCGCTGGAATGAGACCCGGATTCTGGACGACAAACTTTTTCTTGCAGCAGGTTGTTATCCCGAAACCGGCTGTGGCGAGCGCGCCTTTGCAGGGGTTACAGACATAGTGTACGACGAAGTTGTAGGCCTATTCGTGTTTTGCATTTTCGAAGAAATCTTCGACCCAAACAACGCGGACTTCTGGGCGCAGGAGGCACTGTACTTTTTTGAAATTCTCATTGGAATGGATGCAGTCGACGGTTTCTGGAACATCATCGTTTCCGGCCTCTCACCCTCCGATGCGTTGGTCCAGGCCTCCAGCGAGAACTATCCATACACGAGTGCGGTTCAGTATCCTATCTATGGAGCCGATTCTCATACAGGTGCGACTACGAGCACCTACGCGCGCAGCACGCTTGATCAGGTGCTGGCGGGCACACAGTTTCAGGTGCCCACACAAGCCAGCTGCGCGTTTTCTCTTTCTCCATCGAGCCTCTCCATCTCTTCGGCCGGCGGAACAAGCAGCTTCAACCTGACCACGGGCTCGGGTTGCCAGTGGTCGGCAATCAGCCAAACGCCCTGGATTAACATCACCTCTGGTTCAAGCGGAACCTCAAGCGGCAGCGTGTCCTTCTCGATTCCTGCGAATCCCGTGGATATTCCGAGGACGGGCACGATTCAGGTGGGCAACAACAGCTCCACAGTCATCTTCACTGTTACTGAGGTGGCTGTCTGCACGTACTCACTGTCCGCCAGCTTAATCGTGTTTCAGCCTGGCGGCGGTAGTGGGACGGTGACCGTAACGACACAGACCGGTTGCGTGTGGTCAGCAGTACCGAGCGCCCCCTGGCTTGTAGTTAGCTCTGGACCTAGTGGAACGGGATCGGGCTCGTTTACCTTCAAGGCAGCACCAGCAAATACGAATCTCAGCTACACAGGCACGATCAGGGTTCTAAGTCAGCTTTTGACGGTTGTCGTGGGAAGCTCGGTTGGAACGTCGGGAACAGGTACGGTAACGGTTTCGGGTGGTGCTCGATTTGGGTACAGCTGTCCGGTAGGCTGCCGCTTAAAAAGCTGCTGTAACGTCATTTGGGAGAACGGAACCGTTTCCGCAACTGTGGCCGGCGTAACTTTTTCCACTACCTACGCTGGCAGCACACCGACCGCGGCTTCTGTGGCATCTGCTCTGGCCAGTAAGATTAACGTCTCAACGTCGCCGGTTTCTGCGACAGTGTCCAGCAACGTGATCACTATAACTTCCAAGATTAAGGGAGCGGTTACCAACTACTCGCTTTCCACCTCGTATAGTTACGACACAACATACTTCTCTTCGCCCGCCTTCACTGCCGCCGCTTCCGGGTCTACACTAACCGGAGGCGCCGATTAGGAGACGAATCGAGGAATGAGGGGAAAGAACCTATTCTGGACAGGATGTTTGCTGTTCCTGAGCGCATGCGGAGGTGGGGGAGGTGTGCACCGGCCTCCTCCACCTCCCCCACCCCCTTCGATCACCCTAACCACACTGGTTCCGGGTTACACCGTCGCCGGAACCGGGGACAACACTGTCTACGTCAATGGGAACGGATTCACAACTTCTTCGGTGGTGCAGTGGAACGGAGCGGCGCTGCCGACCACCTTTGGCACGAGTCAGATAGTGAGCGCTTCGATCTCCAGCTCACTGATTACCTTACCCGGCACGACAAACATCACGGTGAAAGACAGCTCATCGGGCGCAACTTCTAATTCGCTGCCGTTCGGAATCGCTTCAGCCGCTGCAACCACCGCCGGAGTCGTTGCCATGATCACCGTCGCGCCCGACGGCTCTCCGGCCAATGACGACAGCTTAGTGCAGCCGTCGATAAGCGCTACCGGTCGTTATGTGGCGTTCCAGTCTGCTGCGACGAACTTAGCTCCTGGCCCCTCCAGTGGGTATCAGGAGATTTACGAGCGCGACACCTGCATCGAAGCGCCCTCCGCGTGTACCCCAAACACAATTCGCGTAACGGTTACATATGACGGCTCACCGGTGAACGGTCACAGCCGGCATTCGGCCATCAGCGCGGAGGGAAGATATGCGGCGTTCGAAAGTAGCGCGACGAATATTCTCCCGAACAGCGGCGACTGTTCTCCATCAACCGGTCTCGCATGCGTATTTCTCCGCGACACCTGCATCGGGGCGCCGTCCGGGTGTGCACCCAGTACAAGCGCAATCTCCGTAGATATGAATGGAACCATCGTAAGAGGAGGGGGAACAGCCGTCACGCCTGATGGGCAATTTGTGGTCTTCGGCTCACCGGCGCCGAATGTAGCTCTTGGGGAGACAACCGGAATCGGAGATGCCTTCATTCGCGACACCTGCAACGGTACTTCCTCGGGATGCACACCCGGAACAACGCTAGTTTCTGCCTCCTTCAACGGCTCTCCGCGCGACGCATATAGCGGCCCTTCCGGCGTAAGCCCCACCGGACGCTTTGTTGCCTTCCAGTCTTGGGCGACTGATATCGTTCCGAATACAACGGTAGTTCCGGGCGATTTCTGGCGCGACACATGCATTGGCGCTTCGTCCGCATGCACGCCCGGTACAATGCGGGTTGACGTTACGGCAAGCGGAGGCGAGCCGAATAACGGCGTGTTCAACCTGTCAATTCCAGCGATCAGCAGCGATGGACGCCTGGTGGCATTCAGTTCCACTGCAACCAACCTTGTGTCCACGAACGCCAACGGCATGGGCAATATCTACGTGCGGGATACCTGCGCGGGCGCTACTTCAGGTTGCACTCCTACCACTAGCCTGGTTTCCTTAGGGAACGACGGCTCGGTAGGAAACTGGAGCAGCGGCAACCAGAGCATGACCGCGGATGGAAGGTTTGTCGCCTTTGCGTCGCTTGCGTCGAACCTCGTCCCAGGAGATACGTTCCCCGCTGGCGGGTTCAAAGACATCTTCGTTCGTGACACGTGCTACGGCGTGGCCTCCGGATGTACGCCGAGCACGGTTCGGGTTTCCGTGACCAACACGCCCAATCCTGAGACCCAAGCCAACGATATCAGCGACTATCCTGCCATGAGCGCCGATGGCCATTACGTTGTGTTCCTTTCCGCCGCGACGGATCTGGTACCGGGCGGCTCGAACGGCCATCAGATGGTTTTTCTCGCCAAGACAGGTTTCTAGCTGAGTGTTCCACGTGGTGGGCCGCTCGCGCGGTGTAAGTCTCGTTTCCGGGATCGGCTTCTGCTCGGCAGGCAAAAAGCCAATTTACTCCCTCTCGCCTTTTACACAATCGAATTTACGTCACCTAGCGGAGGCGGGGGTGACGTCAAGCTGCTTGTGTAAATTAGGGAGAGGGTGCGGGTTTTCCATTCCAGGTTGAATCTCTGGAAGATGGAGTAAGTAGATGATTCCGTCCCTACTTTGTACATTCACAAAGCACACCATGAGACGAGTTCGGTCGCCGCACTTCCACGAAGCAGCGCTCGATCACGTTGGTGTACTGCTCGGAGCCGTGCCGACGGTGGTTCTGCTGACGCTGCTCTACGCACTCTACGCGAACCTCGTGCACAAGCCTCTGCGGCACGTGCTCGAGGAGCGTCGCAGCAAGACGGAGGGCGCAGTCGAGAAATCGCGAGCTGACATTGCCGCGGCCGAGGCGCGTACCGCCGAATATGAACAGCGGCTGCGCGAGGCGCGGGCAACCGTCTTTCGCGCTCAGGAAACTCGGCGGCAAGCGGCAATACAGGAGCGGTCAACTGCTTTGGCGGAGGCACGCAGCCGGGCGCAGGCGCAAGTGCAGGCAGCCAAAAAAGATATTGAGAAGGATCGAGAGGCGGCCCAAGCCGCGCTGCAGGGAGAAGCGGCGACGCTGGCGCAGGAAATTGTGCGTCGCGTGCTTCAGCCGGCGCGGGCGGGACGATGATTCCAGCGATACTCATGTCGAACAGAATGTCTCGTGCGAAGAGAAGTGTTCGGGCCTGGCTGCTGGCGTTGCTCATATTGAGTTTTGCCGGCAGCGCCGGATCAGTGCGCGCGCAGGAACAATCTCCGAAACCGCAGACGCCGCCTGCCGATTCATCCGGCAAGCGTGCGGGCGCCGGCGAGAGGCTGGCGCGAGAGACGCGCGAAGCTGCCGGAGAAGAGAAGGATGAGACGGCAGAGTTCAAACAGTCGTGGTCGGTGCGACTGGTGGCACGGCTTACGGGAATGTCTCTGGAGCAGGCTTTCTGGTTGAGCATGGTCCTGAACTTTATTGTGATTGCGAGGCCAGCGAAGAGGCGCGCCGCAGACTCGCCGAGATCGAATCGCGCCTGATGAAGTTGGATGTCGAGATTGGCATGATGCGTGACGCTGCGGAAAAAGAAGGCGCGGCGGAGGAATCGCGCTTGCAAGCTGCCGCCCAGGAAGACGCGCGGAAGATTGTGCAGTCGGCGGAACAGGAGATCGAAGCGGCGATCAAGGCGGCGCGGCGCGCGTTGACGGCTTACGCAGCCGATCTGGCCGTGGGGTTGGCGAAGAAGCAGATTCACGTCGATGCCGCGACCGATCAAGCGCTGGTACGGAACTTTGCCGGCGAATTAGGAATGTCCGATTCGGCGGCGCCGGGACCTGGAAAGGACCAGCACTAGACGATGGCTTCCGTCGGCAGCACCTATGCTCGAGCCTTTGCCGATGTGGTGTTCAGCACGCATCTCGACGCAGACGGTTCTATTGCGGAATTGCGCTCGATCGCCGGCTTGCTGGCAGAGAGTTCCGAGCTGCGGCGGGTGTGGGAGAATCCCGCGATTCCCGAGGAGCTGGATTCGAGGCTGGGGTTCGCCGAAGCGCAGATCACCAGCGCCCGCGAACTGGCTGATGCGGAAAAGCGTACGCTTGAGGGCCAGATCGAGAAAGTCACAGGCAAGAAAGTCCGGGCCCGGTACGAGCAGGATGCGTCGTTGCTCGGCGGTGCGCTGGTCCGCGTGGGAAGCACGATTTACGACGGATCGGTGAAAGGGCAGTTGGAGAGGATTCGAGACGCTATAAGCTCTTAGGTTGGGCTTTTTGACTTCAGTGCTATGACTGCCGGGATTGTGAGAACCGTACTCAGGCTACTGGAGCGTAAGGTGCAAGGGATCCCCTTCGACTTCGCTCAGGGCAGGCTTTCGACGCGTATTGCGCGCCACTACGTGACGCTCAATGCTTGCTCAGGATGACAAGTTTGGGTAATTGATGTGGCTAGGAGTTAACAGCTAGAAGCTTAAGAGCTGATTTATGGCACAAATCAAGGCAGACGAAATTACGAAGCTGATCCGCGAACAGATCGAGAACTACGAGTCGAAGATCTCCGTGGACGAGACTGGCACGGTCATCACGCTGGGCGATGGTATCGCTCGCGTGTATGGACTGGACAAGGTCATGGCCGGCGAGCTGCTTTCCTTCCCGCACGACGTCGCCGGCATCGCCATGAACCTGGAAGAAGACCAGGTGGGCGTGGTGCTGCTCGGCGAGTACACCGAGATCAAGGAAGGCGACGAGGTGAAGCGCACCGGCCGCATCATGAGCGTGCCCGTGGGCGATGCCATGGTCGGGCGCGTGGTGAATTCGCTCGGTCAGCCCATCGACGACAAGGGACCCATTGCCACCGACAAGTTTATTGCGTTGGAGCGCATAGCGCCCGGCGTTATCGATCGTCAGCCGGTGCGCGAACCCATGGCGACTGGGCTGAAAGCTATCGACAGCATGATTCCGATTGGTCGCGGCCAACGTGAGTTGATCATCGGTGACCGGCAGACGGGCAAGACCGCCGTCGCGCTTGACACTATCATCAACAGCAAGGGCAACGACCTGATCTGCATTTACAACGCGATCGGACAGAAGCGGTCCTCGATTGCGCAGGTAGTGAAGATGTTGGAAGACGCCGGCGCGATGGAGTACACCATCGTGGTGGCGGCCTCGGCCTCGGAGCCCGCTCCGATGCAGTACATTTCACCCTACGCAGCGTGCGCCATGGGCGAGCACTTCCGCGACAGCAAGCGGCATGCGCTGGTGATCTTCGACGATCTTTCCAAACACGCGGCGTCATATCGCGAGATTTCGTTGTTGTTGCGGCGTCCACCGGGACGCGAGGCTTATCCCGGAGATGTGTTCTATCTTCACTCGCGACTGCTGGAGCGCGCCTCGAAGTTGAGCGATAAGAATGGCGGCGGATCGCTTACCGCGCTGCCGATCATTGAGACCCAGGCAGGCGACGTTTCGGCTTACATTCCGACCAACGTGATTTCGATTACCGACGGGCAGATTTATCTGGAAACCGATCTGTTTAACCAGGGCGTGCGGCCGGCGGTAAACGTGGGATTGTCCGTGAGTCGCGTGGGTGGCAGTGCGCAGATCAAGGCCATGCGGCAGGTTGCCGGGACATTGAAATTGGAGCTGGCACAGTATCGTGAACTGGCGGCGTTTGCGCAGTTCGGCAGCGACCTGGACAAGGCTACACAAGCGCAGCTAAACCGCGGCCAGCGACTGGTGGAACTGCTGAAGCAGAACCAGTTCTCACCGTTGTCATTCTCGAAGCAGATCCTGATCATCCTTGCGGGTACGGGTGGATTTCTTGACGACCTTCCAGTGAACCAGGTGCGCGAATTCGAGGCCGAGCTTTACAAGTATGTGGACGCGACCAACCCTGGTCTGTTGCGCTCGATCATGGAGAAGAAGATCCTCGACGATGCATTGAAGGGGCAGTTGCAGAACGTGATCAAGGAAGCGAAGCAGCAGTTTGTGGCATCGCGCGAAGCCGTAGCGAAATAATTTGTAGAGACGTAGCTCGCTACGTCTTGCGTGCAGCGCCCGTGGTGAGTGCGAGACGTAACAAGTTACGTCTCTACGACAATGCCTAACATTCTTGATATTCGGCGGCGGATTCGCAGCGTCATCAACACGCGGCAGATCACCAAGGCCATGAAGATGGTCTCGGCGGCCAAGCTACGTCGGGCGCAGGATCGGGCGCTGGCAGCGCGTCCGTATGCTCAGATGCTGAGCAATGTGCTGAAATCGCTGGTGGCGCGGGCGGAGATTTATGATCCGGAAACGGGTGAGCCCAAGCATCCTTTGCTGGCGCAGCGCGAAGAGAAAAACATACTGCTAATTGTGGTGACGGGCGATAAAGGCCTGGCCGGCGCGTTCAACGCCAACATAACCAAGGCTGCCGCCAGGTTTCTCGAATCGAAGGCGGAGAAGAACGTCGACATTGAGGCCGTGGGCCGCAAGGGGCGTGACTTTTTGCGGCGCCGTTATCCGGCGGCGGCAGTGCAGACCCTGAGCCTTGCGGAGGCCGAAGAGTCGCCGGAAGTTGCACATGAAGCGGCGGAGCGGCTTGCGGCAACGCAGATTACCGGCGAGCACGTTGGCATTCTTGGCAAGGTGGAATTTGCGCAGGCGAGGGCACTGTCTGAGAGTGTGATTGCGCGCTACCAGCGCGAGGAAGTCGACGCGGTCTACGTCGTCTTCAATGAATTCAAGTCAGTGATTGCGCAGCGTCTGATCGTGGAACAGATTCTTCCTATTGAGCAGATCGGCGAACCAGCGGTGCGCCAGGCCGAGGAGATGACGGACGAAGATAAGAAAAGGGCGAAGGAAGCCGCCGTGAGAGCGGGAGTTGGCCTGCACCGGACTGATCGTCCCGCTGACGAGGCTGCCGCACACTTTGGAACTGCGCAGGTGGACTACATCTACGAGCAGCCGCCTGAGGAATTGTTTCGCGCGCTGCTGCCGAAGTATGTGGCAATCCAGATTTTCCGTGCCCTGATGGAGTCGGTAGCAGCCGAGCATGCGGCGCGCATGACGGCGATGGATTCCGCCACCAACAACGCCAGCGACATGATCGATTCGTTGACGCTGGTCATGAATCGGGCACGGCAGGCGAAGATCACGAAGGAAATCATCGAGATCGTCAGCGGCGCGGCGGCGATGTAGTGTGGAGACGTTGCTTGCAACGTCTTTGTGTATGGGAAAGACAGACGTAACAAGTTACGTCTCTACGGAAAGACTTATGCCAGAGAATATAGGACACGTAATTCAAATCTCGGGACCGGCGGTCGACGTGCAATTTCCTGAAGGAAAATTGCCACCCATCTACGAAGCGATCAAAGTCGTGAGCGATGGATTCACGGTGCCCAGCGAGATCAAAGTTATTCTTGAGGTGCAACAGCACCTGGGCGAGGGACGCGTCCGCTGTATCGCCATGGAGCCAACCGACGGCATGGTGCGCGGGATGAAAGCCATCGACCAGGGCGGTCCAATATCTGTGCCGGTGGGGCGCGGCACGGGAGCAAGCCACCACGGCGGAGATGTTCGAGACCGGAGTCAAAGTCGTTGACCTGATCCAGCCTTTCTTAAGAGGCGGCAAGATCGGCTTGTTTGGCGGCGCTGGCGTTGGTAAAACGGTTTTCATCCAGGAACTTATTAATAACGTCGCGAAGCAGCACGGCGGCTTCTCAGTATTTGCCGGAGTGGGCGAACGGACACGCGAAGGAAACGACTTGTGGCTGGAAATGTCGGAATCGGGCGTAATCAAGCCCGGCAAGCCGGCGGAGTCGAAGGCCGCGCTGATCTACGGGCAGATGACGGAGCCTCCAGGGGCGCGACTACGCGTGGCGCTCACGGGGCTGACGGTCGCGGAATATTTTCGCGACGTTGAGGGCGCCGATACGCTGCTGTTCATCGACAACATTTTCCGCTTCACGCAGGCCGGTTCGGAAGTCTCGGCCCTGCTGGGGCGCATGCCCAGCGCGGTCGGTTACCAGCCGAACCTGGCCACGGAAATGGGCGAACTACAGGAGCGCATCACGTCTACCAAGAAAGGCTCGGTCACGTCAGTGCAGGCAATCTACGTGCCCGCCGACGATTTAACCGATCCGGCTCCGGCCACAACGTTTGCGCACTTGGACGCCACTACAGTGCTGTCGCGCGCATTGACGGAGATTGGAATTTATCCCGCAGTCGATCCGCTGGCGTCGACGTCGCGCATCCTCGATGCGCGCATTGTGGGCCAGGAACACTACGACGTGGCGCAGTTGGTGAAGAAGACGCTGCAGACCTACAAAGATCTGCAAGACATCATCGCAATTCTCGGTATCGACGAGCTCAGCGAAGATCAGAAAATAACCGTAGCGCGGGCCCGCAAGGTTCAACGCTTCCTGTCACAGCCGTTCTTTGTGGCGGAGCAGTTTACGGGTACGCCGGGACGCTACGTAAAGGTGGCCGAAACGGTGAAAGGTTTCAAGGCCATTGTCGAAGGCAAGTATGACGACATTCCCGAGCAGGCCTTCTATATGCGGGGAACGATCGAGGAAGTGCTGGAAGCGGCGGAGAAGATGAAGGCGACGGCTTAAGGCGGACGTCGGACCTCAGATGTCGGACCTCAGACCTCAGGTGTCGAAGGGGTGCCGAGGTCGGTGGTCCGAAGTCGGGCGCCGGTTTTGCATGGCAGATACTTTCCAACTCGAGATCGTCACGCCGGAAAAGAAGGTCGTGGACACGGCTGCGGAGGAAGCGCAGATTCCGGGGAAGAACGGTTACCTCGGCGTCCTGCCTGGACACGCGCCTCTGATCACTGAATTGGCGGTGGGCGCGATTACGTTCCGCACGGGTGCGAGTGAGCAGCGGCTTGCGGTCGCGTGGGGATTTGCCGAGGTTCTGCCGGACAAGGTCACGATTCTGGCCGAGTCGGCTGAGCGGCCCTCGGACATTAATATGGAGCGGGCCCGCAAGGCGAAGGAACGTGCCGAACAGTTGCTGACTAGCGGGGATCCGAATGTCGATGTCGAGCGCGCTCTGGATGCCTTACATCGAGCTGAGACTCGCTTGGAAGTGGCGCAGAAGAACTAGTTGGCCGCGGCCTGCGAGTTTCGATCTACCGATCCGGCATTTTAATTCGACGTCTTCTGACGCGGCACGCCTTTACAATGGGACCCAAGCCTGTTGGGAGGATGCAGTAATTGAACAGCGACTTGGCTTCGATCTTGTTGTTGGCTTTTCCTCTGCTGGCAATTGCCCAAGCAAGCAAACCGGTCCAGACTCCACCTCCGCCGCGGCTTGCGGCCCTGATGTCGCCAGAGGTGCACGCCGAAGGCAGCATAACCTTCCGCCTCCGCGCTCCCAATGCAAAGGAAGTGAAGGTCGAACTGGAAGGGGCACAAGCGGTCGCGCTAGAGCGCGACGATCAGGGCCTCTGGAGTGGGACCACTGTCCCCCTGCGTCCGGATTACTACGGGTATGCTTTTCTCGCGGATGGCGTGCGTCTGATCGATCCTTCGAATCCACTGCTGAAGCCAAATCTGCTGGCGACGGAAAATGCGGTGCACGTTCCCGGGCCGGCCTCGTTGCCGTGGGAGTTGAACGACGTGCCGCACGGGGAA
>WNFI01268005.1_pt1 | contig 11692 bp, 9 predicted proteins | sample 5400471 | NCBI WGS metagenome assembly WNFI01 (sample SAMN13153348, study PRJNA577476) | soil metagenome | isolation source: 100 cm saprolite on Douglas fir-dominated hillslope | place: USA:California | collected 2013-09-17
GGCGACGCTGTATCACCAAGTAGCGGTTTTATTAATGCCGACGGCGTGCCTCGCGCTCTGGCTGGGCGTTCGCGGGGAAAAAGGCGTACGACGAGCGTTACTTGGGGGGGGAATGGCGACGTTGGGGGTCCTGGGGGTGTATGCGGTTCTCGGCTGGATGACGGGCCATCGGACGGTGCACGATTTTCTTTATTGGGGAACCGAATACATGCACGAGATCCACCCGATCCAGTTGTCATGGCCGGATTTCTTTCCCAAAGCGGTCATCGCCATGTCGCGGACGCTCCTCCAGATGAGCCGGGTTGAAGATCTCTTGTCCCATCGCCTCTCGCCGGAGGCGATCTACCGGCTCTACACCGCCGCAGGGATCGCGTTCCTGGCCGCGGGGTTCCTGAGCTTCAAAGCGTCCGCCCGCCGTGCGCTCGAGTTGGCGGCACGGCGGCCTCTCTTCCTCTTAAGCGTGCTGATGATCGTAACAATTTCGCTGTTCGCGCTCGTCTGGGAGCCGGTTAACTACAACTTCTGGGCCGTGATACTCTTCCCATTTTTTATCGGCTTCGTCATGGTGTTTCGCGAGAATCGCGCCGGCCTGAAAAAGGGCCTCTGCCTCGCGTTGCTCGCGATGAGCGGCTGGAACCTGTATGGTAATCATCAGTTTGAAAAGGCCGAGGCCGGGAAAAATCCGTTGGGGGAATTCCATGCGCTCCGCGATCATATCGGCCCTCGGGATATCGTGATCGCCTTCGACCGCGGGGAATCGCAGAAAGTGAATTATGATCTGCTCTTCACGTGCCTGGACATCGCCGCGCAAGGCCAAGGCCGGGCGTTGCTGGAGGATTACGTCATCCCGCACCTCAGTTCGGGGAGCTGGCAGGCGGATATGGCCGGGGAGATCCATGATGCGATCGACAACGGAGGCCGGGTGTATCTCTCCAACGGGGTCTTCCAGTCGTCCATGATCCTCGAACGCCCCCGCGTCAATCCCTTTGCATCTTTCCGGCGAACGGGGTATAGTCGTGTGCCCTGGCAGGCGTTGCCCGGGGAGATCCAAGCCTTCTTTGATCGGTACCGCTTGGAAAAGGCGTTCGATTTGGATGCAGACCGGGTGTGGCAGATGAAAGAAAGGAAAGCGGGTGATGGGAATCGAACCCACGTCTCAAGCTTGGGAAGCTCGCATTCTACCATTGAACCACACCCGCGCTAGATTGAATAATACCCTTTCAAAATGAAGAAAAGCAATATCACCCTGCACCCCGACATTTTCTCTCTTGAAATCACATATAATTAAATATGCCAAAGCTCTGTGAGTTCTTTCGAGATCGGGACAGTGTTCGGCGGCGTCCATTCCCCTCGGAGGGTCGAGGTGCGCGCCGTGCCACAAGAAAAAATAAGATTTTTGGGACACAGTTTGGGATACAGTTGGGTTACCGTTGCGCCACTATGAAAATAAGGACGCGATGGTCTCCCGCTCCACTTTCTTCGGCCTAGCAAATGAAACGGCGAAAGAAGTTCGATTGTCTGAAAATGAAGTGGGACATCCAGGCGAAAATTGCCAAGGAATTCGCAGGTATGCCGGAAAAAAAGGCTCGCAAAATCCAAGAGGAGCGAATCGCCAGAGACCCTATCTTAGGCCCGTTCTTGGCCAAAGTTCGCGAATTGCAGAAACGAAAGAGCCTCTCTTGAGTCGGATCATCCTGACAAATCATGCCCTCAAACGGATGAAGGAGCGGGGAGTGCCGCGTTGGCAGGTCGAGCGGACGATCTTTGAACCGGACGGCGCCGTTCAACCCGGCGAATTTGATGAAGAGATCGCCTATCGACGGTTTGGGAACCGCGAAATCGGGGTGGTGTTTGAAGAAACCAAAAGAGACGTCATTATTGTGTATACTGTCTTCGTTAGGAGATTACGCCAATGAAAATCGAATACGATCCTCAAGCTGACGCGCTGTACTTAAAACTTTTCAAGGGAAAAGTCGCCCAGACTAAACCCGTGGGAAAGAACACCTTCGTCGACCTCGATGGCAAGGGAAATGCGCTCGGCATCGAAATCCTCTTCTTTAAAAGAAAATTCAAGCATGACGACCTCGCCACTTTCTCCGTAGCGCTGCCTCACGCCTCTCGAAAAGCTGCCTAACGACACGCAAATAACTCCCCCCGGCCTATCAGCAATCTCCCGTCTATATTCCTGAGGCAAAATTTGAACAATCCCCCGGCGCTGGCCTTAGGCCCGTTTCGCATATGATCGTGAGTAAAAAGGGCTAAGTCGAAAAAAAGGTTGAAAAGAAGAAAGGGGTGATTCTGTAAAAAATGAGGGCCGATTCTTTGTATCATTACAAACACCCACCCAATTGTCCCTCCCGGATTTTCAAAAAAATCAAGGGGGGGGGGCGTCTAGAGCTGCAACTTTTTTAATCATGAATTCTTCGGTAAAAATTGCGAGAGTTTAAGATGGAAAGTTTGAGTTCAACCTCGATGATCAAGAGGCAATGTCCTTCTATTCAAACATAAATTAAAAAAGGCAGCGGGCAATGTCCTCAGCATCCTGAGGGAAGAGAAAAACTTTATGGCCCAGAAGAAGTCGCGTCTCAGCCCAGCCAAAAAAGCGGCCTCGTCAAAAGACACCGCACGCGCCAACGGCGGCTCCGTTAGAAGATCAGTAAAAGCTTCTGCTCCTTCTCCAGATCAGCAAACCGTTAAACCAGACTCCAATCCCAATTCATTCTCCGGTAACGACTCCTGTCCCGTCGTAGGAATCGGAGCTTCCGCCGGTGGGCTCGAGGCCATGCGGCAATTGCTGGAGCAGCTTCCGGCCAAGACCGATATGGCTTTTGTGTTGGTCCAGCACCTTGATCCGCAGCATGACAGTCTGTTGACGGAGCTCTTGGCCAAATCGACTCCCCTGCCGGTCAGTCAGGTCAAAGACGGGATGCGTGTGGAACTCAACCATCTTTACGTCATTCCTCCCAATACGACCCTGAATATTGAGCAAGGGATCCTGAAGCTCATTCCGCGTCAAGATATCCAGGGACAGCATATGCCCATCGATAGTTTCTTTCGGTCGCTGGCCGAAGATCAAGGAAACAAAGCGATGGGTGTCGTCCTTTCGGGAGCCGCTTCAGATGGGGCTTTGGGAATACAGGCCATTAAAGGGGCGGGTGGCGTCACGTTTGCCCAGGATGAAGCCACAGCCAAATACACCGGCATGCCGCACAGCGCGATTAAAACCGGATGTGTGGATTTCATCCTGCCACCCGGAAAGATTGCCCATGAGTTGGCCAGAATCGGGCGCCATCCCTATGTCGTTTCTAGAGCCCCCACCGAGGTTCTGCCTTCAGAAGGCGCCGAGGATCAATTTCTCGGCGAGATTTTCAACCGGCTGCGGTCTGCCAAAGGAGTTGATTTTACTGCCTATAAACACAGCACCCTCAAGCGGCGCATGCTCCGGCGCATGGCGGTGCATAAAATCGAGTCCTTGAAAGAATACGCGAAATTTCTCAAAGATACACCGCCCGAAGCAGAGGCTTTGTACCACGATATTCTTATCACGGTTACGAATTTTTTCCGTGATCCCGACAGCTTCGCCGCCTTAACGGACAAGGTCTTTCCCAGCCTGCTCAAGGATCGCTCGCTCAAAGCGCCCATCCGCCTCTGGATTCCAGGGTGTTCCACGGGTGAGGAAGTCTATTCCATGGCCATCTGTTTACTTGAATTTCTAGAGCATCGCGCCTCGAATATCTCCCTGCAAATTTTTGGCACGGATATTAACGAAGCGGCTTTAGGGAGAGCCCGCAAAGGCATCTACATTGAAAATATCGTCTCCGATGTCTCGGTGGACCGCCTGGCCCGCTTCTTTGTAAAAATCGATGGCCAGTACCAGGTCAACAAAGCCATTCGTGAGATGTGCGTTTTTGCCAAGCAGGATGTCACGATGGACCCGCCGTTCTCCAAACTGGATCTGATCAGTTGTCGGAATATGCTGATTTACCTGGGGCCCGAACTTCAGAAGCGGGTCATCCCCATTTTCCATTACGCCCTAAGCCCTGGCGGGTTTCTCATGTTGGGTGTTTCCGAAACCATCGGGGCCTCGACTCATCTCTTCACCCCGGTCGACAAGAAAAACAAGATTTATGCCAAGAAAGCGGTGGACGGCCTTCATATCGACCTTCCTTCGAGATTTCCGGTGGCAGATCTGGCCAGCCGGACGGAGTCCAGCACGAAGAAAGCCCCAGAGGCCGTACCCGACCTGGACGCTCATAAAGAGGCCGACCGCGTCTTGCTCACGCGCTATGTTCCGGCGAGCGTGATGATCAATGATCAGATGGATATTCTGCAATTTCGGGGTGACACCAGTCCCTATTTGGTACCCGCTTCGGGGAAAGCCAGTTTGAATCTACTCAACATGGCCCGCGCGGGTTTGCTCTTAGAACTTCGCCAGGCCATCTCCGAGGCCAGGAAAGAGGGCATCCCGGTGAGAAAGGGGCCTTTACAGGTTAAAAATAGCGGCGGCATGAAAGAAGTGGCCATCACGGTGATTCCTCTTAAGCTTCCTCCCGCTCCTGCCCATTACTGCTTAGTGCTCTTTGAAGAGGGGGCCTCCGAGGCTCCTCTAGGATCCCATCAGACCTCCGGCGAGCCGCGGCCTGCCTCCGAAGAAGAGACCGATAAAGATCGTCAGATCATCCGCGTGGAACAGGAGATGGAAGCGACCAAGTCGTACCTGCAATCGCTGGTCGAGGAACGGGATAACTCGAATGAAGAACTCAAATCCGCCAATGAAGAAATCCTCTCCAGCAACGAGGAATTGCAAAGCACCAATGAGGAACTGGTCACCGCCAAAGAAGAGTTGCAGTCGACCAATGAAGAGTTGACCACGATGAATGAAGAGATCACCACGCGCAATAACGAATTAAGCCAGATGACGAGCGATCTCAGCAATTTGTTTGCCGGCGTCAATCTGCCGATTGTCGTGGTAGGCCCGGATCTGCGCATTCGAAGGTTCACCCCCCGATCAGAAAAACTGTTTAACCTGATCGGGACCGATGTGGGGCGGCCGATCAAGAATATTACCCCCCAAATCAATATCCCCGATCTGTCGTCTCTCGTTGAACAGGCCGTCGCTGGCACCCTCGTTAAGGAGCAGGAGGTCCAGGACCCGGGAGGCATTTGGTATCTCTTGCGGATACAGCCTTCTTGGACCGCCGAAAAGAAATCCGATGGAGCCGTGCTGATCTTGTTTGATATCGATGCGATCATCAAAGGGCGCAAATCCCTCGCCGCCTCGCTCCAAGAGAAAGAAGTGCTTTTGAAGGAAATTCACCACCGGGTCAAAAATAATTTACAAATCGTCTCCAGCATGCTGAATCTGCAGGCCGACTTGATCAAAGACCCGAAGGTCCTAGAATTCTTTAATCAGAGCGAATATCGTATCCAGTCCATGGCTTTAATTCATGAAAAAATGTATCAATCTCCAAATTTGGGTAGCGTGGACATGGCGGCTTATATCCAAGAATTGGCGCCCCAACAACTTCAGGCCCACACTTGTCTGGGATCCATCCATCTCCAACTTCATGTGGACCCGGTCATGTTGGGGATGGAAGCCGCCATTCCTTGCGGGCTCATCCTCAATGAACTCATCTCCAATGCCTGCAAGCATGCTTTCCCAAATGGACGAAAAGGAGAAATTGTCGTCGCCTTACGCCGAGAAGCTCCGGATCAAATGATTCTCCAGGTTCAGGATGACGGCATTGGAATTCCAAAAACACTGGACATTGCCAATGCGGAGTCCTTGGGGTTGCGTTTGGTTCACGCCCTGGTGGATCAACTCCATGGAACGATGCACGTGGATCGGGACGGGACCACCGCCTTTACGGTTCGTTTTCCGTCCCCGCCTCCTGGGGCTAAAACGCCCGGTTCCTGAATGGGTATGGCGAAAATCTTGATTGTTGAAGATGAGCAAATTATCGCGCTCGAACTCCAAGCGCGGCTGAAACGGTTGGGATACGACGTGCCCGTGGTCGTCTCCTCTGGCGAAGAAGCCCTCCAACAGGCCTTTACGACACGGCCCGATCTCATTTTGATGGATATCGCGCTGAGCGGAAAGATTGATGGGATTGAAACGGCCCGTCAGCTTCGCGAGCAGCTTGACATTCCATCGATCTACCTGACCGCCCGTGTCGATGAGGCGACCCTGGCGCGAGTCAAGCCCACGAAGCCCTTGGGCTATATTCTCAAACCTTACGTAGAAAAGACGTTGCATCAAACGATTCAGATGGCTCTTGAAAGTAAGCAAAGGGAACAGGAGTGTCGCCACTGGGGACAGCTTTCCGATCATGGTAAAAATCTTAATCGTTGAAGATGAGCACATCATCGCCCTCGACCTCCAAGCGCGCTTGAAGCGCCAGGGATATGACGTTGTGGGAGCGGTACCGTCCGGCGAGAAAGCTCTCGAGCGCGCGGCTGTCGCCCGTCCTGATCTGGTGCTCATGGATATTACGCTTGAAGGGAATATGGACGGCGTCCAGGCCGGCAAGCGACTCCGCGAAGGGTTCCATATCCCGGTGATCTATTTGACCGCGCACGTAGATGAAGCAACGATGCAGCGAGCCAAGATCACGCATCCTTTTGGGTATCTGGTCAAACCTTACGAAGAGAAGACCCTGCATCGGACGATCCAGATGGCCCTTTACACTCACCAAATGGAGCAGAAATTACAAGAAAGCCAGGAGCGTCTCCAAGCCAGCGAAGAGCGTTATCGGTCGTTGGTTTTAGCGACGACGTCTATTGTTTGGACCAGAAATCCAGAGGGCGCTTTTGTGACACCGCAGCCAGCGTGGCAGTTTTACACAGGACAAGCGTGGGAAGAGCATCGGGATTTCGGATGGAAGAATGCGTTGCATCCTGAAGATCGCGAGAAAGTCGTGGCGCTGTGGGGCAAAGCTCGCGACGAGCAGGTGGCCTATGAGTGGCAGGCGCGTCTCTGGCACGACGCGAGCCAGCAATACCATTACGTGATCGCTCGGGGCGTGCCGATTCGCGGCAGGGACGGAATGATCCGCGAATGGGTGGGGTTGACTGTGGATATACATGAAAAATGGCTGATCAAGGAAGCGAGTCGTGAAGCGGAACAAAAGCTGGCTGATTTAAATCGCGACCTTGAGGAAAAAGTGAAGGTTCGTACCGATGAGTTGCGCAAGAAGGACCTGGAACTTGCACAAGCTCAGAGACTTGAAGCGATTGGCCGATTGGCTGGTGGCGTGGCGCATGATTTCAATAACCTCATGACCGGAATTCGGGGCATAAGCCAGGACCTTCAAGCCAGCTTCTCTGCGGATGATCCAAGACGTGCGGATACGGACGCCATCATCCAAGCGTCCAATCGGGCCTTCGCGGTGACCCGGCAGCTTCTCGCTTTTGGTCGCCGGCAAGTCATCAACCCCCGCGCCGTCGATCCCAATGCGATTGTTTTGGAAGTGAACAAGCTGCTCAGACGTTTGATTGGCGAAGATATCAAGATCAATTTGGGTTTGGGAGAAGTAGGACCCATCAAGGTGGATCCGATTCAGTTGGAACAAATCATCTTGAATTTGACCGTCAATGCCCGGGATGCGATGCCTCAGGGGGGAACGATCACATTGAGGACAGCGGAAGGAGACCTTCAGGACGGAGAGATTGACACGGACACGGGCCAAAATCATCTCTCCGCTCGTCCCGGTCGTTACGTGATGTTGGAAGTAGCGGATACAGGGTCTGGGATGGACTCCGAGACCATGTCCCATATCTTTGAGCCTTTTTTCACCACGAAAGAAAAAGACAAGGGGACCGGGTTGGGACTGGCGACCGTGTATGGCATCGTTAAACAGAGTGGAGGTCATATTCGTATATCCAGTCAGCCCCATCAAGGCACCTCCTTGAAGGTCTATTTCCCGAGAGTTTACGAGCCGCTCGAGCCGCCTCATCCGGAAAATCCAAGCGCCGCCGTCGGCGGAGGAGAAACCATTTTAGTCGTCGAAGATGAAGATATCGTCAGACGGGTCGTCGTCAAAAAGCTTCGTCAGAAAGGCTACAACGTCTTGGAGGCGCGAAATGGCCATGCAGCCCTTGAGGTTTGCAGTCATACTAAAGAACTCGATCTGATCGTCACGGACATCATTATGCCAGAGATGAACGGCCGAGAGGTCATCGATCAAGCCCGTCAAAGGCACCCTCACGTGGCCGTTATTTACATGTCTGGGTATCCCGAAGACATCATTACCCACCGGGGAATCCTGGAACCAGGGATCCATTTTGTCGAGAAGTCCTCTCTGGCGGACCAATTGCCAGGGAAGATCCGCGAAATCCTCGCTAAGCGGCTGGCTCAACCCACAGGGGTTTAAAACCAAACCATACATTGACTTTGTCCATCCAGAGGATCGTCTGATAACGATTCATGTTTTCCTGTTCCAATAAGAAATCTTTTTTTGGCATAGGGTATCGCCCTTTTTTTGAGCCAAAATCAGCGCATTTCTCTTCTGAAATCGCTATAATTAGACGTGCCAAAGATTTGTGAATTTTTCGGAATTAAGATTTACATATATTTCGGCGACCACGCACCGCCCCATTTTCACGCTAAATACGCCGAAGAAGAGGCCTGGATAGACATTGAGCAATTGACCATCATACGCGGGCAGCTCACGCCGCGAGCAAGAGGTCTAGTTATCGAGTGGGCGACACTGCATCAAAAAGAGTTAAGGAACGCCTGGAAACTAGCGGCTGCACACAAGACGCCTGGGAAAATTAAACCATTGAGGTAACGCTATGTATTACAAAATTATCGATGCAAAACCATTAAAAGGTTATCGCCTGGCGCTCCGCTTTGCCGACGGGCTATCAGGAGAGGTAAACGTATCTCATCTGGTTGGGAAAGGCGTTTTTAAAGCTTGGAAAAAACCGGGATTTTTTGAGAGAGTCTTTATTGATCCAGAAGGCGAAACTGTCTGCTGGCCGGGTGATTTGGACCTGGCCCCCGATGCGTTATACGAAGAGGTCTTAGCGCATAATAAACGTAAGACGAAGGCCGCCTGAGGTCGAAATTTTGGGATACAGTTGGGTTACAGTTTTGCTGGGAATAGCGGGTTTATAGCGGGACAACCTAGTTTGAGCTAATGAACACACAAAAAGCTGGCTTCTCGACGGTAACAACGGGCAATAACGGGACAAATCTACTTCTCCTTTTCGTCAGGTGAATGGGGTTGGTCCGGCTTCCCAAGCTTGAGACGCAGGCCATTGCTACTATGAAAATAAGGACGCGATGGTCACCCGGTCATTTTTTCCTCTTCGTATTGTTGGCAACCCCTCTCTTTGCAGCAGCTCCCGATAAGCCGTCGCAGGTCCCGCAAAAATATGAGTTTATTCGCACGCTGGATTTGGAAGGCGGCGTCTACGCGGCGGGCAAGGCCAAACACGGCGCGCAGTTTTTCCGTATCGAGACGCGTTACCGGGACCCGGACGTGAACGCCTACGTGGGAATGCTGGCGACCTTCACCCGATTTAACGACAATCTGGCCTTTGGCGATCCGGCCAGCGGCCAAAACTCGCCGCTTTTAGCGACCTGGGGGGCCGATATGGGGATTGTGCGCGGTTCCCACGTCTGGGGGTTGGATATCATGGGTGCGAACATGGGCGAACACGTGGGTTTCGCACCGGGGTTCGTGGGTGAGCACACGCTCGGGAACCATTTTCAGATATTCCATCGCACGGTCATCGGTCTATTTGCGGGGGACACGGTTTTGGATTCCGATCAGGGCCTGATCTGGAGCCCCTGGGACGTCTTAGGAATTAGTGTCGGCTATCGTCTATTCGCCTCGAAGCAAGGGAACCGCAGCGGCCCTCGCGCCGGCCTTCTGCTTCACTTCCAAACTCCCAAAATACCCTTCATATTCCCGAGCATCGGATAGCATGCCGGCGCGCTCGCCGCTCATCAAGGTCTTCCTGCTTTTTATGGCGGGCATCATCCTGCCCACGGGTTTTCTCGTTTACTTAGGAATCTTATCCATTCGCTCGGAGACCTTGCTATTGAAGAAGGAATCGCAGGAACGGGTGGGAAAAACGGCGCAGGCGATCCACGATCAGGCCCAAAGCGTCATCAGCGAAGCGCTGGCTCCTTTCAGTGAACTGGCCCGCACGGTGAGTACAGGGTCTTCGGCCGCACGCTACGCGGCGCTTCAGAATTTCCGAAAAGTCCATGCTCCCTCCGTCTCTCTGCTTCTTCTCTTCGACGCCGGAAATCATCTGCTCTATCCCGTTCGCGAGTCGCGGAGCGTAGCGATTCCGTCCCTGCCGCCTTTGACCCTCGATCAGCGTCAACAAATGCAGCAGGCCGAGCAGGCCGAATTCAAGGACCGCGATTATGCGGCGGCCTTGAAGGCCTACAAGGCTCTTGAAATGGGAGTCGGGTCGGCCCGCTGGAAGGCGATCTTACTTACCAGCGAAGCCGGCTGCCTGATGAAGGTGAATCAATATGACGCGGCTGAAGCGCAGTATCAGGAACTCCTAAGCCGCTACCCGCAGGAGCCCGATGCCCAGGGATATCCTTTCGGCCTGGTCGTCGCGTCCCAGCTAGGGGAACTCCAGCAAGCCAGGGCCCGGCCTGACCTGGCTGCGGCAAGCTATCTGCGCGTCCTGCAAGATTTATTGGCTGGCCGCTGGGACTTATCGTGGGATGAACTGCAATTTTTCATGCGTCATCTGACGGAACGCCTCGAGCCTCTGCGGTCTCGCATGGTGGAGGCTGATCGGGCTCGCTGGCGAGCGCTGTCAGCCCAGTGGGAGGAAACTAAACGCGCTGCCTCGGAAGCGCAATCCTTTATGCAATCCCGCTGGCCTACGCTGCAGAGGACGTTGCGAGAAGAGGATCGGTCGGGCTTGCCGTTTCTGCTTTTCACGGAAGCTCAGGCCCGCCGCGCGATCGCCTATGCGCCGGCCTATGAGGCGCGCGGCGGGAGTCTGCAATATACGGTGGTTGCCGATTTGGATACCTCCACCTTACTACAAAAGCTCGATCAGACTATTCGTTCCTTGGCCACCGCCTCCAACTTGGCCTTCCGATTGGAGACGGCCCGCGGAGCGCTTCTGACCCAATCCGAACAGGCGCCGGCAGACCGGCGTTGGCCGGTTCAGGCGGATCTTGCCCAGACCGACCCCGCCCTCCGTCTCTCCGCGGCGCCGGTCAGCAGCGTGCCGGTTGAACGCGCGGCGGCCCGCCGCCGGCAAGTGTACGTCGGCATGGTGATTTTGGCCGCCCTGGTGATCTTAATCGCCCTGTACACGACCTGGTATGCGATTTCCCGAGAGATGGAGGTGGCTCAGCTGAAAGCCCGCTTTGTAGCCAGCATGTCTCATGAACTCAAGACGCCGCTGTCCATTATCGGCTTTATCGGCCAGAAACTGCAGCTAGGACGTTATGAGTCCCAGCAAGAAGTGCAGGATTACTACGGGATGATCGCGGAAGAAACGTCGCGCTTAAAGTCATTGATTGACGATGTATTGGATTTTTCCCGGCTGATGGAAAACCGGAAGCCTTACGAGAAGCAGCCCACGGATCTGGCCGCCTTGGTCAAGGAAACAGCGGAACGGTTCCGGCACAGCCTGAACGAAGGCTCTGCACAATTCGAATGCCGTTGCGAGCCCGCTTCGTGCATGGCCGCTATCGATGGAG
>WNFI01144834.1_pt1 | contig 11691 bp, 12 predicted proteins | sample 5400471 | NCBI WGS metagenome assembly WNFI01 (sample SAMN13153348, study PRJNA577476) | soil metagenome | isolation source: 100 cm saprolite on Douglas fir-dominated hillslope | place: USA:California | collected 2013-09-17
GTTCCCGAAGAGCAGCGCGTGCTCACGCCTCCCAATGCGTTCGCACTCAAAAAACAGTTCAACCAGCTTCGGGCACACGACTATCCCTGGACCTACCAGGTCACCAAATGCGTGGTGGAGGGAGCCTTTGATGACCTCAGATCGGCATATGACAACTTCTTTGCGGGGCGAGCCGATTACCCCAAGTACAAGAAGAGAGGGAAGTCCCACGAATCGTTTTATCTCTCCAATGATAAATTCACCTTGGGAAGCCATTGGATTGCCATTCCTGGCTTAGGGCGGTTCATCCTCGACCAGCGGCAGACCACCAAGGATCGAGGCAAGCTCAAACGTACCCTGGGGACCATCAACCTGACAGAAAAGCTGCGCTTTGTCGAAGAGGGGAAGACGACCATTCCCACGAACAAGCACAACAAGCACAAGCAAGTGCGCTGTGAGTCCGTCAAGCTTCTGGGAGCCACGGTCTGCTGTGAAGCGGGCCACTGGTACGTCTCCATCCAGGTTGAGATCAAGAAACAGCGCCCTCCCACGCCTGCCCTTGTGGTTGGGGTGGACGTGGGCTTAAAGCAGGCTGCCGTGGTGTCTGATGGACGACGGCTTGAGAACCAAAGGCCGTTCGCGTCCCATCTCAAGAAACTCGGCAAGCTGCAACGCAAGCTTGCGAAGAAACAGAAAACCAAAGACCCGGAAACCAAGCGAACCCTGTTCAGCAAGAATTATGAGAAACAGCGCCAAAAGGTGGCACGCAAGCATCAGCAGGTCGCCAACACCCGCCGGGATGTCCAGCACAAATTCACGACCGAGTTGGCGCGCACCTGTGGGGTGATTGGCATCGAAGATCTCCACATCCTGGGGATGATGGCCAACCGGAAGCTGGCACGTGCGGTGGCCGATGCCGCGATGGGGCAGCTGTTGCAATTTTTGAAGACGAAAGCCGCCAACGCCGGGGGAGATCTCTTCATTGCCTCGCGCTGGTTCCCCTCGACCAAACGTTGCTCCTGCTGTGGGCATGTCAAGAAGAGGATGCCCCTCAAGCACCGCACCTATCAGTGTCTGGTTTGTGGGTTGGTGATCGACCGGGATCTCAACGCTGCTTTGAATCTGCTGTGGTTCGCAACCGAACAGCTTCGCCAACTGCACGCGGTATGAGTTGGCCGTCCTGGAGAGTGGCTACCGCCGGACGTAAAATGCCTGGGGAGTTGATGTGAGACCGAAACGGGAGGGCCGATCCAAAGGTTCCTGTGCCATGGCTATCGACGATGAAGCAGGAAGAACTGACCGCTCGGGAGTGTTCGCGCACTTTCGCGTATGAGAAAGGTAGCAGTTTCTATGCTCACACGGCGGAGAAATACGAGCGAATTGTGCAAGAGCATGTGCTTTGTACATTTGTGCACGATCACGGATTGCCAGCCCTTGCACCTGTTCCACTGCTCACAGGCGAGACAATTCTTGAGCATGAAGAGCGATTTTACGCACTTTTCCCGTTCGCGGAAGGTTCACAGGTGCCGCGTGGGCAATTGGATGCACGCGAGATTGCGGCCATGGGATACTTCCTGGGCGAGCTCCATCATGTGCTGCACGCGTATCCTCACGCGCCGCTTGAACGGCAGCCCTGGGAGCTTGATCGCGCGGAAATCTTTGCGCGCCTGGATGTGACTGTGCGGGCAATTCGCGCGCGCGAGCAATTGGATGAAGATGATCAACGGGCACTCTCCCGGCTGATTCAAATGCGCACCTGGCTGCTAGAGGCTCAACCCATCGACCTGACAGCGTTTGCGCAACTGGAAAGGCAAATCATCCATGGCGATTACCAGGAAACCAACCTCTTCTTTGTGGATGGCAAGGTCAGCGCCATTATCGATTGGGATCAGGCGTACGCAGCCCCTCGCGCCTGGGAAGTTTTGCGTACCCTTCACTATGCTGGCAAACTGGCTGCGGATTTTTGCCAGACGTTCCTGGCAGCTTATCGCCAGGCGCACCCGCTGCCGCAGGAGGAACTGGATTGTACCGCCGCAGTCTATGGCTGGATGCATGACCACAATCTCTGGGTTCCCGAAGAACTTTACTTGCGCGGCAATGAGCGGGTGCGGGCTTTACTAGAGCCGGGAGACAGCTTTATTCCTTTCGCGGAACGTTGGGCTGCTCTTTCACTTTGAACGCACCCTACCTCTATTACATCAAAATAGCATAGTGAGATTTCTAGAACAAGAAGGACCCATCTATGGCATTGACACAATTATCCACCGGTCCTGAGATTCTTGTGCTTGCGGCCGATTTCCCCTCGACAACACCCGATGCACTCTTCCGCTACTGGGCCGAGCCGGTACTGCTCCAACAGTGGTGGCCGCAGCATGCTGAGCTTGAGCCGCGTGAGGGTGGCGTTTACCATTTGAGCTGGCCATCAATGGACTGGCATCTGCGTGGGCGTTACACCTCTTTTGAGCCGGACAGACGGCTGGCTTTTACCTGGCGCTGGGATCACGATGTGCCGGAGCTTGGCGAACGCACAGTCGAGGTCGTTTTTGAATCACTATTCACTGGTGGAACGCGTCTGCTGCTCACTCACGGGCGTTATCTCGACATGCCCGCAGATCAGGAAATACGCCTCGTCCATCACCTCGCTGGCTGGCAGCACTTTCTTCCGCGTTTGCAGGATGTATGCGAGACGTCACGCTAAAAATTCTGAAAGAGCATGTCCAGCGAATATATCTCTGCCTCTTGACAGCTGCTTGTTGATTTGATATAAATCTAATTAGATATTAATTAAATCTAACGAGCAGCAGGAAAAACCCATACTGGCGCACAGCGGATTCTTTATAAGTGAGTACGAGGGAAAGTATGCAGGATATTGAGGCAATGTTAACGACGACCGCGCTGGCAGAGCGCGTTCTGACAGAGTACTTTGACGCTACGGTGCGTCTGGGCGAGGGTCGCGACCTGGGTGGAAGCGCGCGCTCAAAAGTGTGGCGTTTCCCAGTCCTGGAAGGTCCGGCTGCGGCGCCGGTGAGCGTGATTGTCAAACAGGCGAATGGTGAGACATTTGAGCCTGATGCGGTCAATGATGCAGCCTGGATGCTGTTCAACGACTGGGCTAGCCTGCAATTCTTGCGCGATCTGGAGACGCCCGCGCCACTTGCCCCGGTTTTTTATGGTGGCGCAAGAGACGCTGGCCTGTTTGTGATGGAGGATTTGGGCGATGGTACGCGCCTGGACCATCTGCTGCTGGGCGCTGATCCGCGCGCAGCTGAGGCCGGGTTGCTGGCCTACGCGACGGTGCATGGTCGTTTACACGCGCTGAGCATGGGTCACCAGGAGCAGTACGCGCGTCTGCGCGAGGCGCTGGGTCCGGCCACACCACGATCGCCTCGTTATCCCTATGATTGGCTCCTGCCCATGCTGCGCTCAATGGCAGAGCAGCTTGGCGTGCCCATCCAGTCGGGTGCTGGCGAGGAATTGACCGGGCTCACCGCAACGCTGCACAAACCCGGTCCCTTTCTCACGTTTGTGCAGTCCGATGCCGCGCCAGACAACTGTCTGTGGCATGGCGAGCACTTGCGGCTAATTGACTTCGAGGGTGCTCGTTATACGCACGCGCTGCTGGAAGGCGTCTATTGTCGCATGCCTTTTCCGACTTGCTGGTGCGTTTATCGCATGCCGGAGGCGATCATGCAGCGCGCCGAGGCTGCGTATCGAGCTGAACTGGCGCAAGCGTGTCCCGCGGCGGCTGACGATACGCTCTTCTACCGCGGTGTGACCGAGGCGTGCATCTACTGGGCGCTGAGCTTCCACAAGTGGATGCGCCCGCTGGAGAAGATGCTTGAGCAGGATCGTCATATGGCCGCCCTGACGGATCGCCAGCGTCCGCTGCTGTATGTGCAGGTCGCGGCCCACGCCTCCGAAGAGTTCGCGCACCTGCGTGCTAGCGGTGCAACCCTGCGCGCCATCGCCTCGCGACTTGCTGAGCGCTGGCCTGAGGCGGGTGATCCGCCGTACTATCCCGCGTTCAGCTAACCACGACGTTTATTCCATTCGGGTCCTGGTACGTGCCCGCTTGCAGGCCGGGGCGTGCCAGCTCGAAGAAATCGAGGCCGCTCACGTCTGGCTCGTGGTGCGTGGCGTTGGGGCCAGTCCAGGTGTTGAGGCCGAGATGGTGATGATAGCCGTCCCACGAGACAAAACCTGCTTGTCGATAGAGGTTGATCATCAGCTCAAGGCCAAAGGTCTGCTCGTAAAAGGCGATGCTCTCATCCAGATTGCTGACGTTGAGATGCATATGGCCGAGGATCGTGCCTTCTGGGAAGCCGTGAAAGTCCGTCGCTTTAGCCAGTAGCGCGTCGGCATTGAGGGGAAGCGTGTCCATGGTTGGATGACCATTGCTCATGGACCACTGCTCGCGTGGGCGGTCGGCGTAGACCTCAATGCCGTTGCCTTCGGGATCGTTGAGGTAGAGGGCCTGGCTGACCAGGTGGTCCGAAGCTCCATCGATGCGCACGCCGTCGCCTTGCACACTATGGCGCAAGAAACTGCCCAGTTCGCTTTCGCCGGGCAGCAGCATGGCGAAATGGGAGAGGCCCGCCGTGTGGCGATCGCGCGGGCGCGCATCCGGTGTGTGACGCAGGGTGAGAATTTCTGTCGCGCCCACGCCTAAGCCAACGCTGCCCTCAGCTCGTTCGTCCCGCACCAGCGCGAACCCTAATTGTTGATAATACGCGAGACTCGTCGTCAAATCCCGCACGCGTAAGCCCACGCGTTTGAGCGGCCATGCCTGTGTCATTCTATCTGTGCTCCTCTGCGACCATTGTTATTAGTTACGCACTTTTCATAAGTATCCATAAGGAAGAACACCTACAGTGCGCGCAATATTCCAGTAGTTCTAAAAACATGTCCCCATTAGGGAGAAGCTATGAAAAAATCTGTTCATGCACCATCAACGACGGACACGGACGAGGCTGAACTGGTGCGCGCGGCGCAGGCTCGCCCCTCCGAATTCACTCTCCTCTATCAACGTTACCTTTCGCGTGTTTATAACTATGTGCGTGCGCGGTTGGAGACCGATGAAGATGCAGCTGATTTGACTCAGCAGATCTTTCTCCAGGCTCTGGACGCGCTACCCGCCTACCAGCCACGCGGCGCACCTTTCATCGCCTGGCTTTTTCAGATTGCCCGTCATGCGGTGATTGATGCGCATCGGCGTCGGAAAAGCGTTGTTTCCTGGGATGCTCTGCCAGTTGCGTTTCATACACCGATGGAATACCAGGATATGGATACTCAGCTCGTTCACCAGGAGCGCCTGGCCTTGCTCGAAACGCTGCTGGCCGGGCTCGATCCCTTGCAGCGTGAACTCCTGGCCCTGCGTTTCGCAGCCGGGCTGAGTACGCCGCAGATCGCTCTGGTGGTTGGCAAGAGTCACGCGGCCGTGAAGAAACAGCTCACCCGTCTTCTCCATACTCTCAAGGAGCAGTATCATGCACAATAAACCCTCTCTCGATGCTCGCTATCCCGATCTGTTGAATGACCAGAAGGATCCCGCGCTGTTAGACCTCGTGCAAGATCTGGATACGCTTTATACTGCCAATCACATTCCTGATCAGCTCACCTATCCTCAGGCTATCCAACCTGTTCGCCTGGCCCCGTCTCAGGATGCTCCATTTCCGCAATTTGGTACATTTTCTTCGGCCCCCAGGCCCGCTCGGCGCTGGTCCCGTTTGAACTCGCTGGCTGCGATTTTGTTCACGGTTATTCTGGTGGGCGCGTTAGCCGGGACATTTTATACTCTCCGGCGCACCACACCCGCTCACAAAGCGCCCACTCCAACGCTGGGCGTTACTCCCACCCTGGGCATCACTCCAACGCCGGGCGTTGTCTCCGGCCCGCAAGCCTGCCCTGCGGCCGTAGCTGCTCCCGCTTACTGGGAGCCGATCATCAGTCCGTACGCCTATGGTGGTCCCCATCAAGTCGAACTGGTAAGTTGTGCCAATATCATGGGTACTCCGTCGCTCCAGTCCCTGGTGACCGTTCGGCGCGCTGATGCCAGTAACACGCTGGATGTCTTTGTCTTCACCAACATCACGAACGCTCAACCAGCCAAAATCTTTCAGGTGATGGGGCTGGTAAAAGGTGACGCAAAGATCAGCAATTACAATACAGTGATGACGGCCCAGGCTGACGAGTCGTCTTCGCTCAACGCGGGTAAATCGGTCTCCGCTATGACGGCAGATCTTTTCCGGGAGTTCAAATGGTCGGAGAGTACGGGGACACTGGTGCAAACGGTCTTTCCTGGCATGTTCCCCGACATGACACGCTACCAGGCCGAGGCCGACCAGGCCCGGATCAATCAGGGCCATCAATCCTGGAAGCTCAGCCCGACCCAGGTTGCCACCGCCCTGGCTGTAAGCTTACTCAACTGGTCTCCCAATTCTACATCCACTCTGATCAGCGGCGGAGGTACACATGACGTCAGTGCGGTTGTGAAAGTCAGGAGCACTGAGATGGTGGGTGGAAGTATCACAGTAACGCGATCCAGGATTATCAATCACCAATCCGGCGCCACTTTCCCCGATCGTCAGCCCGGTACAGGTAACAGGAACGGGTTCGGCGTTTGAGGGGGTCATCGGCAAGGTGATGGTCCTCGATCACCTGTATCAATCCATCGGGCAAGGCAGCGCCACCGGAGCCATGGGTATGGGCCAGACCTCATTCTCGACCACCCTGGATTACCAGTCCACTTTCCCGGCAGGTATTCAAGAAGGGATGCTGGTCCTCTCCGTCACCAGCAATGCGAATGGCTCGCTTGCGGCTGCTATCATGGAAAAGGTGCTGATCAAGGGATTGCCCAACACCTTGTGAGCATCTCCAATGAGGTCAACTCGCCGCGAATCGTGCCAACGGGCGGGCATGGGGAAATAGGTAAATTTGCTATAAGGTCATAAATAAAAAGGGAAGAGGCCTGGAGAATGTCCAACTCCAGGCCTCGGTTTATCGCCCATTTGCGCACGTCAACACGTTTAAGTTCGAGGTTCAATCCTAAAATCGATGTGCTCTGCGATTAAGCTACCGCGCCAATTTACCTTCATTACAAATCCAACAAGCCGTGACAAGATTGTCGAGCACAAATGAACATGTCCATACTTCTGTCCTCCTAAGAAGCTTGGCATAACAGGCATATTCAACTCTGTCAAACCGGAGGCGTGGGCCGGAATTGAACCGGCATCCCAATGATATCGACTTCGAACAGTTGATTTGGCGTTCGGCGATGAATGCTGAGACTTTGGAGAGAGTCTCAGTATGGGGTGTCCAGGACGCTGCCTCTGCCTATTTGGGCTACCCCACCGCGTAATGGTGGGGGCAGGACTCGAACCTGCACTGTCACGCCTTGTCCTTCAGCTTCACGATCAGTCTTAGTCTGTTCTCTAATTCCTAGTCTAAAGCACACAGACGCCGAATGCAAGGGGGGATTTAGGCAAAAAGATAGCCTAAGATGGCCTCGCCCGTCTTCACATCTTCCACCTCCAGACTATTGGCCTCCTCACGCGCGAACGTCACCGCCTCCTGCAACTTCTCTACACGGGCCAGCAACTCGTTCACACGTTTTGCTGGCAGCGACCCGGAGAACTTAATGGTGCGCCAATTGCCGACGGTGACATCCTCATAATAGACCTCAACCTGAGCCGGATGGTGCTCGGTGGCCTCCGCTTTGACATGGTTACGCGGCACTTTTTTCGTTTTGGTTGTCATCATCGGCTCAGTGGCCCAGCAGTCCGCCGATTGGTCGAAGGTCCAACTCTCGGAAGCGTCGAGAATCGGTAGCTTCTTGATGAATGTGTGCAGATCGACCAGGCGCTAGCCTCGACAGGGAAGAGGGGTGCTGTTTTTATGTCCGTATAATCCGTATTCTGCGACATACGAGGCTATTGCATCGACTTTTTCTTAAAAGATGAAGATATGAGGGAAGAAAAGCAAATTCTACCAGAAGTACCACATTATCAGATAATGTGAGGTTGCTTTGTTATAATTGCAGCTATGCAAAAAGATATTCTAAACTTCTTACAAAATGATCAATGGAAGCTGGAAGGAGGGATGATTGTTCCTGCTTACCTCACAAAGTATATGCTCTCTGCATTGGATGTGGCCGGTGTAGTGTATACCACTCATAACGAAGTTTTGGGTAAAAGATATACACAAAAAGAGCTAGAGGATGATTTATCGAAATTATCTGTAGAAGATTGTATTATCGCAACTTCAATGTTTTTAACTGTTCAGCTCTTCTTTGAGGGAGAAATCAGGCAAAAAGTTCTTAATGTTCTGCAAAGGGAGCCAAAGAGAATAGTATTTTTTGAAACCCAACTGTTGTTATTGGCAAAATACGCAATACTTTACGCGAAGAGTGAACCTGCAAACAATTTTGATGAGAGAAAACTTTTTCCTATATACATGAGAGCCGTCCTTGGCGTTACTGATGTGTTAGATGAGAAAACAGAAGGTACTACTGAACCAGAACTACAAAGAGCAGCAATACGAAGCATGTACTTTTTTTCAAGACCTAACTTGTTATACTCGCTTATAAGAACCCTGGATTTATTTATCACCATTCCCAATGAGCTAACAACTCAACATCAATATCTTGACATTCCCGCACTATTCCAGGAAGCAACCAGCCTCCCTCTAGAAACCTATCTCTTTTTAGGACTTTCCTTAACAGCCCAACTTACGGAGCAAAAGCCAGGAAGTTTTAAGGATGGTAACTGGTGTATCATTCCTGAAAAGTACTTTTTGCAAACCCATTTTTCTAAAGATGAAGTTGCCTTGATTATGCAAGAGTTTTCTGTTGATATTCAATCATTGAAGATCCTCTATCAAAATCAGGATAACTTTGAATATAATTTCAATGGCCTAGTTCAACATCCTCTTGTTACATTTGACAAACAACGATTTTTTCCTTTGACTCTTAGTTTATTGAAAGACAAAATCACTGTACAAGTGTACTGGATTTTATTTGATTATATTAAAGGTAAATATAGTAAGAAGCTGCATAGATATACAAATTTTATGGGTGTCTGTTTTGAGGAATACGTTTATAGGCTGCTAAGGAGGGTTTATCCCTCATCTCTAGTAGGAGACAGACTTATAAAAGAAATTACTTATTTTCGCGGTAAAGACGAGGTTAAAACAGCAGATAATATACTTATCAATCCTTCATCCCTTATGCTTCTCGAAACCAAGGTTTCTCAGTTGAAAGTGGTAAAGACAGGTGTCGTTGGAGATTTAGAAGCTTTCCGTGAAGATGTAGGAAAAATTATTGTGGATTCATTTATAACAATCCAACGGACAAAGGAAGACTTTCAGAGAGGGCTACTTAAAAAAGATTTGCCAGTCGAGCCCAAAAGCATCAGAGCCTTTTATCCCATGGTGATAGCGTATGGTCCCTTCATTCAATTTCCTTTAGTTTGGAAGATTGTCAAAGAAGAGATAACGAAACTTCCTGGTTACGATCTGGAACTCTTAAACAACCTACAAATCATCCAAGCAGATGAGCTTGAAATAATAGAAGCTTTTCTTGAAGGAAGTGGTATATCACTTGAAACATTAATACAGAAGAAAATCGCTGATCCAGTTTATAAAGAGCTTTCATTTCATATTTATTTAAGTAAGGAATATCGGCATTTTATGCATCTGAGAAGTAAGTATCTTAACCAAAAGTTTGACTCCTTTGCTGAGAAGCTCTCTTTAACAGTGTTTGACAAAACTATAACTCCTCAAGGTGAAGACGAAGTATAGGTAAGAAGTATGCGGAAGATAGAGTCAGACAAAATTTGATCGGAGGATGGCGTCAGCTTTCGGCTTTTCTGCGACGTGAGGCTCAAAAGAGAGGATAAAATCCTTTAACGAGCTAGAATATCTGCGTCGAGTATTTAAAATAAAGCTCTACCGATATTTCATAAATGGGTAAAGCTTGATAATACCAAAGCCAATACACTCTCTAAAAATTATTTGAAGACCACTCAAAACGGGTGGTCTTCCTTGTTTTATTCCTCTTCCCTCGGACGGTTCTTTCTTTCTTGCATCCACTTATCTAAATCGTCAGGATCAATTCGATATCCCCCTCGTTTGCCAAGAGGCACAGCCGGAAGAGGGTTTTCCCTTAAATTAATATAAGCTCGTACTGTTGATGGTTGCACTTGTAATATCTCTGAAACTTGTTCTACAGTTAGCCATTGTTTAGGCATGACACTTTCCTCGGAATTTTTCTTAACATTATACTATAAGCCATATTTAGTAGTCTATAACCTTGATTTCCTGATAACAAGCAATGTATACTTGTATTGATTTCGTTGAACTCACATTAACCGAGATCAACAGAGATCAGGAAAGGCTGTTTTTCCGCTTTGGATTGGTCCCCTGATCGGAAAAACAGCCCCTACTCGAACCAAAAAAGGCTCTAGGCATTAGTAATGCACGTGGAGCTTTCTTTCGTCAAGGAAAGGAAGACGAATGAAACAGTACACACTCCGCTTTACAACCGACACCGCACAACCGCAAGACATTGTACCTATTTACTTCATGCATTCGATTAAGCATCCGTTTTGTCCTCTTCCTGGTTGCTGGTGTCATACCGACCAGAAAGAAATAGCAAAGCTGCTCACGCACATTGAACAAGGTGAAATGACCTTGCAAGAAGCAGCGAGCTTTGCTGATGGGAGAACCATCTAGAGGAGTGAAATGGAATATCGACAACGCCGGACAGGGAACAATCCCAACGTCCGAAAAAAGCGCATCCTTCTACCCACAGAGCAAGCTTCACCACATCGGGCAGGCCATTATGTGGGGCTGCATCCAGAAGATACGCCAACGACAACCAGAGCCGATGTCAGAATGCATTTACAACCACAGCCGAGCCAGACGGATGCATTCGAGGAGGAAGAGTTCGAGGAAGACGACGACGGAGCAGCGTTTCACATCACAACCATTGCCAGGCGCTATGATGGTATTCCGATGCCTGACGGGATGCTGTTTCCAGGGAACAAGCGGAATTACTACGTGCATACCAGCCTTCCGCCTGAGGGGATACCTGCGAGAGCACACGCAAGCCGAGCAACCGAAGCACCAGAATACCAGCCTATTCTCCGAAAGAACCCACGAAGACGCGTTCACTGGTTATTCTTCGTTGGTGTGGTGTTTTTTGTGATGCTGATCGGGTGGGTTGGGTTAAACGCCTTTGGTGCCTGGTGGCAAATCCACCAGAATGATAGCACCTATGGCCGACCGCGCACTTACCAAACAGATGCGGTTGTTGGGCATAGTGACTCAGCCGAGCATCCCACGCATTTTATGGTCGTCAACCTCAACCGCCACATTATTATTATCGAACTCCCAGGAGGTGATCTCAGCAAGTCGCTGATTTACTCTGGTCCGGTATTGATGGGGGACGGCCAGGAGTTAACCCCGGCAACCCTGACTTTTCAGGATATGAACAACGATGGCAAGCTTGATATGCTCGTGCATATCCTCGATCAAACCATTGTCTTTCTCAACACTGGCAGTAAATTTGTTCCACAGTCCCAAAGTAGTGCGTTCAACGGGGAGAGCAATCTCCCCATCCAGGGAGGTTGATATGCGCGAACCATACCACTATCAAGGGGAGCAGGTTGAAACCATCCATGTGTATATGCTGCGGGAACAAAATACTTTTGTGGT
>WNFI01015373.1_pt1 | contig 11690 bp, 16 predicted proteins | sample 5400471 | NCBI WGS metagenome assembly WNFI01 (sample SAMN13153348, study PRJNA577476) | soil metagenome | isolation source: 100 cm saprolite on Douglas fir-dominated hillslope | place: USA:California | collected 2013-09-17
ATAGCCATAACGCCCTCACAAACCACAGGCAAGAGGGTACCAATATGGCTGTAAGCAGTGATGGCACAAGACGTGCATAGATCTGGCGAGTACGTTCTAGGTCAGGACAATTTCTCAAGAATACGTCAACTATAGATTGGACCGTGCGAGACACGAGCATGTCGGTTTCCAAATATGAAACACTGCACAAGTTAACAAACGATATAAAAAGGAAGGATATGGGTATCAAGTAGATGCCACAAGGAAGTGGCTTCTTCGAATGGAGATCAAATATCCTATCCAGGGTCAAGTCCAAGTTTACTTTATGATGTAATGAAGGATTCAGCCATTTGCTAGGCGCTCCGCCAACATTTCTACTGAAATCGACAAGACACGTATAATAGTGGCACGAGAAATCATAGCATGACTATCCAATGCAGCTCAATGCGAATAATGCATTAATGTATGTTCGGAGCCAGTACTTCGAAATGTGGCCGATACACGCAATCTCTGCCTGCTGGATCTATGGGGGCTTCGCAGAGAACTGAACCCCTCACACGCACCATCCCGAGCTTTGAACAACGCTACGCTGCGGTGATTTTCCGAAAAGAAAATTCGTTGGCGGCACACGTATGTAGATATGAGATATATGAAGGTCTGAAGTTAACCGTTGCGATGTCGGACACTCCTAGAATTCCTGGGCCACAACTGCATGATATGGTCGACGAAAGGAAGATGTTTTTTTAAAAAGTGTCCCGTCATCCTGTGCAGTTGTCGATTGGGGCTGGGCACCAAATGTGATGCTTTCCGGCTCCGTAGTCCTAGTTTCAGGTTAATTACCAGTGGCCTGCCGAAGGAAAGAAGTTGGACACAAGAGAGAAAGAACCAGCTAGTACCTCATAGTACGCGGCCTTGCTGTGATGTGTTACTGAGCGTTACATGCTTGATGTCAGTGTGACAGTGTGACGTGACTTTAATCATGCTCGGCTTCCAGTCGTTCCATCTGGATCCCCAAACCTTCACTGCTGCGGGCTTAAATCCAGCTAGGAGTCCACCCAGTGAATACAGGGTGTGTAATAGGCCGTCTTTTCCTGATCGGGCGCTCTAAGAGACCCTCCACTCTTTGGAACCTTGGATTGTCATTGCGGGCGATCTGTGGCACTCAGAAGAATCCAACTACGAAACGCTTGTGGTAGCACTGCCAAAGCTGAGAGATAATGCCTCCTACTCTCAGCCATGTTAAGAGGCCCTCCACTCCGAATGATCTCGAAATGACAGTCGACTCAATGCAAGTTTCACCTCGCCAGCCACTTCCGACGTCTCTTGCCTCATTTGCCTTATCGCATCCCTCCACAAACTCTACCCCGTCGTCTCCATCAGCTTCTGTCATGGCTATTGATGATTTCTCTTATCCTACGAATGCTCCCACAAGCAGTGCAATTAGCTCATACCCGCTTTACAGAAAGCTACGCCGGTCTAGCTTGTTGAGTTTGCATCGTGACAGGCTAAGTGAGACCCCTTATTCGCGACCTCAAAGCCGGGGCGGGACCCAGAACAGTTCCAGTGGTAGCAACTCTCCCAACACAATCGGCACTGGAATATTTTCGCTGTGGAAAGACAGGGCGTCTAGCCCTTTGCCTTTGGACAGAAATGATACAGAGGCAGAAATCAAAAGCGAGGAAGAAAATCGCCCCAATATACGGGTTAGACGTCCAGATAGCCTCGCCATGACACTTGATGAAAATGAACAGACGCACAACGCTGTGGAGCCTGTTCGGCTGTCCACACCCCCTCCACGGCTTCATTCCCCATTCAACCCCTCAAGCTCATTGCCTTCTGTTGTCCCGAGAAAACCTACGGTTAGTACAATTTGAATCAACCTAGTTGATTTTTATTGGTATCTTGTCTTCCCGGTAGCTCAAACCCCCAAGGCTACTCACCCTCCTTTCCGAATCCAAACCTATAGAGCAAGAGTTACGTTCCGAAGCCTCATTTCAGCGATTGATTGCTTCTCATGCAGACATACCGATCCCATTTTATCCTCGTACCCCTCGGAATGCCCGAGGACGCTTTCCAGAATCAGTTGGCTTCGATGATGATGAAGGAGAGAAGACGGCGAGCGATGACGATGATAATGATTATCCTTCCGGATATCCCCAGAGTCTCGCAGGTGAAGGAAGTGTTGGTCACAGCGTTTTCGAAGAACAATGGCTAAATAATAGTCCTGCTGGCGCGGGAAGCGGGATGGACGTCGATATGGTATGCCTCTCACGTCTCGTTCCAGCAAAGTACCCACTTTCCTTTAGGCCAATTCATATGGGTCACCGAGTGTTGCTGCTAGTCCTGCAGCCATCGCTATGAGCGGTGCCTCCACACCAATCGCTGGACCTTCCCAGAATGGGCATAACGGGAACGGCGGTGGCTGGAGGGATACCCCGACCACCCGACGAGTGCACAAACGAAAACGTTAGTTGTTGAATCACCTTCGTCTTCTATGGTTTGTGACTCGTTCGCATGAAATAGATACTGGAGAAGAAAGATATGAGCCTTACGGCTTTCCGTCAGCGAAGCGACGTGCCGTGTCGCCATCGGTCTCGTTCTCGCATGCCATAACCTCCAGTGCTACATCGTCACCGATATCCATTTCATTTCCTTCTAACTTCGGGAGTGTTCCCCGGTCACCTGTCCCATTGCCTCGTAGTGTGCACTCGTCGCCTATCCTGAGACCCGTGCATCGTTTACCTGGAAGGGCTTCCGATAAGGGAGAGCGTGAGCGAAGTAAGAAGATACAAGGAGCAGGTGATGGCGTGCGGAGCATAAATTTAGGGGAGTAGTATGTTTGGTTTTGCCTTGATGATGGACAGTTCTTGTGATGCTTGAGGCTTTCTATCCACAATTTTCACACTCATGCAAAGATGTATCATTATGAGCATATGAGCATTCGTTGTACCAATAATTACTGATGATGTTCACGTTGATAATATTGAGGTTCAAATTACGTTAAAAACTCAGGTCCTGGCATCGCACAGGCCGATGAGTGGGTGTAGGTCAGAGTCGAAGGGAATGCTGGTTCATTGAGTCGACCTTCTCAGAATGACAGAAGACAAGGAGCCTGAGACGTGATCCGAATTAGACGGGAGTTCGGCTGTCACATCCCGCTTCGGGATACAATATCGGATAAGAAATTAATAGACGGTTTTCACGTGATAAACTTACAGTTTGAAAACGGTGATTCAATTTGAGAGCAAAGACGCCGACACGAACCTCGTCTCTCATTTCCGCAGAAGCATTCAGAACGACCTAAGGGAATTCTATAGTTTTGTATCTTCTCATTTTATGGCGACTTTGGGTAGGGGTTTGTTATTCTTGGCCTTGTAGTGCTTGCTCGGTCTGAAGTGCTTTTCTTATACAGCGAGTTTTCTCTCTGGCTCCAGGAGGCTTGGGACGAGGAAGATGGTTGCTGTGCCTTCCATGCTCAAACGTACATCCATAAAAAGGTCCCCCATTGCCCTTCGTACTATAAGTACTTCGAGCTTGTCTTCCTCTGTGCCATATCAACTTTCCCCGTGGAGAAGATTCCTGCAGACTCTTGGTCGCGTCACCCTCTTCACTATTCTCTCTAGTGGAGGCATATTTCTCTATGTCACATACAAAGACCGGACACCAGGCCCCCAGCAACCGTTTGACCCTTCAAAAAAAACGGTCGTCGTATTGGGTAGTGGATGGGGGGCTACGAGTCTCCTCAAATCTCTCGACAATGAGGACTACAATGTCGTGCGTTTAGAGCCTTTCTGTTGGTTATCAATCAGGTCCTGACCATCGTGTCCGGCAGGTTGTTCTCAGTCCAAGAAACTGTGAGTATTGAATTGTTGGATCAGACTCAAAAGTTGATGCTTCCCATATAACATAGACTTTTTGTTCACGCCCTTATTACCCTCGGTTGCCATTGGCACCCTTGATCCGCGGTCTATAATTCAATCTACGCGTTATATCACACGCCACAAGAAGCGTGCTGTTCATGTGTACGAGGCTGAAGCCACAGAAGTTGATGTGCGTGATGTCCTACTGTGGCAACTGCCCTTCGCTCACGCTATCCTGCCGCAGCCTGTCAACAAGACTGTAGCTTATAAGGGTTAGTATCACCGCCGTTGTTTCTCGTCATGCTCGAGCCCTAGCCCTGTACTTTAGATACATCTCCGATTAAGGGTCAGCAGGATTCAGGTGTCATCAATTATGACTACCTAGTATATGCAGTTGGTGCGGAAACTCAAACGTTCAACATTCCCGGAGTCAAAGAGTACTCTTGCTTCATGAAGGAGTTGAAAGATGCCGAGAAGGTGAGTTATTGCTTGATTTCTGTGGGGGTGTTATTGTCGACATTGCATAGATGCGAGCAACAGTCATGGATTGTACGCGCTGACAATTGATCGTCGCTATCGTCCGCGTTCTCACAAAGTAATAGGCATCGAATCTGCCGCCGTAGAAGCCGAAAACCCAAATTCCCAAGAAGATGTCAGTCGGCTACTGCACATGGGTACGTATTGAGGGTGGCATGTTACGTCAAAGCTAGCTTATTCTCACTCAGTGGTGGTTGGCGGTGGTCCTACCGGCGTTGAGCTGGTAAGCTCATTCCTACATTTCACGTCTTCACATGTCTCAAAACCGGTCCGGTACAGAGCGGAGAACTCCATGACTTCATCGTCGAAGATCTCAAGCAGTGGTATCTTTGATCGAGGCTCTTCCCAATGTTCTTCCAATGTTCTCCAAGGTATGCTCTCGAATTCCAGGACGAAGACGAATCCAAGATTTGTCCATGTAGCAATTGATTCAATACACCGAGTCGACTTTCAAAGAGAACAAGATTAGCATTCTAACTCGCACCATGGTAAAAGAAATCAAGGAGAAATCGGTCGTCGTTCAGAACGACAAGAAGGAACTTATGGAAATTCCATTTGGTGTTCTCGTTTGGGCAGCTGTGAGTCCATGCTTCCCACTTCGGTGGTGGTTGTATTGAACACTTGCAGGGTAATGTCGGTAGGGTTATCACCCGAGACTTGATGGCCAAGATTGGTCCTGCACAGTCAAACAAGCGTGGTCTTGAAGTCGATGGTTTCTTGCGCATTAAGGGTACCGAGGACATCTTTGCCATGCAAGTACATCTTCTATGTTACATTATCAGTATGCTCATTCCAGTGACTCCACAGAGGCGACGTCAGTATACATCCTGGGTGTCTGAAACAAGGGCTCACTTTATGTATAGTGCACAGCGACGAACTATGCCCCGACAGCGCAGGTAGCAACCCAGCAAGGTATCTGGCTCGCGCGTTACCTTAGTCAGCTTGCCAAGAAGGAGAAATATGAGGTGAAACTCAAAGAGCTTCGTTCTTCTCATGAATCTACTCCGGAAGCTATTGAAGCCACCGTCAAGCACATTAACAAGCAGTCCAAGCTCCGCTCATTCCACTATTCTCACCAAGGATCTCTAGCGTGGGTTGTCTCTGGGGATGTCTGTTTTCGTGCTTAACTTTTTCCCAGTTACATCGGATCTGATAAGGCCATTGCTGACCTCCCATTCCTAAATGGCAATTTCGCTAGCGGTGGTGTTGCGACATTTTTGTTTTGGAGGTGCGTATAGGGATAGGTTCTTAGTCGTCGGATGCTGACTTGGGTTCAGGAGTGCATATGTCTCCAACTTGTTCTCTCTCCGCAACAGAGTCCTCGTCATTAATGACTGGCTCAAAGTCAAAATATTTGGACGGTCGGTGAAATGGTAAAGTGAATCCGTTAACTGACTAACGTTCTTCTCCAGTGATGTCTCCCGAGACTGAGTGGGCATAAGATTTTCTAGATATGTCGTGATTTCGTTTTTCCATACATACACCGCCATCGATAACTGTTGTTAATCATTATATATCTTTTAATGCGTAGCCCCACGTGGATTGGTCACAGAAGGGCGTGCCATGGGGTTGTTGGCAACTTCTTGTTGCCCTTGGTCGCCGAAACTGACTGAGGGTGTTCTCCATATGCACTTTATTCTAACGAATCGTCCTTCTTGACGTCATCCAAGTGTGCCGATGTAGCCTCGAATAGCTCAGTTGGTAGAGCGTCAGACTGTAATTGGAAATCTTTATATCTGAATGTCACCTGTTCGACCCAGGTTTCGAGGATGTAATTTTAAGGGACCTAATTTTGTCTCTGTTGACTTCATTGGATACACATTATGACTTTCTTTGGATTCTGATTTTATCATATCTGAGAGCGGTTTTTGCCCCCTAATATTGTGACCCGATGAAGTCCCGTGTACGCACGTGATGAAACCCTTCCCAAAACTGTCTTGGAATGTTCACGATACTAGACAGCACCGCCGTATTATCTTGCTGTGCTCCATTCTCTCGAGGCTTCTAGTCGCATCAGTGATATTTTTGTCGTCGCTTGTCCCACCATTTGACTCGTCGCATACCTTGGTCGTCTCGAGTAATGCCCTCGTTACTCGATGGAGTGTCTCGACGCTACGCTGGGACGCCTTTCATTTCGTGCACATTGCTCAAAGAGGGTACACATTTGATTATGAGTATGCCTTCTTTCCTGGTGTTCCAGTGATCATGAGAACGATGGCAGAGATTGTTCGAGCTGTGGGTTTGGTTTCCTGGACTAAGCAACCAAGTGTGGAACAGCTGCTGTGCAGTGGTGCCTTTGGCGCATTATTGTTTGACTCCTCGCTTGTCTTTTATGAGTACGTTGGTTTAATGTGTGCCAGTTTCATTTCCTGTAATAATGATGACGGGACAGACTCACCTTACAAGTGACGAAGTCGGCAGAGTTCGCTTTCCTCTGTAGCTTACTACTTTTGTTGCCGACCTCGCCAGCTACGTTCCTTTTTGGGACTTACGCCGAGCCCTTCTTTGCGTACTTCACATTCCAAGGGATGCTATTCGCCGAACGACAGCGGTTTTCCCTTGCCGCAATGTTCTTTGCCCTCGCAACCACCTTTCGGGCGAACGGGATTCTCCTTTCAGGCTACATCATATGGGGAATGATTGTCTTGCCGTTGATTCAGTGTCGAAAAGTGAATGAGCCTCATGACAATATCTTCATTTGCGATCTAACAGCAATTTCTACATTCAGGTAACCGTTAGGATGACCGCAGGAATGCTGCTTTTTGTAGTCATATCCGCCTCCCCTTTTTTCATCCACCAACTCTTGGCCTATCAATCTTTCTGCCAAGGGTCATTCATAGGATCACCCCCGGAATGGTGCTCTTATACGGTTCCCTTCATCTATTCTTACGTCCAAGCGGTGTATTGGGATGTGGGTTTCCTGAATTATTGGGAAATCGCTCAACTCCCAAATTTCGTCGTGGGGGGTCCCGTACTTGCGTTATTGCTTTGGACATCAATTTACCGGGCTAAAGCGGGCGTGTTAGCTGTCATACGAAGGGATGGACCAGCCAGACGAAGTCCCCTGGACGTCGACCGCGTTCGTTTCCTTCCATATGCATTACATGGCCTTGCCATGAGCCTGATTCTTTTGTTGGCTTCACACACCCAAATCATTCTACGACTCGCATCTTCGTTGCCTATAGTGTATTGGGCGGCGGGGGATTTACTGACGTGGAACAAGAGCTTAGCCCGATTTTATACGACATGGAATGTTGTATGGTATGCGATATCTTGCGTTTTGTGGGGCGCTTTCTTGCCCCCAGCCTAATCCACCACGTTGACTACGGATGGCTTCCCAAGTGGGTATCGGGCCTGTGGCGCATAGGAGTAACTGTAACTCGGTGTTGGGATCACGTTGTCTCAAAGCGAAGATTGTGTTAATAGTAAATACCGCCTTGGGTGGCGATAGCCTGAGGCACCTTTTCTTGCTGATCCAGCCACTCAAACATGTATATATTTGCGCGAGGAACGATATCTCTAGAGGGCTTCCTTTTTAGATCTCTCAGTGACAAGGAGACGAAAATTTTGAAATCGACCGGACGGTGCCAAAATCGCCTTGAATCAAATGCCGAGGTGACCAGTGTTGTATTCCCACGCAAGAGTTGTACATATAAGTCAAAGAAGGATCGACGGTTACCTCATCCTGACCTTCTTCTGGCTTTCAGCATCGAGAATCAGTTGCGTTGGCCGGACCAGTGGTTTCGGAGATGATAGATCAATGCAGATATTGTATCGCCCGACTTTCCCATTCCATCCAACCCATTCAAACGAAGCAGATCCAGACCTCCCCATCCGACTCTCATGGGGGGGTAACTCCGCACAGCAAAGCTCCGGCGTGTCCTATCTTCGTTGATGCGCTGCGCAAGGTGTCGGATTATCCGCGAGTACATACCGATTGAAGTGTCGTGAACATTTTGCTTGAAGGAGTTCTTGCCAAGCATCGAAGAAAAGACTTTCAACATCACCAAGAAGCGGTACAGGTGGGGCTTGTCGTCCTTTCACAGGATGTTGCAAGTCCGATATTGGCGAAGGATGAATGTCAGATAGCCCTCAGTCATCCAGTACAGGTCCATCACCGATAGCTCCACTTTATTGTCTTCTTGACCAATAATAACAGGAAACTTTCCAACTTCAAGCAGCTCAGCCTTGGCTAGCCGTTGTGCTTTCTGGGGTGTGGCCTCGGTGCCAGTAGCAGGCAACCATGCGGACGGTGCAACCAGAGTGATTTGACGACGAAGAGTATCATCGATTGGTAACGCATAAAGTTGATTAATGAAACCCATATCAACCCAGCTGCAAAACTCCTTGGTCGCATGCTTGACAACATCAGCATCCTGGATCGTGAGCGATATGCTTGGAAACTTATTCCGTAACAAAACAGCAGTTTGATCTTGTTCACGGGCAGTCTTGAACAGGAACTCAAATGTATATTGTTTCCCTGAAAGTGATCTATACTCTCGGATGGTCTTTTTCCGCCAGCCAAGAAATCCGTTTGTTTCGAATTGAGAAACAAGCTGATTCTGAGCATTTACCTCCGCATCTAGAGGTTCAAATACTGCCCTGTACCAGGTACTCGATGGAGTGACAGCAATGTCATCTAGCGGTGCTTTTGTAGATGGCCTAGGTCGCGAGCCTGACTGCGCTTCGTTCAATGTTTGATCCGGATACAAATAAAGCAAAGGAACAAAAGAGAATACTTGACGCAGAACTCGAGAGTGGCCAATCGTATGCTTCACGCATGGTATACCATTGGCTACCAGGTGACGCACTGTGTTCACGGTTCTCAGCTTCATACAGGAAAGTGCGCCACACATCCGACAGGTAAAATCGAACAGTCTTTGTGAATTCACAGAACGAGTACGGATTGGACTCAGATGCGACAAGAAACTTGGTGCAGGTACGGAAGTGAGTTTCGGGATCATAGCATAACAGGGCGTGAGAAATTGATGGTGGAGTGGCATTCCTGCAGAATGTACACTTGAGGCACATGTTGTCCTCCAGGGAGTACAGCCAGGTCACTGAGGGTAGTTTGCCTCATGGGTTCGATGGCTTCGGTTTGATGAGGTCTCTCATCTGGTGATAGCGCATAGCGCGGGCGATTTGACACCTGGATGGACCAATGTGGAATGCCCCATCGTTCCAGCTGTCGAATTGTTGCTCTGGTCGGCAGCAATAGAGCATCTTCCTGGGAAAGGTCGAAGATGATGCCTGTCAGAGTATGATGTATCGGCCAAATAGGAAGCTGGACACCACCCAGGACTGCTACGGCATCGTAGACAATGAAGAAGCAAAGCCGTAGCACAGCGTCAGAAAGAAGGATGGCATGCTCAGTCTCTCTTGCTGTAGTGATGTGATATTCTACGCTTCCCATAGCATTGAGACGTGAAGCTGTGTTAAAAGAATCCCGCAGGTCATCGAGGACTCCCATCCCATTGAAATAGCCTGGGAGCCCACTAGCCAAGATGCCCGATTCGGTGAGCATGTGAGCAAAAGGTCTAGCTCGGCGAAGGGACTGATGATACTTTGAGCCTTGGCCGATGACTTTATCCCTCCACTGTGAGGGGACCTCATAAATCGGATCCGCATGTCGAACAAGCGAATCATGGATACGTAGTATATCACTTCCAGGCCTAGGCTGTGGCACTAGAGAATGAGGTGCAATGCAGAATTATAGAAAGCTGGCTTTGTCATGTAAAGTTTTGAAGGCGAAGGCTTCGATCCGTGATGGGGATGTGACAAGGATTCTCGCTGGGTGTGAGGAAACACACATCTCGATTGTAGTCTAAATCACAAGGTGTTTGGACAAGGGGAAATATGGTGGACTGAAAACTCACACCTCAAAATTGACAGGGATTCCAAGAATTTTGTTGGGGCATTGCCTAGCCATACTTGTCTCGAACCATTCGTAAGTAGTTGGTTGACCGGGACAGATGCGGGCCCAACGGGAATAATCGACTCCGGGGACTCATCCCGGGGTTTCTTTCGAGGATATTGTCCGGGACTGGACCGAGATCTTCGAACTGACATATTGTTGATGCGCAGGTACCTGCACTGGAGTATGCACGCCTTTGGTCTTCCAAGGAATTACTTACGTTCGGATAGCTCCGCCGTCCAAAATCATAATTGATGGCAGTGCATCGGGTTCAAATAGACGTCAAGTTGTAGCACGTACAATGGACGAGGGCTCCCGTCGAACGCGTATCTCTCTGGGACCCCTCAGTCTTCTTGAGAAGGATAGTATCGCGTCTGTTCCACGTAAACGAGCGGTGAGCATCGCCGGAACCCGCGTCGTTAGTCCTCGAAGTGTGGCGCGACGGAGTTTGGTGAGTTCTGTTCTTTTGGGGGGAGAGATTTCAAGGCTGAATTGAAAGTGGAAGGCACCACGGAAGTCTATACTGAAACAGCACGTTCCCGTCCCGACGATCGATGATGAGACACAAAACTTCGAACAACCTCTCTCCGATGCTCCGAGTGCACTTAGAGGCGGTCGGCAGAGCGAGGGGGGACGTCGCGTCAGTTTCGCTGCTAACGCCCAGGTCAGGCTCTTTGATAAGCTTCAGGGATCACCAAGCCCCGTGAAGAATTCGACTCCGAATCGCGCCTCATTTGGAAGTGACGAGGATCCCAACATATCTCCTCTCAAGCGACGAGGAATGCCACTCCCACGGCGCAGATCAAGCCTTTTGTCTCAGAGCGCTTTAGGAAACAGCCCAAGCCCCGCGACGCCACCGGTTCCACCAACCACTCCGCCTGTTTCCCTGCCGCCAGATGAAGATAACAATTCAGACATGGATATAGCCGATGATAGTGAAAGTGGTGACCGAATGTCTCCTGGAATCCGTAATACGGATATCCCTCTCGCTGGTGACGGTGCCACCGAGCTACCTGACTGTCTTCCATCCACTGCGGCTACTACTTCAGGTTCTACGAGTTCTCGAGGACGAGTGGAAAGTTCACGCATCTCAATTGCGTCCGATATGTCCATTGTCCCTGCGTCTCAGGACTTGTCTCCGGAAGCAGAGAGATTACTGACTGATGCGGATCAGTCAGACATGTCCATTGCGCTTACTGCCTTCGATGCCTCGAGCCACAGGCAGTCAATGATCTCTGACATGGATGTGACTAATATGAACGGATTAGGTTCTCCAGCCTCGGAGCAGCCTGCCCGTGAATTTGTCGTTCCGTTGGGTCGAAGTATTCCTCGCACCGATAGAGATGGAAATGTCGTCTCTCCAACACCTGCCGAGAAGGCAAAGGCAGCAGCGCTGGCCA
>WNFI01501255.1_pt1 | contig 11690 bp, 4 predicted proteins | sample 5400471 | NCBI WGS metagenome assembly WNFI01 (sample SAMN13153348, study PRJNA577476) | soil metagenome | isolation source: 100 cm saprolite on Douglas fir-dominated hillslope | place: USA:California | collected 2013-09-17
GATGACGGTGTCTTCCCATCGGCTGTGTCCGCGGCGCTCGGGCGGCCAGGTGTGCGCCACGTCGACGACGACGGACTTGTACATGTTGCGCGAATTGTCGCGCCGGTCGAAGGAGAGGTCTTCCAGCTTGTGGCCGGTGCGGTAGGCAAAATGCGCATCGGTCCAGACGAAACGTCCGGCGAGCCGCTTGCTGTAGGGATCGATCAGCAGCTTGTGGGGATTGAAGCGATGGCCGGCGTTGGGGTCGTAGGGCCCGTGCACGCGATAGCCGTAGAGTTGACCGGGCCCGACGTCGGCGAGATAGACGTGCCACACGTCCTTGCTGCGCTCGGGCATCGCGATGCGCCGCTGCTCGCGCCGCCCGGCGCGGTCGAACAGGCTGAGCTCGACCTTAGTGGCGTGCGCCGAGAACAGCGCAAAGTTGGCGCCGCGGCCGTCCCAGGTGGCGCCGAGCGGATAGGGCGCGCCCGCAGTTACCTTCCCGTTGCTAGACCTCGGGAACGAGAAAGACCGCAGCAAGGGGTGGGACGACAAGGCGAAGCTCCGGGCTGTCACGCGTCACAACAGTGGAAACGGCTCCCGCGTTCCCGACGTTGCTGCCGCTGTAGATCGCCGCATCGGAATTGAGGACTTCGCGCCAGTGACCGGAGTAGGGCACGCGCACGCGGTAGTCGCGGATGATCTCCGGTGTAAAGTTGACAACGACAACGCAGCGCTCGTTAGCGTTTCTGCCCTTGCGCAGCCAGGCATAGGTCGAGTGGGCCGCGTCGTCGGCGATCAGCCATTCGAAGCCGGCGGCCTCGCAATCCAGCGTGTGCAGCGCGGGCGTGTGGCGATAGAGGCGGTTGAGATCGCGCACCAACCGCTGCACGCCGGCGTGCTCGGCCTGCTCGGTCAGGTGCCAGGGCAGGCTGATGTCGTGATTCCATTCGCCATCCTGGCCGAACTCGGAGCCCATGAACAGGAGCTTCTTGCCGGGATGGCCGAACATGAAGGCGTAATAGGCGCGCAAGTTGGCGAAGCGCTGCCAGCGGTCGCCGGGCATGCGGCCGAGGATCGAGCGCTTGCCGTGCACGACTTCGTCGTGCGACAGCGGCAAAATGAAGTTTTCCGAGAAGGCGTAGTGCAGGCCGAATGGGATGTTGCCATGGTGATGACGGCGATAGATCGGATCCTTGGAGATGTACTCCAAGGTGTCGTGCATCCAGCCCATATTCCACTTGTAGCCGAAGCCCAATCCGCCCCAGTCGACCGGCCGTGACACCATCGGCCAGGCGGTCGACTCCTCGGCCGCCGTGGTGGCATGCGGATAATGCTTGAACATCCCGGTATTGGCGCGGCGCAGGAATTCGATGGCGTCGATGTTCTCGCGCCCGCCGTGTTTGTTGGGCACCCAGCCACCGGCGGGACGGCTGTAGTCGAGATAGAGCATGGAGGCGACCGCATCGACGCGCAGGCCGTCAATGCCATAACGGTCGAGCCAGAACAACGCGTTGGCGAGCAGGAAATTCGAAACCTCCACGCGCCCGTAGTTGTAGACCATGGTGCCCCAGTCGAGATGGCGTCCCTGGCGCGGGTCGGCGTGCTCGTAGAGCGCTGTGCCGTCGAACTGCGCGAGCCCGTGCGGGTCGTCGGGGAAGTGGCCGGGCACCCAGTCGAGCAGCACGCCGAGGCCGGCCTTGTGTAACGCATCCACCAGCATCGCGAATTCGGCCGGCGAGCCGAAGCGACTGGTCGGCGCGTACAGGCCGGTAGTCTGGTAGCCCCAGGAGCCGTCAAAGGGATGCTCCATCACCGGCAGCAATTCGACATGGGTGAAGCCCATCTGCGCTGCATAGGCCGGCAGCTGGTCGGCGAGCTCACGATAGGTCAGCCAATATTGCCCATGCTCGCCCTTGCGTCGCCACGAGCCGAGGTGGACCTCGTAAATCGAGATCGGCTGATCGAGCGCATTGATATTTTCGCGCCCGGGCGTCGGGCGCGGCTGCTTGCTGGAGTCGATAACAATCGAGGCGGTGGCCGGGCGAACCTCCGAGCCGAAGCTGAACGGGTCGGATTTCAGCGGCAGCAGGTGGCCGGCGCGGGTGACGATCTCATATTTGTATTTCTCGTCCGCGCGCGCCCCCGGCACGAAGATTTCCCAATAGCCGTTGCCGCGCACGCGCATGGCGTGGCGGCGGCCGTCCCAGAAATTGAAATCCCCAACTACACTCACGCGCTGTGCGTTCGGCGCCCAGACGACGAAGCCGACGCCGGTGACGCCCTCGAGCGGGAGCGGATGGGCGCCGAGCTTTTCGTAGAGTCTCAAGTGATTGCCTTCACCGAGCAGATAGAGATCGTAGTCGCTGAGCAGCGGCGGGAAGCGGTAAGCATCTTCCAGTACCACCTCCTCGTCGCCGAATTGCGCGCGCAGGCGGTAACATGGATCATCGAAGGGACCAGCAAACAGCCCAGCATCGTCGACGCGCGGAAGCTCGCGCTCGCCGTGTTCGCCAACAGCAACGACGCGGCGCGCGTCGGGCAGGAACACGCGCACCACTGTTTCGTCGTTCTCGGTGTGCGGCCCGAGATAGCGGAACGGATCGGCGTGGCGGCCGGCGATGATTTCACGAGCGGTCGGGGGGAGGACGGTCATGGCGCGATCACTCCGCGCTGCGCCAGCAGGCGCAAGGTCGCCTCGATGGGGATATGCGCCCAGGCTGGTCGGTTGGTCAGCTCGTATTCGATCTCGTAAAGCGCTTTTTCGATCAGGAAGAAGTCGAGCAGGCTTTGCGTCTGCGCCGGATCAGTGGGCCATAACGCCGAGTCACCGAGCGTCCTGCGGTAGCTGTCCCAGTAGCCGGCCGCGAGATTCTCGCCCCAGGCGCGGATGCGCTGCGCCAGCACGGCGCGCTCCTCCGGCGTCAGATTAGGGGAGCGATAGATCGCCCAGGTCGTGGCGTAGTCGATCGAGCGCAGGAAGCCGGCGACGTCGCGCGCAGCAGGCTCCTTGCCGCGGCGTTCTGTGAGCGGGCGGCGCGGCTCGCCCTCGAAGTCGAGAATGTAAGCGTCGTCCTTTGCGATCAGCACCTGGCCGAGATGGAAATCGCCGTGATGGCGAATCTTCATGCCCTCGTAAACTGCGTTGCGGCCGGTCTCGATGTGCGTGATGACGGCGTCGCGATGCGCGAAAAGGCGGTCTGCCAGACTCGGAGCCGGCTCGGTCAGGCTCTGTAGGCCGCTCTCGATCAGCCCAAACACCTTGCAGGCGCGCGCAATCGTGGCGTCAGTCCAACGCGGAGTATCGCGCGCGGAAATGGCCTCGGGCGCGAAGTCGGGCATGTCGCCTCTGCTTGCGAACGCCAGATGCAGCTCGGCGGTACGCCTCCCGATTTGCCGCATGCGTTGCAGCATCGACGCGGTTTCCGAAGTCTCGGCAACGGCCTCATCGGGCAGCATGCGCTGCTCGTCGATGAAGCGATCGAGCGAGGCGCTGGTGACGCTCCAGGCATCGCCTTGGTTCTCGATGAACTCGTGCACCACGGCGAGCGCTGTGCGATTGTCATGTTCGGCAAGCTCGACGGTACCGAGCAGGGCCGGAGCGTTTTGGAAATGCGCAACATCGACCAGGAAGCGGCCGATCTCGATCTCCGGATGAATGCCTGGTGTGACGCGGCGCAGGATCTTCACGACATACTTCCCGTCGACGATCACGCTGGAATTCGACTGCTCGCGCTCGATCGCGCTTACCGTATTGATCTCCGGCATTGCCAGGCCGGCAAAGGCTGTGGTCGGTCGGAATTCGATCTTTTGCCCGTTTTTGCGGACAGTTTCTTCGGCGTGGATTTTTGCCATTAGCGTCTTGATGAATTCGGGCTCCGCGGTGGCGTCGAGCAGCGTGCCTTCACGTTTGCCACGGCGCACGGCGGCGAGTACGCTGGCTGGCCCTCTGTCGATAGCGGTGTAGCGCGTCCAGCGGATGGTCAGGGGCAGGAAATAGCAGCTCGTTCCATCGCTCCCGTTTGCGTTGACGATGACGATGCCGAAACGGTCGTCGGCGTGCTCAATGGGCACGGTGACCACGACCTTTGCGGTGATCGATCGCGACGTCTTGTCGGCAAACCAGCGGCGGTCCGGCATGAACGCCGGTAGCACGTCGTGCTCGAAGGTACGCTGCGTCCACCCTGACAGCGGCGAATCCCAGGTATCGCCGAGTACCAGCGTCGTAATCTCGCGCGGGAGCACTTTCTCAGGCTCGCTTTCGGCTTCCTGCGCGAGCGAGAACCAGAAGAACCCGTAGGGCGGCAGGGTGACGAGGTAAGGCAGGTCACCGATGCGCGGGAAGCGCGTACGCCCGAGCATTTCGCGCGGGATGCGTCCCTTCCAGGGGTTCATGTCGAGCTCCACCGCCTGCGCCGAGCGGGACATGTTGGCGACGCAGAGAATGGCCTCCTCGCCGAGCTGGCGCACATAGGCAAGCACCGCGCGATTGGCGGGGCGAATGAACGTGAGCGTGCCGCGCCCGAACACTTTCGTTGACTTGCGCCAGGCGATGAGCCTCTTGGTCCAGCTCAGCAGCGAGGATAGCGAGCGCGACTGTGCCTCCACGTTGACCGAGGCATAGCCGTAGACCGGGTCCATGATCGGTGGCAGGTACAGCGCCGCGGGATCGGCGCGCGAGAAGCCGCCATTGCGGTCGGGTGTCCACTGCATCGGCGTACGCACGCCGTTGCGGTCGCCGAGATAAATATTGTCGCCCATCCCGATCTCATCGCCATAATAGATGATCGGCGTGCCGGGCATGGACATCAGGATCGCGCTCATCAGCTCGATCTTGCGCCGGTCGTTATCCATCAGCGGCGCCAGGCGCCGGCGGATGCCGAGATTGACGCGCGCGCGCGGGTCGGCGGCATAGGTGGACCAGAGATAATCGCGATCGGAGTCGGTCACCATTTCCAGCGTCAGCTCGTCGTGATTGCGCAGGAACATGGCCCACTGGCAGTTTTCCGGTATCTCCGGCGTCTGCCGCATGATGTCGGTGATGGGGAATCGGTCTTCCTGCGCGATCGCCATGTAGATGCGCGGCATCAGTGGGAAGTGATAGGCCATGTGGCATTCGTCGCCGTTGCCGAAATAGGCCTGCACGTCCTCCGGCCATTGGTTGGCCTCTGCGAGCAGGACCTTGTTGGGCGCATACTCGTCGAGCGCGGTGCGCAGGCGCCGCAGCACCGCGTGCGTTTCCGGCAGGTTCTCGTTGCTGGTGCCCTCGCGCTCGCAAAGATAAGGCACCGCATCGAGCCGGAACCCGTCGACGCCGGCGTCGAGCCATCGTTTCATCACTTGCAGCACAGCGTTGACCACGCGCGGGTTGTCGAAGTTCAAGTCTGGCTGGTGTGAGAAAAAGCGGTGCCAGTAATAGGCTTGCGCCTCCTGGTCCCAGGCCCAGTTCGACTTCTCGCTATCGGTGAAGATGATGCGCGTGCCGGCGTATTTCTGGTCGGTATCGCTCCAGACGTACCAGTTGCGCGCGCTGGAGCCTTTGGGGCTGCGCTTGGCGCGCTTGAACCAGGGATGCTGGTCGGAGGTGTGGTTGACGACGAGCTCGGTGATCACGCGCAGGCCACGGCGCTTGGCGTCCTGCATGAAGCGGCGGAAATCCCGCACGGAGCCGAAAGCCGGATTGATATCGCCATAGTCGGAAATGTCGTAGCCGTCGTCGCGACCGGGGCTCGGATAGAATGGCAGCAGCCAGAGCGCGGTGACGCCGAGGTCGCGCAGGTAGTCGAGACGCTCGGTCAGGCCGACGAAGTCGCCGACGCCGTCGCCGTTCGAATCCTGGAACGCCTTGACGTGCAGCTGGTAGATGATGGCGTCCTTGAACCAGAGTCCGTCGTCAAGCCTCTGTGCGGTTTCGGTGTCGAAGGTCGGAACGATATTCATGTCAGCCTCTAGACATGACAGCGGAATAGCAGCGCGGGATCGTTCGGCGGATCGATGCGCAGGCGCCGCCCGTTCCATTCAAGCAGATGGCGCTCACCGGTGACCAGGTTCTCGATCACACGCACCGGCCCCCGCGCGCCTTCCGGGCCGATCTTCTGGTCGCCGAAATGCAGCCAGAATTCGTGCGGGTTGGCCGACAGCGCGATCGCCACCGCGACCGCGTTGTCGCCCGATTCCTTGAGGAAGCCGATGACGCCGTCGTCGTCGACCTCAAGGAAGCGCAGATTGCTCGTTTGCAGCAAGGCGGGATTGGCGCGGCGTGTCTCGTTGATACGGCGCAGATAATCTTTGATGTTGCCGGGCTTATTCCAGTCGCGCGTCTTCAGCTCGTATTTTTCCGAGTCGATGTATTCCTCGCGTCCCTGGATCGGCTCGTGCTCGATCAGCTCGAAGCCGTTGTAGATGCCATAATTCGACGACAGCGTAGCCGCCAACATGGCGCGCGCCTTGAACAGCCAGGGCTCGCCACTCTGCAGCTGGATCGGCAGGATGTCCGGCGTGGTCACGAAGAAATTCGGCCGGAAATATTCGCGCTCGGGATGCCCGGTGATCTCGCTGAGATAGGCTTGCAGCTCGTTCTTCTCGGTGCGCCAGGTAAAATAGGTGTAGGACTGCGAGAAGCCGAGCTTGGCCAGCGCCTTCATCAGCTTCGGGCGCGTGAAGGCTTCCGACAGGAACAGCACGTCCGGATGCCGCGTCTGCACTTCGTGAATGAGCCATTCCCAGAACGGCAGCGGCTTGGTGTGCGGATTATCAACGCGGAAGATGCGCACGCCCTGGCTGATCCAGAAGAAGAAGATGTCGCGCAGCGCCTCCCACAGCGCGATCCGGTCCCGGCAATTGAAATCCGGGTTGACGATGTCCTCGTATTTCTTTGGTGGGTTCTCGGCGAACCTGATCGAGCCGTCCGGGCGCCGGCTGAACCATTCGGGGTGCTGCTTGAGCCAGGGATGGTCGGGCGAGCATTGCACCGCGAAGTCAAGCGCGATCTCTATGTTGTGCCGGTGGCAGGCGTCCACCAGCCGGTGGAAATCGGCGAGCGTGCCGAGCTCGGGGTTCACGGCGTCGTGGCCGCCATGTTCGTTGCCGATGGCGTAGAAGCTGCCAGGATCGTCTGATGCGGCTTTCAGCGTATTGTTCTTGCCCTTGCGGTTGTTGCGGCCGACCGGATGGATCGGGGTGAGATAGAGCACGTCGAAGCCGAGCTCGGCGATCTCCGGCACGCGCGCGATGCAGTCGTCGAACGTGCCGTGCTTGCCCGGCACGCGGCCCTGGCTGCGCGGCACCATCTCGTACCAGGCGCCCGCGCGCGCTCGCTCGCGATCAGCGACCAGCGGCACCACGTGGCTGCGCGTGAGGTCCGGCCGCGGCGTGGTCCGCGCCATCGCGGCGGCCACCGCGTCGGTGAGCAGCGCGGTCGCATCGCCAGCAACGTCGAATTTGGTCAGCGCTGCTTCGGCCACCAGCCGTGGCGCGCGCTCGCGCGGCATGAGTTCGCTTAAGAGCTGTGCGCCTTCGCGGGTTTCGAGCGAGACATCCTGGCCCGCCTGTTCCTTGAGGCGGAATTCCTTGGCCCAGGTTGCGAACTGGGCGGTCCACGCCTCTACGGCGAACAGGTACCAGCCGGGCTCCAGCGGAGTGAAGCTGCCTTGCCAGCGGTCGTTGCCATGCAGGGCCATGGGTTCGCGCCGCCAGTCGCTGCCGCGCTCGGGCTTCCAAAGCAACGCGGCGGCAATGACGTCGTGACCTTCGCGAAAAATATCGGCCCAGACATCAACCGCTTCGCCCACAATGCGTTTGACCGGATAGCGGCCGCCCTCGACGCACGGGTAAATGTCTTCAATGCGGAAGCGCGGACCGGTGGGGTCAGCCGGGGAGACTTCCCAAGCCTCGAGAGACGACTGGGGCCGCATGCATTGATCGTTACGCCCCGCACGAGACAGCTTCATGGGTAACCGCTCCTGGCCACCCCCACTCGAAAAACCCCGCGCGAATCTGCAGAAGAACCATAGGTAATATCCAACGTCCCATTCTTATCGATGACCTGCGCCGGTTTGTGCCGGCAGCGTTAGAGAAGACCAAGAAATGGATGAAGTTGCGGCAGCCGCGCGGTATTGGGGTGTAGAGCCCGAATATTTTAACGGTCTCGGCCGGCGGCACCTCGCCTGCGCGGCAACGCTTGAGCGTCTGGTCGCTGCAGTCTCAAAGGGCCGCGACAAGCCGGTGCAATTTGATCAGCCTGCACGGCGGCGCACCTATCAGGGTAACGAGCGTCGGCTGTGGGCGATCACGCTGCAACTCTACGCGGTGCGATCGCGGCGCAATTGGGGCCACGGCGATTTCACCGATCTGGCGCGGCTGGTTTCACTTGCCGCCGCGCACGGCGCTGCCGCGATCGGGGTCAATCCGCTGCATGCACTGTTCATCGATCGCGCCGAGGAGGCGAGCCCCTACGCGCCCAACAGCCGGCTCTTTCTCAATCCGCTTTACATCGATGTCGAGGCGATTCCGGAATTCCCCGGCAGCGCCGCTGCAGGCCTCGTCGCGGACCTCATCGCGCTGCGTGCGTCCGAGCTGATCGACTACGCGGGCGTGGCGCGCGCCAAGCTCGCGGCCTTGCGCCTTGCGCATCGGAGTTTTCGCGCGGCTGCGAGTGCAGAGCGGCGCGCTGATTTCGAAACCTATCGGCGCGAGCAGGGCGACATGCTGTTGTGCTTAGCCTGTTTTGAAGTCCTGCGCCGGCACCATGCGGCTAAGCCGTGGACCGAATGGCCAGCGCCGTGGCGTGAACCTGATCGTGACCAACTCGCTGCGTTCCGCCAGACGCACGACGAGGACTGCGAATTTCATGAATTCATGCAATGGGTCGCCGATCGCCAGCTCGCCGCCTGCCGCGACACGGCGCGCCGGGACGGCATGCCGATCGGGCTTTACATGGATATCGCCGTCGGCATGCACCCGCACGGCGCCGACGCGTGGATGCAGCAGGATGTCGTGCTGCACGATGTATCGGCAGGTGCGCCGCCGGATGAATTCAATTCGTCCGGGCAGGATTGGGGATTAGCGCCGTTCAATCCGCAGGCTATGCCGGAGAACGATTTTGCGGTGATACGGAAGCTCATGCACGCCACCATGCGTCATGCTGGCGCCCTGCGGCTCGATCATGTGCTCGGCCTCAAGCGGCTGTTCATGATCCCGCGCGGGGGCGCCGGCGGCACTTACGTGCGCTTTCCCTTCGAGCCGCTGCTGTGCGTCATCAGCGAGGAAAGTCACCGTCACGGCTGCATCGTAATCGGCGAGGACCTCGGCACCGTGCCGGAGGGCTTCCGTGACGTGCTGGCGCAATGGGGTCTGTGGGGGTGCCGCGTCATACTGTTCGAGCGCGAGCATAACGGCGACTTTCGTGCACCGGCTCAATATCCGGCCCAGGCATTGGCAAGCTTCAACACCCACGACTTGCCGAGCTTTCGCGGCTGGATGGAAGGCCATGACCTGCGCGTGCGAAAGGCGATCGGCGTTGCGCCCGGCGAAAGTCTGGGCGTGCGTGACCAAGTCAACATCCCGGCCACGGTTGCGCAGCATCCCAACTGGCGCCACAAGCTGCCCGTCGCGATCGAGGAATTGGAAAGGCATGAAGGCCTGGCGCGCGTCGCGAAGGCCTTCGCGCAAGCTGGGCGCCGCTTCAAACCTTAGGCCACCGGCACGTGCCAGATGTCGCGCGCATATTCGGCGATGACCCGGTCGGACGAGAACCAGGCCATGCGTGCGGTGTTGAGGATAGCTGCGCGCCACCAGTCGGGCGATTGCCACAATTGGTCAACTTGTCGCTGCGCATCCCAATAAGCGTCGAAGTCGGCAGCCACCATGAAGCGGTCGTAGTCAGTCAGCGACTGGACGATGGGGGCGTAACGCGCAGGGTCATCGGGCGAGAACTGGCCGGAGGTGAGGCTCTCGATCACCGCCTTGAGCCGCGGCGAGACCTCGATCGCGTCCTTGCCGCTGAACTGCCCCTTCTGCCGCTCGGCCACTTCGGCCGCGGTCATGCCGAAGATGAAGATGTTGTCGATGCCGACATGCTCGCGGATTTCGATGTTGGCGCCATCGAGCGTCCCAATGGTGAGCGCGCCGTTGAGCGCGAGCTTCATGTTGCCGGTACCTGAGGCTTCCATGCCGGCGGTGGAAATCTGCTCCGACACGTCGGCCGCCGGGATGATCGCCTCGGCGAAGCTCACGTTGTAGTTCGGCGCGAACACCAGCTTGAGCCTATCGCCGACGACCGGGTCGACATTGACGACCGTGGCCACGTCGTTCGTCAGCTTGAGGATCAGCTTGGCGCGCTCGTAGCCTGCCGCCGCCTTGCCGGCGAGAATCTTCACGCGCGGCACCCACGGCCCGTCCGGCCGCGCGCGGATTGCCTGATAGAGCGCGATCGTCTCCAGAATGTTGAGCAATTGCCGCTTGTATTCGTGGATGCGCTTGACCTGAACGTCGAACAACGCGTTGGGCGGCAGGCGCGCGCCGGCGCGCGCATGCAGCATGTCGGCCAGCCGCATCTTGTTGTCCGCGCGCATCTTCTTGTATTCTGCGACAAAATCGACGTCATCGGCCACCGACTCAAGGTCTGCCAGGCACCGCGGATCGTCGAGTACGCGCTCGCCCAGCGTCTTGGTCAGAAGAGTGGTCAGCCCTTCGTTTGCATCAAAGAGCCAACGCCTGAAAGTGATGCCATTGGTTTTGTTGACGATCTGTGTCGGTGCTGTTCTGGCGAGATCGTGAAACACCGTCTTGCGCAGCAAGTCGGTGTGTAACGCCGAGACGCCGTTAACGGTGTGCGAGCCGAGGAATGCCAGATGTGCCATTCGCACGCATTTGGTGCCGTCCTCGTGCACCAACGATATATTCGACACGAATTGCGGATCGGTGAGGCCGCGCTTTTCAGTTTCTTTTAGGTGAAACCAGTTGATCAGATAGATGATCTGCAAGTGACGGGGCAGCAGCTGGCCGAGCAATTCTGCCGGCCAGGTTTCCAGCGCCTCAGGCAACAGCGTGTGATTAGTGTAGGTCAGCGTGCCGCGCGTGATAGCCCATGCTTCATTCCAGGCGATGTCAAGCTCATCTACCAGGATGCGCATGAGCTCGGCGACCGCAATGGCAGGATGCGTGTCGTTAAGCTGTACGGCTGCGTGGTCAGGCAGTGTTGCAAGCGAGCCGCATTCGTCACGGTGGCGGCGGACCACGTCCTGCAGCGACGCCGAGGTGAAGAAGAATTCCTGGCGCAGCCGCAATTTCTTGCCTTCCGGCGTGGAATCGTCGGGATAAAGCACGCGCGAAATGGCCTCGGCTCGCGCGCGGGCTGCAGTTGCGCCGACGACGTCGCCGCGATTAAGCGCTGATAAGTCGAGAGGCGAGGGCGCTCGCGCAGACCACAAGCGCAGTGCATTTACGTGCCGCCCGCGCCAGCCGGTGATCGGCGTGTCATAGGGCATCGCCAACACGGTCTCCGCCGGGCACCAGACAGCGCGCGCCGTGGCCCCATCGCCGCCGAGATATTCGACCGTACCGCCGAAGCCGACGGAATAGCCACTGCCGGCGCGCGCGAACTCCCAGGGATTGCCTAACGCGAGCCAGTCTTCGGGAACTTCTTGTTGCCAGCCGTCGTCGAAGCGCTGCTCGAACAGCCCGTTCTCGTAGCGGATGCCGTAGCCATAGGC
>WNFI01078075.1_pt1 | contig 11689 bp, 10 predicted proteins | sample 5400471 | NCBI WGS metagenome assembly WNFI01 (sample SAMN13153348, study PRJNA577476) | soil metagenome | isolation source: 100 cm saprolite on Douglas fir-dominated hillslope | place: USA:California | collected 2013-09-17
CGCGTAGTTTCATGCGTGCCGGTGCCAAAGGCCATGCCGGGTTCGATGCGAATGACGATGCGATTGAAGGAGGGCCCGGTCGCTACCGCTCCCGGTTCTGACTCGATCCACGGTGGCGCAACGATGAACCGGCCGACCTCAACCGGCTGCCAATCTTTCTTCCATTCGGCCAGCCAGTCGCGATCGGCAACTTCGCTGACTTTCAGATCGATTAGTGATGAAGAAGGGAAATTGTAAATGCGCAGCGCATCCAGTAGAGCCGTGCGAATCTCAGACTCTGCAACCGGGGCGCCGTAGTAGCCGATGATGTGCGTGCCATCGCCAGCGTCGCGGCTCTCCGTTCCCAGGGCGCCGGCTTCCATCAGGCCGTACTCGATCGCTTCGCCGGCTTCGCGAAGACAGGTTGTCTCGATCGAATGCCACGGCCCGCGGCTCACTGTCTGATTCCCAGATCGTCCAGCATGTGACCGCGCTCGCGCCAATCCTCTTCGACCTTGACGAACAATTCGAGATGACAACGATGGCCGAGGAGCTTTTCAATATCGTGACGCGCGCGGATGCCAATCTGTTTCAGCCGCTGGGCGCCGTGGCCGATGATGATTTTTTTCTGCGAATCTCTTTCGACAAAAATCGCGCAGTAGATCCGGACGAAATCCTCGCGCACCTCTTCCCACTTTTCGGTCACTACCGCGGTCACGTAAGGAATTTCTTCGCCCGTCTGCTCGAGAATCTTCTCCCGAACAATTTCGGAAGCCAGCACCCGAATGGGCTGATCGGTCAGTTCGTCTTCCGCGAAAAGTGGTTCACGTTCCGGGAGATGTTTGACCATCTCCGCGAGCAGCTGATCGACCTGATCTCCCTTCAAGGCTGAGATAGGCACGACTGACTGCCACTCATACTCCTCCTGATACCATTCGATCAGCGGCAGCAGCTTTGATTTGTCTTTCAGCTTATCCGTTTTGTTAAGCAGCAGCAGCGCCGGCTTGTCAGATTGTTTGACGAGATCGAGCACGAAGCGATCACCATTGCCTGTCGGTGTGGCAGCATCGCGGATCAGGCAAATCAGATCGACACTGAGCAATGCATCGTGCACCGTGACCATCATTCGGCGATTGAGTTCATACCCCGGCTTGTGCACGCCGGGCGTATCGACGAGGACGATCTGCCCGTCGGGCCGCGTGACGATGCCGAGAATTTTGAAGCGAGTCGTCTGGGGCTTGTTTGAGACAGCCGCGATTTTTTCGCCCACCAGCCGATTCAGCAGGGTCGACTTGCCCGCGTTCGGCCGGCCGATGAGCGCGACGTGACCGGCGCGAAACCCTTCGGGCGAATCATTATTCTGTTTCGGAGTCATCCGGTGGAATAACTATCTCTTCAGGCGGGACGATGACGACTTTGCCATCTTTCCAGGTCGCGATTGGATTGCCGAGGCGCTTGTGCATCAGGAGGGCATGATTGACCGCGCGTTGCAAGACCTCTCCGATCTCAACCGCGTGTTCGGCAAAATAGTTGTTTGTCAGAACCGTTTTCTGTGATTTGCTCATGGCCTTGTTGTTAAGAAGCTAGCCCACGAATCCTGATCGCGAACTAAGAATGGAACGTCTTTGCCCTCTGATGCGATCAGCAGCGACTTCGCTGACACAGAATTATCGTACACGGACCATGCATCGGCCAACGGTTGATAGAGCGTCCAAAAGTTTCTCAGTCCTGAATTGTACCTTCTTCGGATTACTTCTTCGGCGACGTCATGCCCGCCAGCACGTACACGTTCGCGAACTCGCTGCACTGCGAGTTCGGCACTTCGCAACCATAGAAACATTAATTGAAAGATGTATCCGTCACCACGGAGCCGTTCAATCCAATGAACATAAGATCGTGCGGCGAGCGTGCTTTCGAACGCGAAAGTCTTTCGTTGCTCAGCGAGATCGTGCAATCGGTGAAGCATCACGCGGCCGGCTTCAAACGCAACGCTCGTAGGGTCAAAACCTGAGAGCCCAAGCGCAATTGGATCAGCATTCACGTATTCGAGCACTCCCAACTTGTCCCGCAAGAGAAACGGCGCCAGCGTCGTTTTTCCTGCTCCGTTGGGGCCGGCGATAACTATAACCTGAGGCGCGGTCTCGTCCATTGATCTTACAAACCTCGCAGCGGCTGTCCGAAAGTAAATTCCACTAAGTGTCCATCGGGGTCGCGCACCATCGCGAAGTAACCAACCACACCGCCAACATCGACCGGCGGCTCGACCAGAATGTTTTGTTGACGAGCTTGCGCCGCAATCCGATCGACTTCTTCGCGCGAGTCGCATTGAAATCCAAAGTGATCGAGACGAGCCTTAACTTCATCCTGCACAATGACTAGAACAAAGACTGGGAGGTGTAGAACTCAACTGAAGCGTCGATATCGCAGCAATTGATCGTGATATGTGTCCAGCGAGTTGGCATCGTCTATCGTCGGGGAAAACAAAACGCGCTGCCAATCTTACGGCAACGCGCTCGACTTGTTAACCGACAGTTGAGCTGCCAACTGTTTCAGGCGGAGCGCCGACATCTTGTCGGCGGTTCGCGAGCATCCTGCTCGCGTCGTCTTAGTGCTGAGTTAAAGCCCGGCAAGATGCCGGCGAACCGCAGGCAGGGATGCCTGCGCTCCATTCACGATTTCGACGCCAGCTCGCCATTCAGCTTCATGATCTCCAGCGTCATCTCAGTCGCCGCGTACATGTCTTTCACGTCGAGCCATTCCTTGACAGTGTGAATCGCGCGCATCCCGGTGCCGAGGTTGGCGCACTCGATGCCTCTGCGGTTAAAGACGTTCGCGTCACACCCGCCGCCTGAGGCCATTGTCTTCACATCCAGGCCCATTCGCTTCGCGGCTTGAATTACAAGTTGCACCACATGAGAGCTGTCGGCCACGTCCATGGACGAGTACTCGCGTTCGATATGAGCTTCGACCGATCCCTTTGTGGTCTTGCCGGCTACCGTCACCTCGTACCTTGAGGCTGCGTCCACGAGGCACTTGGTCATGTGCTGTGTTTGCGCGTCGAGTTTCTCTTCGCTGTGCGAGCGGGCTTCGCCTTTCAACACGACCAGATTGGGAATGATGTTAGTAGCCATGCCGCCTTCGATCTGACCGATATTGGCGGTTGTCTCATGGTCGATGCGGCCGAGCTTCATCACGGCGATCGCTTCGGCGGCGATCTTGATTGCCGAAATCCCTTCCTCAGGTGCTACGCCCGCATGCGACTCGAGTCCATGAATCCGGTATTCCATATGGTTAGCCGACGTACTTCGCCTTGATTTTAGAAACATCCACGTTCTTGGCGCCGAGCAGGCCAACCTCTTCGCAGATCGAAAAAATTGCTTCGATCGGCGCATGGGGAATCTTCTGTTCCTGGAGGCAGCGAATGACTTCGATGATCACGACACAGCCAGATTTGTCATCGCCGCCGAGCACGGTCGTTTCATCAGTGCGAATGATATCGCCTTCGACGATCGGCTTGACGCCTTCGCCGGGCACGACTGTGTCCATGTGCGCGCTCATCATGATCGAGTCGGCGCCCGGAATCGTGCCCGGGAAACGCGCGATGACGTTGCCTGAGTTGCCGCCAACCTTCTCACCGGCGTCATCGATCTCAACCTGCGCGCCCATCTCTTCACAATATTTCCTGATGCGCTCGGCGACGTCGCGCTCTTTGCGCGAGTGGCTGTCGATCTGCACCAGCTCGAGCAGAAGGTTCTTGATGCGTTCCTGGTTGATCATTTTTCCTCCGGCACGGTTTCAAGTTCGGGCAATCCTACTACATTGGGATTAAGCTATGAAATCGAGTCGCTGGAATTTCTTTGCGCCCTCGGTATTGCTTTGCATCTTTGCCTGACCTAATGCCTGGACAGACATTTTCACCCACTTTTCTTTACCTCCCAAAACTTAACGGCGGTGATCGTGAATGGCAAAATAGGATGGCCGGTTTTCTTGGCCAGTAATGCGGCGCCCATCTTGGCGACGTACCGCGGACCTTTGGGCCCGTCAATCGTAAACGCCGTCGGACAGCCGGCGCGCATCAGGCGCACCATCTCGACCACTGCGCCGGTAGCGCCGCGGGTGGACGAACCGCGCGCCGCGCCATAACCAAAGCGCTGAATGAAGCGTGCAATGTATTCGCCGTCGAAACTCTGCGAGGTCATCACCACGATGCGGCGGCGGCGCCAGAAGTACGTGGAGAGAAACACGCAGTTGTGCCAGAAAGTATAGATGGGAATCTTTTCGTCGCGCGAGGCAGCTACCCAATGCTCCCAACCTTCGACCTCAAACTCTACCGTGCGGCCAATCAACTTGATTAGGATGAAAAACGCCAGATCGGCAGCTCGTATCAGTAAGCGATCCTTGAATGAATAGCTTGAAAGATCGGCGAACGAATAGGCGCGGGCGGAGTTGGCCGTTGATTGTTCGCGATGGGTATGGGAACGGGAAACCATTTTCCATTTATCATTTTCCATTTTTCATCTTCCATTTGAAACGATATCAGACTTCTGGGGTTAGTAGCTCGTCAACCAAGTCCGATCAATTGGCGAATGAAAAATGGAAAATGATAAATGGAAAATGGCTTTTCGGGGCCGTCGCATTCATTCGTACAAACCCGGCTCGCCTGCCGGCCGTGTCTTCCAGCGCCGGTGAATCCAAAGCCACTGATCAGGATAAAGCCGCACGTACTTTTCCACGACGCCGGTGAACAATTGAGTCAATCGCCGCACGTCTTCAGCTTCGTTACCCGTGGCGTTGTAACTCAGCGGCTCCTGAATCTTGAGCAGAAAACGCCCGCGTTTCTTGTCCCAAGGCGCAAAGACCGGGAGCACCAACGCTCCAGTGCGCAAGGCCAGCTTCGCCAGAACGAACGTGGTCGCAGCCGGCACGCCAAAAAAATCGACAAAGATTCCTTCGCGATCGAGCGTGTTCAGATCCACTAGAATTCCCAGCGTCCCGCCGCCCTGGAGAAGCTGAAGCATCTCTCTCGCGGCTGAGCGCTTATCAATTGTGAGATTGCCGCGACGAGTACGCGAACGTTCGACCACCGCTTCAATCTTTGGATTATCGATCCGGCGCACCAGAAAGCTCAAAGGATGGCCGAGCAGCGAAAGCCCGAAACTGGAAAGCTCCCATGCGCCGATATGGCCCGTGAAGAGAATTACTCCGCGTCCGCTCTCTTCAGCCGTGCTGAGATGATCGAGTCCTTCGCATTCAATCATTGCCTGCAAAGCTTTTGGTGACGCCTTCCCAAGATGGCTGAACACTCCCAGCAGCCGGCCCAGATTCTGAAAGCAACCGCGGAGTAAATCTTTACGCCGTTCCGCGTCCAGTTCAGGAAACGCCAACTCGAGATTGCGGAGGCCGGTGCGTCGCAGCCGGCCGGAAAAATAGTAACCAAAGCGGCCCAGGATTGATCCGGTGGAGAGCGCCAGTCGCAACGGCAGCACTGCAAAGGTTGCGAGCAGTGAACGGGCAATCATGTATTCCAAATTGATTTGCAGCGTGGACTTGGCCATGGGCAGACGAGATTGAGAGGCGAGTGTAACGCACCCTGAGGAACGGTGACCAATGACAGGTAAAAAGTTCGGACTTTGATCTTTGGGCTTTGGTCTTTGATTTTGACGCCCCGCGTCTTGACCATAATCCGCCCTGGATCGCCCGGTCGGTCCAAAGAACAAAGACCAACGTTCAAAAACCAGTTCCCCAGATCCTTTGACTTGGCCATTCACTTTACCCCTTCCTCTGATATATTCTGCAACGCGATCAGCGTCCGTTTCGTATTTGAAGTTAGGGAAGGGCCTTCGGCCAAACTCTCCCCTGCCGAACTTGCGACTTGATGGTCCAGAGCAATCAGGACAGATGCCACATTCTCATCGTTGAGAACAGCGATGACGTCCGGGCCGGGCTGGCTGACGATCCGCTCTTTCAAGCTGGGCGTGACCAGTTCGCGAACGCGGCGCGCGATTCAGGGGCTGCACGATATCATCGAAAAGACTCTCTGGTTCAAACTTCAACGCATCGATAATCCTAAAGAGAGAGCAGACGTTCGCGAAAAAATCGATCTCGAACTACCCAGCGATTTGACGCTGATGAACGCCGTGCTCGAGTACCTTTTGGATCGAGTAGCGAAATTAGGTCTGGTTCAAGTCGAACAATCGAATTTGTTCGTGGCGCTGGACGAAGCTTTCGTGAACGCAGTTAAGCACGGCAATCGCAACGATCCCGGAAAGTTGTTGCGGGTTACCGCCGAGCTTTCCGCCCGCGAGGCGATTTTTACCGTCGAAGATGAAGGCGAAGGTTTTGACGTGCGCGAGATCCCCGATCCGCGCGACCCGGCGAATTTGTTTAAGTCATCAGGCCGTGGCGTGCTGCTTATCTACAACATTATGGATGAGGTCGAGTACAGTGAACGCGGCACACGCCTGAAGATGGTAAAGAAGCGTCCGGAAGGCTTGCCGCAGACCGGGTCGACCTGAATTGATCACAGCAGAGGCCCAGTTTAGATTTAGCTTGAGCTAACCGATCCGCAACCTAAAGGTGGAACTCTCAACTAAACTGCCTCGCGTCTAATATCCACTGTGAAGACAAATCACACTCGAACTTCCCGAAGGTGGTCAATGGGCATGCTCGCCCTGGTTGCCCTGACCGCCGGAGTTCCGCGAATTATCGGCGCGCTCTTTGTACACAAGGAACCCTTCGGCGATGCCTACTGCTACGTCGAGCAGGTATCCTCAATGAGATGGAAGATGGTCGCCGGTACTTTTTCGATCGCCGATCTTTTCGGGTTTTGGCTCCCGCTATATCAATTCTTTTGCTCGATCATCAGCTTAGTAGTTAACCAGCCTGTCTATGTCAGCAAGTTAGTGTCCGCGGTGGCCGGAACCGGCATCTGCGTGTTCGTCTATTTGTGCGCCAACATTCTGACTTCCGGCCAACGGCTGTCGCTGGTGGCCGCCCTGGCGATTGCTCTTAATCCGTTTCACCTGGAGTATTCCGCTTCAGCGATGACGGATATGCCGCATGCGCTTCTGGTCCTGGGGTGTTTGTATTTCGTTCTTACCGAAAAATGGGCGCTCGCAGCCTGCCTCGGAGCCGCGGCCTGCTTGATTCGACTGGAAAGTTGGATCTTGGTTGCCGTTTTCCCGACAATTGAGTTTCTGCGGCGGCGGAGAATACCCGTCTTGAATACCCTGATTCTTGCCAGCGGGCCCGCGTTCTGGATGTTTGTTTGTTGGACAGCGAAAGGAAATCCGTTTGCTTCTTTTCAGGCTCAACGTGAATACATGCTCGCGAGACTTACCGCGCACCCCGAATTTGGCCAGTTTACTTTCGATCGAATGTGGATCGACGCGAACCGCCTCGTCTATGGGGTTAACCTGGCAGTGCTGGCTGGATGCATCGTGGGTTTGGTGTTGCTCTTTCGTCAGTGGAAAAAAAAACGCGAGTGGCTGAAAGCTACCAACCTGATGGTTTGCCTGTCTTTCTTTTTTGCATACTTTAGCTTCATCGTCCTGGCATATCTGACTAGGAAGCAGAGCGACATCTGGCCTCGCTATGGCCTGGTGATGTTCGCTCTTGGTTTGCCTGTCCTGGCGTATTCGGGCCAGCAAATCTTGAGAAGTACTTCGGTTTTAGCCAAAGGGGGGCTCGCGTTTGTGCTGGTGCTCGGCGTCGTGCAATTCCGAACCCAGGCTGAAGACCTAACACGGTTCGTGACGCAGAAAACGAGGCCTGAAATTATCGCGAGCTATCTAAAACAAGAATATGCTTCCGATCCGTCAATCAAAATTTTCTGCGACAGCCCCGAAGTGCGGATCATCTCCGGCATCCCGGGAGAGCATTACTATCACTCTTTTTCGATCGGAGTTCCCAAAGACAGGGAAGGCTTCCTCGGATTCCTGCGCACGAACGGAATAAAGTTTCTGGTGATACCCGAAGAATCCGAGACTTCCACGCCGAGCCAGTTGTTTCCCAGTCTGGTCAAAGAAACGGGTGGCATATTCGAAGATGTAATCCCCCCACCCGATGACCGGCGCGCTGACAGTCTCTATCGGCTGCGCGCGGACAGCCCTGCGCCGCCTGGTTAGGCAGAGTATCGTTTTAGGAAATTTTCCAATTGTCATTGGACTTTATTTCGTGTGGTTTCGTGGATCGTTTGCCCTGGCCGAGGAAGTGAAGAGGAGCGATCCACGAAATCACACGAACTCAGATGAATAGAGCGCGGCAAATGGAAAATAGGTCCAAAGATCCGGGCCAACCGCAAAACCTCCCAAGCCAATGGCGCTGGTGGTTGCTGCCAGCGGCTCTCGCTCTCATCCTGATACTGATTTTTGTCGATCCATTCATTGGAGATTGGGATGCCCTGGAGTACACCCTCAGCGCCCTGCGCGGCTATCCTTCGTCAATGGCTTTGGGCAGAAGCCTGTTCATCTTTTTCAATCACGAGCTTTACGTAATCGCACACGCGGCGTTTCATCTGCAGCCACAACACGCTTACCTGCTGTTCAAGTATGCAGTCGTAGCCCAAGGAGTGCTGGCAATCATTGCCTGCTGGATCCTGACTCGCGATCTTTCCGGCTCAAAGTACGCGGCAACGATTGCAGCTTTGTTGGTGACGTTCTCTCCGGTGGTTGTGCTTTACAGCGGACAGGTGATGACGGACGTGCCCGCGCTACTGCTGACGACGGTGGCGCTGGTCGTTCATCTTCGCGGCTTGCAACAGAGAAGGGTGTGGCTGGTTATTGTTGGCGCCGCGCTGTTGGGCGCTGGAGTGAATCTGCGCGAGACAGTCGCCTTCTATGGGCCCTGGCTGGTGTTCGCCCCATTTGTTTGTAGCTGGCGGTCGAACCGCAAGGGAATATTACTGGTCGCTTTTTCGTGCTTGATCTTTGTAGTTTTTGCCGGGTCTGGCTTTGCTTATTGGTTCCTCTCTGATCCGAGTTACCGCGCTGCTTGGTATGGTTGGCGAGAGTCAATGCGCATTGAATCCGCGCTGCACCCTCCCGCCCTCCGCAATGTCTGGCCGTGGCTGCTTTTCTTTCTGGCCACTTCGCCGCTGGTTCTGCTTACTTTGCCGGTGGCCTCTGTTTGGGAATGGCGCCGGCGCAGACTCTCTCCGATGCTGCTGCTCGCGGCCGTTGGTCTGTTTGCCAACCTGTTGCTGCTGCTAAATTACAGCACGGCCATCGGGTGGCGCTATCTTTCCACTGGACTCCCGGCGCTCGTGCCGCTGTGCTCGAATTTTCTCTTTCAGTATTTATCGAGGCGATTGGGAACAGAGCGCCGCGCCTTCATCACTGCGACCGCCGCGATCGCCTTGATTGGTGTTGCAATTGGAGTGTATTTGTGGCCGTTAAGGAGCGCGACGAGGGAAGTAAGGGCAGCTTCGAAAGAATATGATCAGGAACTGATGCGAGTTCCGCGCGACGCCGTAATGATCTCTGGCGTCCAGACCGTCGCGGTCATTTATTGGCGCGGCATCGGCGCGGGCGAATGGGATGTGATTGGACCCGGAGCCGGCTGGCCCGGTCCCCAACTTCCTGTGGTGATTGCCAACCATCTTAATCAGGGACGGCCGGTCTTTCTGGATGCTAATCCGCGCTGGTGGCAGCCGTGCGGTTGGCATGTTGCGGAGGTCGAAGAGTTGGCAAGGCTTGAGTCGCGGTTTCATTTTCGGCGGATGTCGCCGACTGTCTTTGAAATCCGGCCGGGGAAAGATTTATCCGCGACAGACCATCCTCACCTGGAAAATCTCTTGCCAGAGAGACGGCCCGCGGACGCTAAGAAGTGTTTTAATCCGGGATGAGCAGAGAGATTGGAAAAGAGGTCGCACTGCGAAGCGGTGCGAGAATAAAACGTTGGGTTGTAGAAACGTTTCTGCTGGAAGCATAACGCGCCGGGGGCGGAACGGTTTCTGTCGAGGGCGCGGATTGAAGCAGTAGAGGTGCAAATCTACGTCGACAACTACGATACGCCGTGGCGTTAGACGAAGACATTCCTACCCGTAAATCGGCTTACGCTGTTTGCAACCGCACAACCACCGGCTGGATTGGTAAAGGGAACTCGTTGGCAGCCGGATACAGAGTCTCTTGCCAGTGTGGCTTGTGGGAAATCCACTCGCTGACTGAATCCGCATCGGCGGGTCGAGAGAACAAATAACCCTGGCCGTACTGGCACTTGAGTCTGCGAAGCTGCATCAGTTGACTCAAAGTCTCGACGCCCTCGGCGACGACTTCCATGCCCATGTTGTCAGCCAGCGAAACGATGGTGCGCACGATCTCGATATTCTCAGCCGCTTCGCCGATGCGCCCCACGAACGAGCGATCAATCTTCAGCGTGTTTACCGGGAAACGGTGCAAATAACCCAGCGACGAATAGCCGGTGCCAAAGTCGTCGATGCTCAACTGCACCCCGAGCGCCTTCAGGCGATTCAGTAGTTGCACGGCCATCTCAGCGTTGTCCATTACCGCGCTCTCAGTAATCTCGAGCTTCAGATGCCTAGCTTCGACGTGAGTCTCTTCGAGAATGTCCTTGATTTCGTTAACTAGACCTGGCTGGGACACCTGCTTGCCGGACAGGTTAACGCTCATAAAGAGCGAGCGATTGGCCGGCGACTGCCACTGCCATCGACTGAGTTGCTGACACGCCTTTTTCAAAATCCACAAGCCCAGGGGAACAATCAGCCCCGTATCTTCGGCCAACGGAATGAAGTCTGAGGGATTGATAAATCCGCGTTCGGGATGTTGCCAGCGAATCAAGGCTTCAAAGCCCGCCAGTTGACCGTTATCCAGCGAGACGATTGGCTGGTAGTAAACACGCAGTTCTTCGCGATCGAGCGCACGGCGCAGGTCGTTCTCCATTTGCAGCACGTAGACCGCATGCGTGTGCATCCCTTTATCGAATACCTCATAACACGCTTTGCCTTGGGCCTTCGCGCGGTACATGGCCGTGTCGGCGTCCCGCAACATTGCCTCTGCATGGTCGTATCCGGTAGAACTCAGCGCGATCCCGATACTGGTGGTGGTGAAAACCTCGTGTCCGCTGAGGTTGAAGTGCGATTGCAGCTTATCCTGAATGCGGCGCGCCATGTTGGTCGCTTCTGCAGAATTTGGAATCCCGTCGAGCAGGATAGCGAACTCATCGCCGCCCAAGCGAGCTACCATGTCGACTTCGCGAGTGCAGCTTTCCAGGCGACGGGCCATTGCGATTAGCAACTGGTCGCCGATAGAGTGTCCCAAACTGTCGTTCACGTTCTTGAAACGATCCAGATCCAGAAAGAGGACTGCGAACTGATAATCCTCATGCTGCTTGGCGCGTTCCATGACAAATTTCAAGTTCTCGGCCAGCAGCGCCCGATTGGGCAGGTTGGTCAGCGCATCGTGGAACGCCGCATGTCGAAAGTGATCCTTGCTCTCCTGTAGCTGAAGGCTGATTCGTTCCTGCTCGGCAATATGCCGGCTGAGTTCTTCCACGTGCCGTTCAGCCTGCTCAGCGCGGTTGCGCTCAGCTTCCGCCCGCGCGCTCTCGGCTTCAGCTCGATCGCGTTCCGCCTGTTCAGCCTGGGCCGACGTTGCCTTAAGCTCGTTCAAATATTTGTGATAAGTGAAATAGAGAATGAAGATCACCGGCACGCCCACGGCCAGAATCGTCAGGCCCGCTCTCTGGATCGAGT
>WNFI01105907.1_pt1 | contig 11689 bp, 10 predicted proteins | sample 5400471 | NCBI WGS metagenome assembly WNFI01 (sample SAMN13153348, study PRJNA577476) | soil metagenome | isolation source: 100 cm saprolite on Douglas fir-dominated hillslope | place: USA:California | collected 2013-09-17
TGCGCGGTCGACTTAATTGATGGCAGAGTACACAGCTTAGGCGAAAGCCTTGCACCTGAGGGAATAATGAAAACAAATCGAGGGCTGAGGGAGCAGTCTCACTTTCAATCGGCATCTTTTTACGCTGCGAGCCCGTGGTGCAATTCAGCATGGAAACGCGGATACGACATTTTCGGAGCGATATTGCTTCTGATTGTATTTCTGCCGCTGATGATCGTCGTTGCGCTGGGGGTAAAACTCACCTCAAGAGGGCCTATATTCTTTCGACAGCGCCGTCCGGGGAAAAACGGCCGCGAGTTTTCTATCCTGAAGTTCCGGACGATGAAAGCCGGCAGTTGCCACGCAGGTCCGGTGTTGACGCAGGCTGCAGACCCGAGGGTCACCTGGTTTGGGAGACATATACGAAAATGGAAGCTGGACGAACTACCGCAACTCTTCAATGTTCTTCGCGGCGACATGAGTTTTGTCGGCCCTCGCCCGCAACCCACAAGACTTTGGAAGGAGCCTTCGATTCAGGAAGAAGCGTCGTGTATTCTCTCCGTCCGCCCCGGGATCACAAGCCATGCAACTTTGAATTTTAGAAACGAAGAGGAATTATTGGCGCCCTTGTCATCGGAAGAGCTGGAAGAAGTTTATACGACGGCTATCATGCCTTTGAAGTTAAAAATGGATATCGGGTATTTGCAAAGCGCAAACTTAGCCAGTGACTTGGGCATAGTCTTCAAAACCATGTTCCGGATATTCAGTCGACAAGAGGAGAATAACGAGGTCCTGATAAGAGGAAGTATGCCTGTCCTGGAGCAGAGAAAGTATCAACCTGTCGTCGAACAATCGGACTAGCAGGATGAGCCATTTTGCTGGACTTGATTGTGCGGACTCCGCCCGAATACTACGGGCATTTGTACGGAACGCACTCCCTGCCATTTGCCAAACAATTCGCTGGTTCCAACATCAGAACAGATTTCCCATAGGTGCGCACCCACCATCTTCGTTCTCCGACGAATCCTGCACCGTCGATATGGGCTAGTCCCCTGACACTGTGGGCAGCTTGACGCGCGGCTTAGCCTTCTTATGGTGCCTGTCCGTCGAGAAGTAATATTTTTTCTTAGTCCATTCTTAGTTCTTTCTTAGTCCTTTCTTAGTCCTTTCCTGGTCCTTTCCTGGTCCTTTCTTGATACCTCTCACTAGTCCTTTCTTAGTCCGTCAAAAAGCTCCTTTTTGAGCCTTCCCCTTTTCACAAGGGCACGGATACTGACAAGGCTCAGACAAAAGGTGAGGCCCATGGATAAGGCAATTCGGGTCCTCGTGGCTAACCGACCTCGGCTCATGCGGGAATTGATTCTTGAGACGCTGGCGGATCAGCCCGGCATCGAAGTCGTCGGAGAAGTAACTGACGAGGTGGAAATTCCCGATCGCGTGAATCAAACTTTGCCCGATTTTCTTGTGATCGGATTGGATGAGCCGGGAAGGCGTCCCGATATTTGCGAGACGATTCTTCACGCACATCCGGAGTTGCGCATCCTCGCCGTGGCGTTTGGCCAGAATCGCACCATCTGCTATTGGGCCTCTTTCGATATCCATTCCGACGACATCGAGCCATCTGAGGCGGGCATCCTCAACGCTCTGCGAAACATTACTGCAGGAGTCGGCGGAGTTTCGTGATGCGAGCCATTGCCAAATCCCCATGCCCAGGCTTTCCAGCGGGCTTCACACGAAATTCACTACACGTCTATTGGGGCCAGCGAAAAAGCCAAGCTGCCGGCGATGCAAAAACAAGAAAACCTGCCGGAGGAGGGAGTCAATGAGAAGTAGGAACGTTGAGCAGTGTGCAAGCTGTGGCTGGGCGGCACGGCAAGCCGCCGCTTTGCTACTGGCCGTTAGTTTCGCTGCCCCCGCTGCCCAGCCAAAGCAACAACCCGGGCAGGGCGAACCACAGCGGTCCGGTTCGGAAAGTCCGGGGCGTATATCCGTGCGCCCGCCGGACATCATCTCGGACAACCTTGACCGCGTGGCGGCTTCGGCCGACCAGATCCTCGAAGTCTTGAACAAAGAAGCTGGCCTCATGGTCGAACTGAAACGCCTTCTCGCGCAGGACGCCGGGGCGAGCGGACAGATTCTAGAAGAGTCCGATCTGACCAATGTCTCGGTAGCGGAGCGTGTGCGCTCAGACTTGCGCGCCCGCGTACTTGCGACACGTCTCTTGCAGCGATACGGCTACCTCATGCCGCGAGTGAATCCGGATTCGGAGCTGGCCGCGGAGCACAATCTGGCAATGCGCGAGCGCATGGTGGAGACTCAGCGAGAGGCCGAACGCGGAAACGCCCCTCCGCAAACGGTGATCAACCTAGGACAAGGGGTGCAGCCGCCGGCGCGACCCCTGCCAATTCCGGGGCGTCCGGCGCGCGCGCCGCTCACTGCAGTGGATGGAATGCAGGACACTGTGCGCCAGGATGTGCTGGCCGCTCCAACGGAACTGGGCATGGGTCTGACGCAGGTCTCCGCGCGTCAGACTAATGCGGGGACGGGCACCGCACCTGAGGAGCGAACCGCACCCGGAGCGCCGGTGGATGCGTATCTCCCACCACCCGAATTGTCTCCTTCAGTGGCGCCGCGGCTGCCGCGCGGCAGCGCGGGAGGGCCAGCTGCGGAGTTTGAGCCGGTACGCATGGAGCGCCGGCCGAATCCCTATGCCGATGTGCCGTCGCTTTATGACCTGTATGTGCAGGCCGCTCTTCCCACTCGAAAAGTGGAGCGGTTTGGCTTGGAACTCTTCCGTAACGGTGCGGCGAATCCGGACATTTTGCCGATGGATCTTCCTGTGGGGCCGGATTATGTCGTGGGGCCGGGGGACAGCCTGGCGATCAGTCTTTGGGGTGGCGTATCGCAACGGCTGCTCCGCACTGTGGACCGCGAAGGCCGTCTGGTTCTGCCCGAAGCGGGCCCGCTGCTGGTTTCCGGGCGGACCCTCGGGGACGTGCAGCAAGATGTCCAGCGCGTGCTGCGGACACAATTCCGTGATGTTTCCGCGGAGGTGTCGCTGCTCCGGCTGCGCACCGTGCGCGTGTACGTTGTGGGCGAGGTGGCCGAACCCGGTGCGTACGACGTTAGCTCGCTGTCGACACCTTTGAACGCACTCTTTGCCGCGGGCGGCGTGACGCCGCAGGGCTCGCTGCGGCGGCTCGCCCATTATCGCGGGAAGCAACTCATTGAGGAAGTGGACGCCTACGATCTGCTTCTGCATGGCATTCGCGGCGACCTTAAACGCCTGGAAAATGGGGACTCGCTTCTGGTGCCGCCGCTGGGACCGGTAATCACGGTGGATGGAATGGTGCGGCGGCAGGCGCTGTACGAACTGCGCGGCGAGAAAAATCTCGAAGACACACTGGATCTGGCGGGAGGGATTCTTTCCGCCGCAGCACTGCGGCACATCGAAGTGCAGCGGCTGGTGGCGCATGAAAAGCGCACGATGTTGAGCCTCGAGATCGGAGAGACCAGCGATCCAGAAGCCGTGCGCGCTCAGTTGAGAGGTTTTGCAGTACAGGATGGCGATGAGATTCACATCTTTCCAATCGCGCCGTACAACTCCGCGTCGATCTACCTCGAAGGGCACGTGTTGCGCCCGGGCCGCTACTCCTACAAACCGGAAATGAAGCTCACGGACGTCGTGACTTCTTACGCCGACCTTCTTCCGGAGCCTTCGGTGCGTTATGCCGAAATTATCCGGCTGCACTCGCCCGACTATCATCCCGTCGTAGAGACCTTTGACCTAGCAGCCGCTCTTGAACATCCCGAAACGGCACCGAAGCTGGAGCCGCTCGATACGGTGCGCATCTTCGGGCGGTATGACTTTGAGCCGGATCCCGAAGTGCTCATCACCGGCGAGGTTCGCGCCCCAGGGTGGTATCGCACGTCTGGTCAACAGCATTTGCGTGACGCGATCTACCAGGCTGGAGGTGTGACACCGGATGCATGGCTTGATTCGGCACAGCTTTTCCGCAGGCAGCCGGACGGGACGACGCGCGTCTTCAGCATCAACCTGCGCGACGCGCTTACAGGCGATCCTTTGAATGATGTCTTGGTTCAGCCGCGTGACCGGATCCTGGTGCACCGTCAACCGGAACAAGTGTCTCCGGCGAACGTGTATGTGCGGGGCGATGTGGCGCGGCCGGGCCGCTATCCTCTCGTTGCCAATATGCGCGTTTCGGACCTGGTGCGTTCTGCTGGCGGATTGCTGCGAAGCGCGAACCCCGACAGCGGCGACCTAACGCATTATGCGATCTCCAATTCGTTTGGGGAGCGCGTGCAGGCTGGACATCAAGACTTGAGTCTAGCCGCCGCGCTGGCAGGAAACGAAGACCAGAATCTACCTCTCCACGATGGCGATGTGTTAACCGTACCGCAGCAGGCGGGTTGGAACGACATCGGCGCGGTGGTCACGTTGCGGGGAGAGGTGCGCAAACCTGGTGTGTACGGCATCCGCCCGGGCGAGCGGCTAAGTTCGCTGCTAAAGCGTGCGGGAGGGTTGCTGCCGACAGCATATCCGCGAGCGGCCGTATTTGAACGGAACGAAGTGCGCGAACTTCAAGAGAAGAACCGTCAGGACCTGATCCAGCGGCTCGAACAAGAATCCACAGTCGTGAAGACCTCGGCGTCCACGACCGGAACGGAAGAAGCCGCGCTGCAACAGGCCGCCATCCAGCAGCGCCAACGCGTGTTGGATGGGCTCCGCAAAGCCCCGGTGTCGGGACGTTTAGTGATTCATCTTCGCCCGGACCGAAAAGGCTTTGCGGGTTCACCCGACGATATCGAGCTTCGTGCAGGCGACTCGCTGACGATTCCCAAGCAGCCCGGAGAGGTGCTCGTCACGGGGCAGGTGTATAACGCAAACGCCCTCACCTATACGCCAGGGATGAATGCCGGCTGGTATCTCTCCCGCGCGGGAGGCGCAACACCGCTTGCAAACAAAGGCGCAATCTTCATCGTCCGCGCGGACGGTTCGGTCACGAGCGGCAAGCAGGGCGGCCTTTGGTCCGCAGGTGTGCAGTCAGCGACGATGGGTCCGGGCGACACGATCGTGGTACCGGAGAAGCCGGTTCTTGGCAGCAGTACCTTGAAAAACGTTCTGTCGGTCGCGCAAATCGCGTCGTCCGCCGCGTTGGTTGCAGCTGTTGCCATTCCGTGAGCGCAAATGAGTATGAAGCATCTGATGACGATTCTCGGAACAACGCTACCGTTCAGCGTTGGGGAGGTCCGTGTTTTGTCCGCACAGGAACAAGGGGCGGGGCCGGCGGCATCGGAAACCGCTTCGGAGAAGCGCAATCCTTCTTCAAGGACGGAGGCACTCCCAGATGTTGTGTTCGAATTTGAACCGAGGGTTCGATTCGGTGAAGCCGACCGGAGCGGAGTAACAACGCGATGCCTGGTTGAAGCTGGCATCGTGACCGCATCCTTGGAATCGGGCTTTTTACATAGGACTACGCATCACTAAGGCAAGAGACCCCAGTCACGCGGAGACGAATAGGGACGTGACACAGACAGGTACAAAGCCACAGCCGGAAATCGCTCCAGAACCGGTCATCGAAGCGCTTGCCGTGGGGGGCCTCGATGAAATTGGCACTCGGGAGAGGGCGATTGAACGCCTGCGCATTGTATGGAGCCACCGTGGCCTTCTCGTCCGGGCTGCTTTGGCGGGACTCGTGTTGGGAACGCTTTTGGCATTTCTGATGGCCAAGCGTTATGAGTCCTCGACCCAATTGATGCCCCCAGACAGTCAGTCGAGTTCTGGATTGGCTATGTTCGCCGCGCTCGCAGCTCGAACGGGGACTGGACTAGGGGGAAGCGCTGGAGACTTCTTAGGACTGAAGAGTTCTGGGGCGCTGTTCATTGGGATTCTCCGCAGCCGGACGGTGGAAAACCGATTGTCGGAGCGCTTCAACCTCAAGAAAGTTTACGGGGCGCGGCTGGAAGTGGATGCACGTCGGAAGCTAGCGGAAAACACCACGATCTCCGAAGACCACAAGAGCGGAATCATCACCATTAGCGTTACGGATGGCGATCCGAAGCGCGCCGCCGCGATCGCGCAAGCCTATGTCGAAGAGCTTGATCGCCTGGTTGCGGAACTCAGTACTTCTGCCGCGCATCGCGAGCGCGTCTTCCTCGAAGAGCGACTGAAAGCAGTCAAGGAGGACCTGGACCAGGCTTCACGCGAATTCAGCCAGTTTGCCAGCAAGAACCTTGCGATCGACATCAAGGAGCAGGGCAAGGCCATGGTCGAAGCGGCGGCAACTCTCCAGGGGCAATTGATTGCCGCTGAATCCGAGATGAAGGGCCTACAGGAAATTTACACCTCCAATAACGTCCGCGTGCGTTCCGTCGGCGCGCGCATCGCGGAATTGAGGCACCAGCTCGAAAAACTCGGCGGCAACACCGCCACCGACTCAGGGAATTCGGCAAACATGGGCGATTCTCAATATCCATCCATTCGCAAACTGCCCATCCTCGGCGTCACTTACGCCGACCTCTATCGCCGCACGAGGATTCAGGAAGTAGTCTACGAAACATTGACGCAGCAATACGAGTTAGCCAAAGTGCAGGAAGCCAAAGAGACGCCGAGCGTCAAAGTTCTCGACGCCCCCGCAGTCCCAGAGAGAAAGTCCTTTCCGCCGCGGCTGCTGATTATGTTTCTGTGCACGTTTTTTGCGTTCGCTTGGGGGGTTGTGTGGGTACTTGGCCGTACGCGGTGGGAGGAAACCAATGCCAATGATCCCGGAAAAGCGCTCGCGTCCGATGTTTTCAGGACGGTGAACGCCGCTATGCCTTGGGCGCCACCCAACGGGTCGCGCTTTCAGGCAGTTGCGCACGGAGTTTGGGTGAAGCTGGTTCGCCGGAGCGAGTTGGCGAAAGAGGCAGAATAGCCTGCGATCTGGTTGTAACTTGTTGTAAGTAATATGTTTATCAGGCTTTTCGCCCTGTGGGTGACGGGGCGAAGCTGCATCCGGTCCCTGTAGAAAAGAAGCAAGTCACAATGCCGAGCATGGGAACAATCGCCACGATTGGTACGCCGGGCCCGCAGGAGGGCTCGGCCTTGCCCGGAGATTACCTCGAAGCGCGCTGGTATGTGGTCAGCACCTGCGCCAATCACGAGAAGCGCGTAGCCGGGCAGCTGGGCGACCGCACCGTCGAACACTTTCTTCCGCTCTACGACAGCGTGCGCCGGTGGAAGGACCGCCGCATGCAGCTGCAGTTGCCGCTTTTCCCGGGTTACGTTTTCGTTCACCTTGCGCTGCGCGACCGCCTGCGCGTGCTAGAGATTCCGAGCGTCGTTCGCCTGGTGGGGTTTGGCGGTCCGCCCGTCGCCCTCCCTGACCAAGAGATGGAAGCCATGCGCGTCAGCCTTACCGGTTTGTCATCTCACTCGGCTTAATCATGCGCTCCGCCGCCGTCGAGATGGACGCCGCGGACTTGCGGTCAGTATAAGAATTCCAGTTAACAATAACTGGGAGACCCTCCCCCGGGTTTTTTGTAAGTGTTGCATCTAAAGGGCTTAGTGTTACTGCAAGTTGTTTGGAATCAACAGTTGCGGGCGGTTGCGTAAGTGTTGATTCTAAAGGTAGTCAGGCGGCCCCAAAACCGTGAAAAGGACCTGTTTCCTCATTTTCCCCATAAGTGTTGATTTTAAAGATAGTTAGAGGCCTCCGTTTTGGCATGCATCTGAAAAGAACGAAGCAAGACGGGAGTGCGAGGCAGACGCTTAACTAAGCCTAACATATCACAATCTTAAACCAAGTCAAATGGAAAAGACCGAATCGATTCTCAATCCTTGCACCGGCGTTGCGACCGCACCGGCTTCGCAGGGGGCGAATTCGCACCTGATGGGCGGCCGATTGCTGGCGCGTAACGTTATCTGGAACCTGATTGGCAACGGCGCACCGATGTTGGCGGCGGTTTTCTGCATTCCGAGCGTCGTTCGCCTAGTGGGGTTTGGCGGTCCGCCCGTCGCCCTCCCTGACCAAGAGATGGAAGCCATGCGCTCCGCCGCCGTCGAGATGGACGCCGCGGATCTCCGGTCTCTCTCGTAGGAAATCAAGAGCCGAAACCAAAATGCTGTCGCTCGTACCTAGCATGATTCTTCTGACGCTCGCCCTAACCTCCGTTTGGGTGTCGTCCCGTTTATTTGGGCATCCAATTTCACCCTTCTCGATTTTTTATGGGGTTTGGTTCTTCACGCTCGCACTCTTCTTTCTGCGCTGGGTGGAATACACACCGGTGCGCGGGCAAGCCTGGCAATTGATTGTTCTTAACCTGGCCAGTTTCGGGTTCGGTTGGATCCTCGCCTATCTGTTCCAGCGTCCGGGTATGTCGAATTGGAAGATAGAGCTTGCTGCCGAAAGACTCTCCCCTCAACGGTTACGAAAAGTCATTTACGTGAGCTTCGCTCTCGGGATGGTCGGCTTGGCGGAATTTCTTCGCCGCGTCCAGGGGCTCCTGGGCTTGGGCACCTATCTTGTCGCACCGCACGAAATTCGCGAGGCGACTCTCTTCATGGAAGACAGGACGAGGTTTTTCTTTGCACTACTTTGGGCCGGGTATGTGCTGGTCCATGTGTGTCGCTGGAATACGCGAAAACTACTGGCGACGGGATTGGTTCTCACGGCCGTGCTAGCACTGCAGTTCTTTGTGGTGGCCGCTTGGCTCGGGAAAGTCGCAATCAATAATTCGGTACTCATGGAGGCAACAAACATTTCCGTACCGTTCTTCCCGCTGCTCACACCATATATGTATTTGACCGGTAGTTATCCTGCCCTGCAGGCCTATCTGGATACACGGCCGGACAGCACCGCGGGAGCGATGACCTTTTATCCGGCGCATAAAGTTCTGCGACTGCTCAATCCATCGCTCAAGGTTCCTGAGATTGTGGCCGAACCAGTCGCCGTCCCCTCCGAGGTCAATACATTTACGTGGCTACATCAGTTTTATACGGACTTTGGCGTTGCCGGGGTCATCCTGGGCCCTCTGGGCGTCGCCTTTCTTTCTGGGCTGATCTATTTCCATATGCTCCAGACGAAGGACTTCTACAGCCTCTACGCTAACGGTCTGATTTCATTTGGTTTCACGCTTAGTTTTATGGTGAATCATCTCACGGCTGGGCCCGTGTGGTATTTCTTGGCGGTTGGGATTCCGATTGCGCGGTATATCACGAGGCCGGTGCCGGCGTTGGCCCAAAGATGAGTTTGTGTACTTCGCTGCAGGTGCAGCCGGAAAGCGTCGGCCAGACAGTCTCGCAGGTCGCGAGTCCTTCGTTGCACAATGCAGTGCTCCAGCAATCGGCTTCGGTGTTTGTTGCGCAGGTGGTGCTTCTGCTGTGCGGAGTGCTGAACAATTTCCTGGTGGCGTATCTGGTGGGTCCCGAGGGAAGAGGGCTGATCTACCTGTTGCAGGTGATAGCTGGTGGAGTTGGTCTCACGCTGCTTAACTTTGGATTGGGACCAGTTTCTGTTTTCTATCTCGGGCGCGACAGCAAGTATTCGCTATCCGAAGTGGCGTCGGGAGTGCTTTGGGCAAGTCTGCTCCTGGGCTCTCTGCCCATGCTGGTTCTGGGGCCTTTCTGGCATTGGACCGCCGGTTTGGCCACACAGAAAATCGCAGCGGGTTATCTTTGGCTGGCCTTGGCGATGATTCCGGCGATAAACCTGACTTTCAATGCGGGCTTCTTATGCCTTGGACGAAAGCGGATCGGAACCTACAACTGGCTGCGTGTCAGCCCATCGGTCCTTTTTTCTTTGGCCCTGCTTGCGATGTTATCCAGCCGCTCGCGCACAATCTGGGTTACCGCCATGATCTGGGGATCCACCACTTTGCTTCCCGGCTTCTTTGCCCTGGAAGTGTTTCGCCGCGCGGGCGGCGTGCGCTGGCCAGGAGGCACGCAGAATTTCCTGCGCGGCGCATTTCGCTTCGGCTGGCACTCGCATCTCGGGGCCGTCACGCAGTATCTCCAGCACCGTAGCGATATTCTTCTGGTCGGCTATTTTCTTCCGCTCAAAGAGCTGGGGCTTTACGCCTTTGCCGTCAGTCTGGCGGAACTGCTTTGGTACGTGGCCAATGCGGTAGGAACGGTCTTGATGCCGCACGTGGCGGGCAGTGCCGAAGAGGAATCCAGCCGCATCACTCCGCTGGTGTGCCGCGCGACTCTCGCTCTCACCGCGGCGCTTTCGGTGGGGCTGGCCGCAGCCAGCACGTGGCTGATTCCCTGGATACTGCCCACATTCCAATCGTCGGTTCGCGTGCTTTGGATTCTGATTCCCGGGGCTGTTGCTGCAAGCGTCTTTAAAGTTCTCTCCAGCGACTTCAACGGGCGCGGCAGGCCGATCGAAACTTTTTATCCCGCCCTGATCGCGCTCGGGACGGGTTTCGTATGCGGAATCCTGGTGATTCCGCGTTTCGGAATTTACGGCGCGGCGCTGGTCACCACCGGCGGATACTTGCTCAATTCTTGGCTGTACGTCCGCTCGTACTCCCGGATGACGGCTGTGTCGATTGCGAACCTGCTTTTGGTGCGTTCCGAGGACTTCGTGATTGCCAGCGGGCGCCGGCAGAAATGGAACGCCCGAACCGGGAGCTAAAGACTAAGTGATGTTAGATCTTGGGAATCTGCGAATTGGTTATTCGCCCTGCAGTGAAAGCTTACAGCTTCCTGGTGACCGGCGGCGATTTTGTTACTACGCGCGCAAACGGAATCTCGCGTTCGAGATCGCGAGACCAACAGAAATCTACGATATCGTGCTTGTGACTGCTCCCGGTGATATCAGTGTGTGGAAGGACTACGGGAAAGGCCGCGCCAAGATCATTTACGATCAGGTCGACGCTTATCTGACGACTCCTTCCCTGTCCTTGAAGGGGCTTCTCCGCGGAGCCGCGAAATTCGCTGCTCGCCAGAATCGTCATCTTCTGTTGAATTATACAGCCGGCATCAAGGAGATGTGCCGACGCGCCGATGCGGTCATTTGTTCAACAGCAGAACAACAGAGAGACATCTACTCATACTGTCAGAATGTTCATGTGATTTTGGACTTTCAGGGAAGCACCGTCCGTACCAGCAAAGGAGACTATTCCGTAGGTGATGTGTTTAGTCTTGTCTGGGAAGGCTTGCCCGGAAACATGTGGTTCTTGTCTGAAATTCGGGATGTACTGCTGGAACTTCAGAGAAAACGCAAAATCGCGATCCATGTGATCACTGCTTTGCGCTACGGGAGGTATCTGAACGGTCGATTCGCGCAGCGACGGACCGAAGACGAGGCTCCGAAAATCTTTGATCCGATCTATTTGTACGCTTGGAATGAGCAGACTTGCTCCGCGATCAGCACCGCATGCGATCTGGCGGTGATTCCAATCCCTTTGCAGGACCCGGTGTGCGCGGGAAAACCAGAGAACAAACTTCTGTTTTTTTGGCGCCTGGGCGTGCCCGCGATTGTCTCTGCGACGCCGGCCCACACGCGAGTTATGCAGCAGTGCGGTCTCCCCATGGCCTGCCAAACCGCGCAGGATTGGCGGATCACCCTGGATAGGTATGTCTCGGATGAACATGCGCGGAGAGAAGCAGGACAACAAGGAAAAGCATTCGCTGAGCGGCACCACGGAGAGGAAAGAATGCTCGCGCAATGGGACGATGTATTCCATTCAATTCTGGGGAGGC
>WNFI01256793.1_pt2 | contig 11689 bp, 10 predicted proteins | sample 5400471 | NCBI WGS metagenome assembly WNFI01 (sample SAMN13153348, study PRJNA577476) | soil metagenome | isolation source: 100 cm saprolite on Douglas fir-dominated hillslope | place: USA:California | collected 2013-09-17
GCCGTGCGATGCTGGCCACGATGCTCGACTTCGAGAACTGCTACCGGGCGATCGCGACGAAGGACGGGCGCTTCGACGGCTGGTTCATCACGGCGGTCACCTCGACCGGCATCTATTGCCGGCCGAGCTGCCCGGCACGGACCCCGAAACGGGAGAACGTCCGTTTCTACGCGACTGCCGCCGCAGCGCAGGAGGCGGGGTTCCGAGCCTGCAAGAGATGCCGTCCCGACGCCGCCCCGGGATCTCCGCAGTGGGACTCACGCGCCGACCTCGTCGGTCGCGCGATGCGGCTGATCGCCGACGGCGTCGTCGATCGCGAGGGCGTCGGCGGGCTCGCCTCGCGGCTCGGCTACAGCGAGCGTCACGTCCATCGATGCCTGCTGGACGCGGTCGGCGCCGGTCCGCTCGCCCTCGCCCGGGCGCAGCGCGCCCAGACGGCTCGCGTGCTGCTCGAGACGACGGACCTGCGCATCGGCGAGCTCGCCCTGACCGCGGGCTTCGCGAGCGTCCGGCAGTTCAACGCGACGATCAGGCTGCTCTTCGGCTCGTCTCCGAGCGAGCTCCGCACGCGTCGTCACGCACGCTCACTCGGCGCGCCGAAGGATGCCGGGGCGCGCCCGGGCCTGACGCTGCGGCTGCCCTACCGCGCCCCGCTCGACGCGGCCGGGCTGATCGGCTTCCTCGCCGCCCGCGCCGCGCCGGGCGCCGAGCAGGCTCTACCGGGTGGACATCGCCGCAGCCTGGTGCTGCCACGGGGAGACGGGATCGTCGAGCTGACGCCGGCGGAGGGTTACGTGCGCGCCACCTTCTGGCTCGCAGACCTGCGCGACCTCGGCGCCGCGATCAGCCGTTGCCGGCGCCTGCTCGACCTTGACTCCGACCCGCAGAGCATTCGTGAGCGCTTCGAAGCAGACCCTGTGATCGGCGCCGCTGTCGCCTCCCAGCCGGGGCGCCGCGTTCCGGGCAGCCCCGACGGCGCCGAGCTCGCGATTCGGGCGGTCCTGGGCCAGCAGGTCTCTGTCATCGGTGCGCGCACGATCGCCGGCCGTCTCGTCGCCTCCCACGGGAGGCCTCTGAGCTCACCGGTCGGGACGGTGACGCACGCCTTCCCCGAACCCGCGGTGCTGGCCGCGCTCGACCCGGCCGATCTGCCGATGCCACGCGCCCGTGGCGCAACGCTGGTCGCGCTGGCCACGGCGCTCGCGAGCGGCGATCTGGAGCTCGGCGAGGGCGCGGACCGCGCGCGCAGCGTCGCCGGGCTGCTCGCCCTGCCGGGGGTCGGCCCATGGACGGCCGGTTACATCGCGATGCGAGCGCTGCGCGACCCGGACGCATACCCGGCCGGCGATCTCGGCGTGCGGCGTGCGCTGGAACGGCTCGGGGTGCCGGATCCCGACCGGTCGCTCGAGCGCCGCGGGGAGCCGTGGCGACCGTACCGGGCCTATGCCACCCAGCACCTGTGGGCAGAGCTCGCCGCCGGGGCCGGGCAGCAGGCCGGATCGCGAAGGGCGCCAGGCGGCCTGGCGATCGCGGCGTGAGCGCCCCCGCTGCCGCACCTCGCCGGCACCGAGCGCGGCGAGCCGAGGGGACGAGCGTCCTCTACACCCACGTGCCGAGCCCGCTCGGCAGTCTGCTGCTCACCGGCGATGAGCGGCGCCTGTGGTCGATCTCGATGGAGGGCCAGCGCGGACGGCCCGGGGTCGGGCCGGAGTGGCGAGAGGCCGCCGAGCCCTTCGCCGAGACACGCCTGCAACTCGAGCAGTACTTCTCCGGCGAGCGCACGGAGTTCGAGCTTCCCCTGCAGATCACCGGGAGCGAGTTTCAACGCCGTGTGTGGCGGGCGCTGCGATCCGTCCCGTACGCGGAGACCCGCTCCTAGGCTGCTCGAGCACGAGCGGCGAGAGCGGGCGACGCGATCGTGACCGCTCGTCCGCTCGTCCGCTCGTCGAGCGGCACGACCGCCGAATCGCCGGCGCGGTAGGGTCGTCCAGGAGCGGTCACCTGAGCGATTGCGAGCGAGGGGAACAGGATGAGCAGCGAGCAGCCGAACACGATCGTCCTGATTCACGGGCTGTGGATGAGCCCGCTCAGCTGGGAGCACTGGGCCGCGCGGTTCGAGGCGCGCGGCTTGACCGTCCTGGCGCCGCCATGGCCCGGGATGGAGGGCGACGCCCAGCAGCTTCGGGCCGACACGAGCGCGATCGACGAGCTCGGCATCGGCGAGATCCTCGACAGCTACGAGGCGAAGATCCGGGAGCTCGGCCGGCCGCCGATCATCATGGGCCACTCCTTTGGCGGTGCGTTTACCGAGGTGCTGCTCGACCGCGGCCTCGGCGCCGCGGGCGTGGCGATCGACGCGGCCGGCGTGAGGGGCATCACCAAGCTGCCGTTCTCGACGCTCAAGTCAGGCTTCCCCGTGCTGAAGAGCCCCGCCAACAAACATCGAGCCGTGGCACTCACCTTCGAGGAGTTCCACTACTCGTTCACCAACACGATGGACGAGGCCGAGGCGCGGGATGCCTATGAGCGCTACGCCGTGCCCGGGCCGGGGCGCGTGCTGTGGGAAGGGGCGTTCGCCAACTTCAACCCCCGCACCCCCTTGCAGCTCGACTTCACGAACCCGGACCGCGCGCCGCTGCTGCTGATCGCGGGCGGATCCGACCACGTGGTGCCGGCCGTGATCGACAGGACCGCAGCCAGGCGCTATGAACGATCGGACGCGGTCACCGAGTACAAGGAGTTCCCCGGCCGCTCTCACTACACGGTCGGCCAGGAGGGTTGGGAGGAGGTCGCCGACTACGCGCTCGACTGGGCCCTGGAGCACGCGGTGCCGCTCGTCGAGGCCGGCGCGTAGAAGGCTCGGCGCGGCGCATGGATCTCGAACTCGCCGGCAAGGTCGCGGTCGTAACGGGAGCGAGCAAGGGCATCGGCCTGGCGATCACCGAAGAGCTTGCGAGCGAGGGCGTCGAGGTGGTGGCGGCGGCCAAACAGGCAGGCGGGCTCGCGGGCCTCCACGGCGTCTCGCATTTCGCCGTCGACCTCTCCGAGCGCGACGGTCCCGGCCGCCTGATCGACCATGCGTTGGCCGAGCATGGACGGCTCGACGTGCTCGTCAACAACGTCGGCGCCGCGCACGTGCGGCTCGGCGGCTTCCTCGACGTCAGCGACACGGACTTCGAGGACTCGCTCAACCTGAACTTCTTCGCGGCGCTCCGTGCGACCCGCGCAGCGGTGGCGAAGATGCTCGAGCAGGGGGAGGGGACCGTGATCAACATCGCCTCCGTCAACTCCTTCTACGAGCCCGACGGCGTCGTGATCGACTACGGCGCGTCGAAGGCGGCACTTCTGAACGTCGCCAAGTCGCTTTCGCAGGAGCTCGGGCCGAAGGGCATCCGCGTCACGAGCATCTCCCCCGGCCAGGTCGCCACCGACCTCTGGCTCGGCGAGCACGGCGTCGCCGCGACCGTCGGCGCGGCGACGGGCGCCGGGGCCGACGCGATCCGCGAACAGGCCGCGGCCGCGATTCCGACCGGACGCTTCTCGACGCCGCGTGAAGTGGCGACGCTCGTGGCCGTGCTCGCCTCCCCTCGCACCGCGAACGTGAACGGCTCCAACTGGGTGATCGACGGCGGCCTGATCAAGACCACCTGAGGCGCTCCGGCAGCGCCGCCGGGCACGCCCGTTACCCGCCCCGGCCCCCTAGCGGCGTTCGCCGCCTCCGAACAGCTGGAGGAAGAACAGGAACACGTTGAAGATGTCGAGGAAGATCGACGCGGCGATCGGCACCGCGCTCTGGTTGTTCGCCCGGCGCAGCCTGTTGAAGTCGATCACCGTGAAGCCCCCGAAGATCACCAGCCCGAGGACCGCGTAGATGATGTTCGCGTTCGGTATCGCGACGAAGATCGAGACGATGCCGAACACGATCAGGGCGAGCAGTGCCCAGAACAGGGCGCGGGCCCACGATGAGAGGTCGCGACGAGTGGCGTAGCCGAGGGCGCCGAGCCCGGCGACGAACGCCGCCGTTGCGCCGGCTGCCTGCCAGAGCGGTGCGGGGTCGGTTTTCGCGTATTCCGCGAGCAACGGGCCCACCGCCGCGCCGAGCAGCAGGCCGAGCCCGAAGAGCAGGCCGACCGCGAGTTGTTCGTGACCCCGGGAGGTGGCGATGTTGAGGCCGACGACGCACACCAACGCGAGGATGAACGCGGCGATGCCGACGCCGCCCGAGAGGTTCCGTCCGAGGTATGCGCCGAGCGCGGTGAAGCCGACCGTCACCGCGACGAGTCCCATCACCTGGCTGAACACCGTCCGCGTCTGGTCACGGGCGCTGGCGCCGAAGGCGCTGCCCGCTGCCGGATAGGTCCCGAGGTCATTCATCACATGCCTCCTGTCTGCAGAGACTAGCCGAGCTCGCGAACGAGCAGGCGCATCCGGCGCGGCTCGCCGCCCCGCAGCACCTCGACGTCGACCTCGGTGCCGATCAGGTCGGCCACCATCACCCGCTGTATGTCTTCGACGCCGCCGACGCGGGCGCCGGCCAGCTCGACGATCAGGTCCTCGGGGCGCAGGCCCGCTTGCTCGGCGGGGCTGCCCGGTACGACCTCGATGATCTCGACGCCGGTCGCCTGATCGCGCTCGCGCCGCGCCCGGGAGGGCAGCGGCCGGGGGCCTCCCGCCACGCCCAGGTAGGCCCGGCGGACCCGGCCGCGCGTCATCAGATCGCCGATCACCTTTCGCGTCGCGTCGTTGATCGGCACCGCCAGGCCGAGCCCCACCCCTGCCACCGCGGTGTTCACGCCGACCAGCCGGCCGGAGGAGTCGACCAGCGCGCCCCCCGAGTTGCCCGGGTTCAGCGCGGCATCGGTCTGGATCACGTTGTCGATCATCCGGACGGTCGTTCCGGCCCGCGCAGGCAGCGAGCGGCCGAGGGCCGAGACGACCCCTGCGGTCACCGACCCCGCGAACCCGTGCGGGTTGCCGATCGCCACCACCAGCTGGCCCACCCGCAGCGCGGCCGCATCGCCGAGCGTCGCCGGCACGAGACTGTCGCCGTCGCCCCGCAACACCGCCAGATCAGACAGTGGGTCGGTGCCCACCACGCGAAAGCCGATCTCGCGCCCATCGGTGAACGTCGCCCGGCCGAGGCGGTCGGCTCCCGCCACGACGTGGGCGGAGGTGAGCAGGAACCCGTCGGGCGTCAGCACCACGGCGCTGCCCGCGCCTGCCGGGACCCGGCCGCGGCGCGTGGCTCGAAGCACGCGTAGGTTCGCGACGCTGGGCGCGAGCGCGTCGACGACCCCGACGACGGTGCGCGAGTAGGCATCGAGCGCAGCCGCGTCGCGATGCGCGGTGTCCTCGCTCGGATCCTCGGCGGGTGCATGCAGCTCTGCGGGATCGCCCGCGATCAACTTCAATGTGGCAGTCATCTCGGTTCCTGGGTCGCTGTGACGGGTGTCGGCACCTCACCAACGATAGGAAGGGCGGGGCGAACGCCGGAGTCGCGGGCTCAGCTACTAGCCTGGAGCAGCGATGGGGGACCCAGCGGCAGACAACTTCGCGCCGCCGCCGCCCACGCTGAGCAGCTCGCGCCTGCGCCGACGCCTGTTCGAGCTGGGGGCGGCGGTGCTCTTGATCATCGCCGTCATCACGCTGGTCCCGGGCCTTGCGAGCCTGCGCACGCGTCTCGCCCACGGGAACGCCGCGTGGCTGTCGCTCGGCGCCGCCCTGAAGATCCTCTCGGGCGTCGGTTACGTCGCGGTCTTCCGAAGCGTGTTCTGCCGCCGGATGCGGTGGCGGGTCAGTGCCGAGATCGGCTTCTCGGAGCTCGGCGCGAACGCCGTGCTACCGGTGGGAGGCGCAGGCGGGCTCGCGCTCGGCGCCTGGGCGCTTCGCCGCGGCGGCATGGACGTCGCCCGCATCGCGCGCAGGAGCGTCGCGTTCTTCCTGCTCACGAGCGTCCCGAACATCACCGGCGTGATCGTCGTCGGGATCGGCCTTGCCACCGGTGTGTTCCCGGGTCACGCGAGCCTCGCGCTGTCTCTGGGGCCCGCGCTGGTCGCGGCGGGCGCCGTGGTGGTGGCGATCAAGGCCGGACGCTGGGCCGCCTCACTGGAGCAGCGCGTCGCAGACCGCAGGGGGGAGAGCTCGCGACTCGCGAAGGTCTTGCGTGCGCTCGCCGGAGGCGTCGATGAGGCCCTTGCGCTGCTGCGCGAACGCGATCCCTGGTTGCTCGCGGGCCTGTTCGCGTATTTGTTCTTCGACGTGCAGATCCTGTGGGCCACCTTCCATGCATTCGGCTCGGCGCCGCCGCTCGCGATCATCTGGATCGGCTACCTGATCGGGGAGCTCGGCGGCCTGATCCCGCTCCCCGGTGGGATCGGCGGAGTCGACCTGGGACTGGTCGGCGCGCTCGTCGTCTACCACGTCCCGGTGGGAGCGGCCACGGCAGCGGTGCTCGGCTACCGGGCGCTGGCGCTACTCGTGCCCACGGTCCTCGGTGGCGTCGCCTTCGTGTTGCTGCGCCGCTCGCTCGCCCGGGAGGCACTCGACATCTCCAGCTGCGGCCCCGGCGAACAGGTCGAGATCATCGGGCGAGGGACCGTGCAGCTCACGCAATAGGCACGCAACTCACCTCACTCGCCGACACGCAGAAGACCTCCCTGGAGGCACCGGCTTCCGGTAGGGTTGCGGAAGCATGTCGGCCCAGGCTTCGTTGGGGTTACGAGGCCGGACAGCAGAGCGGGCGGCGCTGGATCGGCTCCTCGAGGACGTCCGGGCGGACCACAGCGCCGTTCTCGTGGTCCACGGCGAGGCGGGGGTGGGCAAGACGGCGCTGTTGCGGTACTGCATCCGCCAGGCAGCCGATTTCCGGATCGCCCACGGCGTCGGAATCGAGTCGGAGATGGAACTGCCGTTCGCCGGACTCCATCAGCTTTGCGGTCCGATGCTTGGTCAGCTCGAGGCCCTTCCCGAGCCCCAGCGCGAGGCCCTCAGCGTGGCCTTCGGCCGAGCATCCGGTAACAGGCCCGACCGGTTCCTGATCGCCCTGTCTGTCCTCAGCCTGTTCGCCGAGGTAGGCGAGGAACGCCGGCTGCTGTGCGTCGTCGACGACGCCCAATGGCTCGACCGCGCCTCGGCGCAGATCCTGGGCTTCGTCGCGAGGCGACTGCAGGCGGAGTCGGTGGGCCTCCTGTTTGCGGTCCGCGATCCCAACCACGACCAGGAGCTGGCCGACCTGCCCGCGCTGGCGCTCGACGGGCTCGATGAGCGCGACGCTCGCGCGCTCCTGGCCACCGTCCTTCCAGGGCGCATGGACGAGGGCGTCCGCGACCGGATCGTCACGGAAACCCGCGGCAATCCGCTCGCGCTGCTGGAGTTTCCTCACGGCTTGAGTCCCGCCGGGATCGCCGGGGGGTTCGCGCTGCCCGCCTCGCTGCCGGTCTCTGGGCAGCTCGAGGAGACCTTCAGGCGACAGGTGGGGGATCTCTCAGCGGAAGCTCAGCGACTCCTGCTCCTGGCGGCAGCGGAGCCCGTCGGGGACGCAGCGCTGATCGGGCGCGCCGCCGAGCGCCTCGGCGTCGACCTCGGCGTGGCCGATGAACCCGAGGTGGCACGGCTGCTGGAGTACGGAACAAGGGCTCGCTTTCGCCACCCGCTGGTCCGTTCCGTCGCCTACCGCCTCGCTTCGCCGGAGGAGAGACGCGCTGCGCACGCAGCGCTCGCCGATGCGACCGACGCCGGCGCCGACCCCGACCGCCACGCCTGGCACCTGGCCGAAGCCGCGGCGGGTACCGACGAAGCGGTCGCCGCCCAGCTCGACCGCTCGGCCGACCGCGCGCAGGCGCGGGGCGGCGCCGCCGCGGCCGCCGCCTTCCTCGAGCGGGCCTCCTCGCTGACCCTGGACCCGGTGAAGAGGATCGATCGGGCATTGGCCGGAGCCCAGGCGAAGCACGACGCCGGCGCGCCGGGCGCCGCTGCGAAGCTGTTGATGATCGCGGAGGAGGGTTCGCCCGACGAGCTCCAGTCGGCTCGCCTGGACCTGCTGCGCGCCCAGCTCACGTTCATGTCCAGCCACGGAGGCGACGCGCCTCAGCTGCTCCTGAAAGCGGCTCGACGGCTGGAGCCGCTCGATCTGCGGATGGCGCGGGAGGCCTACCTCGACGCGATGTCGGCGGCGATGTTCGTAGGGCATCTGGCGCCGGCGGGCAGCGGCGTCGCCGAGGTCGCGGCCGCCGCCCGCGCCGCGCCGCCGGCGATCGCGGAGCCGCGCGCGTTCGATCTCCTGCTGGACGGCCTCGCCGTGCTGATCACCGATGGATACGGGGCCGGCAGCTCGCTCGTCCGGGGGGCGCTGAGTGCGTTCCTGAGCAACAGCGTCTCGACTGAGGAAGGCATCCGCTGGCTGTTCCTCGCCGTACGAAGCGCACACGATCTGTGGGACGACTTCGCCTGGCACGAGCTGTGCGTCCGGCACGTCCAGCTCGCTCGCGACGCCGGAGCGCTCGCCGTGCTGCCGGTCGCGCTCAGTCAGCAGATCGGCCTGCAGCTCCACGCCGGCGAGTTCGCCGCGGCCGCGTCACTGGTCGCGGAGATGGAAGCGGTTGGAGAGGCGACCGGAAACGGGCTGCCGCCGTACGGCGCGATGGCGCTGGCGGGATGGCAGGGCCGGAGCAGCGAGGCGCTCCGGCTGATCGAGGTCACGACGAACGCGTTGGTCGCGCGCGGCGAGGGGATGGGACTGAGCCTGGCCCACCACACCAGCGCCGTCCTCAACAACGGCCTCGGCCGCTACGAGGACGCGTTCACCGCCGCCGAGCAGGCCAGCGCGCACCCCGATGAGCTCGGCTTCTCCAACTGGGGACTCGTCGAGCTGATCGAGGCGGCGGCAAGGACCGGCAGGACGGCCGAGGGCGCTGCTGCCCTCGAGCGGCTGGTGGAGTCGACCGGGCCGACCTCGACCGCCTGGGGCCGGGGAATCGAGGCCCGCTCGCGCGCGCTCCTCAGCGAGGACGGTTCCGCAGAGGTCCTCTACCGCGAGGCGATCCAGCAGCTCGGCGGCTCCCGGGGCGCGATGGCACTCGCCCGCGCCCGTCTCCTCTACGGCGAGTGGCTGCGACGCGAGGGCCGGCGGATCGATGCCAGGGAGCAGCTCAACGCCGCACAGGAGCGGTTCGCCTCGATCGGGGCGAAGGCGTTCTCCGACCGGGCACATCGCGAGCTTCTCGCGACAGGGGCGAAAGCGCGCAAGCGCTCGGTCGAGACGCGCGATGAGCTGACTGACCAGGAGCGCCAGATCGCTGTGCTCGCGCGCGACGGGCTCTCTAACCCCGAAATCGGGACGCGGCTGTTCCTCAGCCCGCGCACGGTCGAGTGGCACCTGCGCAAGGTCTTCGCCAAGCTCGAGATCAGCTCGCGCAAGGGTCTCCGCGATGCCCTCCCGGGCGCTGGGCAGACGGCTGTGCTCGCCTAGTCGAACCAGGGCATGCGCACACGCGGGGCCGCCGCGCGGGATCTGCCGGGGGGCGCGCCAGGGAGTTCCACGGGCGCGAACACTGCCCGTGGCGGCGACCTTGCAGGTTACGCCAAGCGGAGGGGGGGAAGAAGGAGGAGGAGCAGATGGGCAGCACTGAGGTCGGCAGTCAAGCAGCGACCGACGGCGGGCAGTCGGTGTCCACCGAGATGAAGCTCGAGGTGGTCGTGTTGCCCGTCTCGGACGTCGGTCGGGCGAAGCGCTTCTACGGCTCGCTCGGCTGGCGGCTGGACGCGGACTATGCGGCCGGGGAGGTCTTCAGGGTCGTGCAGCTGACACCGCCCGGCTCGCAGTGCGCGGTGATATTCGGCACGGGCATCACGTCCGCTCCGCCCGGCTCGGCAGAGAGCCTGATCCTGGTCGTGGAGGACATCGACGCGGCGCGCGCCGAGCTGATCGCGGGCGGCGTCGAGGTGAGCGAGGTGTTCCACGACGCCGGCGGCGTGTTCCACCATGCGGGCACCACGGGGCGGGTCACGGGGCACGACCCCGAACAGCACTCCTACGGCTCGTTCGCCTCGTTCAGCGACCCGGACGGGAACGGCTGGCTCCTACAGGAGATCCAGACGCGGCTGCCCGGCCGTTGAGTGAGGCAGCGCAGACCGAGTGGCCACTCCGGCCGCCGGGTGGTCACTCCGCCTCGCGCCGCTCGACCGCGCCCGCCCCGGCCCGAGCGACGGCCGCGACGTCGAGCTGCGAGATCGATCCGAGCACGAGGTCGGCTCGGCTGAGGATCTCGGGCTCCGGGGGAAACGCCCGATTCGGGATCGCGATCGTACACAGGCCGGCTGCCTTCGACGAGCGGATCCCCGCGCCGGAGTCCTCGACGGCGACGCACAGGGCGGGAGCCACGCCGAGCCGGCGAGTGGCCTCGAGGTAGACGTCGGGCGCCGGCTTGCCCCGCGGGACCTCGTCGGAGGAGACAGTGACCGCGAACTGCGTGCTCCAGCCCGTCAAGCTCAGCACCAGCTCGATCACCTCGCGGTTCGAGGAGGAGGCCAAGCCCAGGCGCCAGCGCGCGGCGAGGCGGCGAACCGCCCGGTCGGCCCCCTTGATCACAGGGAGGTTCGCGCGGTAGCGGGCCTCGAGCTCCGCCACCACCTGCCGGGAGATCTCAGCGGGCTCGAGCCCGATCCGGAGCTGCTCGCTCATGTAGCGGCTCCACTCGTGGGAGCTCATGCCGAGCATGTCGTGCACGGCCGCGTCCGTCCAGGTGCCGCCGAGCTCGACCGTCACCTTGCGCTTGGCCTCGGCCCATACCTGCTCGGATTCGACCAGGACTCCGTCGAGGTCGAAGATCACCGCCTCCGTCTCCGCCGTCACGACAGCCTCACGCCCCAGCGCGCGACGAGTGCCTCGCCGGGCTCGAGCCGCACGATCCCCTCCCCGCTTTGGAGCGCATTGGGAGGGCACGTCATCGGCTCTGCGCCCAGGCCGCGCCGGCGACGGGCCGCGCTCAAGCCGTCGCCGGTGTAGATCTCGATCAGCGGATAGTGCTCGTCGACCCACAGCTCGGCTGTTCGCGAGTCCGGTCCCGTCAGGCGCGCCCAGGCGAGCCCCGTCTCATCGCGCGACAGGTCCGCGAAGGCGGAGTCGATCGCCAGAGCCCCCAATCGCCGCGGCTCGCGAAAGTCGAACGGGGTCCCCGCGACCGGCTCGCGTCCCACGGGCAACTGACGCTCGTCGTCCGTGAGGATCCGCGTCTGCGCCGCCAGCTGCAAGCTGCATTCGTCGAGGAGCCCGTTCCCGGGCGAGAGATAGGGATGCTGACCCGAGCCGAAAGGGCACGCCTGCTCTCCGATGTTGACGCTCGTGGTCGTCACGATCAGGCCCCCGGCCGCGAGCTCGTAGGAGATCGTCAGCTCGAGCGTGAAGGGGTAGCCGGCGCTCGGGTACAGGCGGTTCTCGAGGACGACCCTCGCGGGGTCTCGGTCACGGAGCTGCCAGTTCCGCCAGCGCAGGAGGCCGTGGATCGCGTTGTGCTTCGCCGGCTCGCTCAGTGCGACCTGGTACTCGGCTCCGTCGAATGAGTAGCGGCCGTCGGCCAGCCTGTTCGGCCAGGGTATCAATGGAGCTCCGTGCGCGCCGTCGCAGATCGCGCCCACCGGGTACGGGTCGAGCACGTCGCGATCTCCGACGGCGTACTCCCGGATCCCGCCGCCG
>WNFI01274016.1_pt1 | contig 11689 bp, 15 predicted proteins | sample 5400471 | NCBI WGS metagenome assembly WNFI01 (sample SAMN13153348, study PRJNA577476) | soil metagenome | isolation source: 100 cm saprolite on Douglas fir-dominated hillslope | place: USA:California | collected 2013-09-17
GGTCTATCATGTTTGCCGCCGCCGGAGCGGCGTTCTTCTTTTCCCTGAAACTAATATCTACCCGGCTGGCCTAATGGTTGGCCATCCAGGCCACGCGCTGCGTATGCTTTCTCCCAGCCTTCGACATTAGCTGCTTCTGTTCGCCGGCGCGCTTTTCTGATTTGCTAACCGCAACCGGCGCCGGTTGCTGGCTTTCGTGATTTTTGAAATAGGCTCCAGGAACCGGTAGCCCGTGTTTCGTGAAAGGATTGGAAAGATCAGGTGTTTCAGCCTTGCTCGGCAGAGTTGAAAACGCTCCCGCAGCGAGTGCGGCGAACCCACATTTAATAATCGTGTTCATTTGTCCGGTGATTCTTGTATTTTCTATTTCTCGATGCGCTGGTGGCGAAGGCGGGCTTCGTTAACCACACTGGGTTGAAAAGTCTCCGCAAGAAACTGCCCAACCAGGGAACCTGCAGAGATTACTAGCTTCTCATCTATTAAGAGGCTTTGCCTGGCCCTCTCAATTGCGTCATTTCTGCTACGTTAGAAATTTAGAGTCGGCCCTGATTGTCTGAATCGCCGTAACCGTTGTTCCAACTACCATATTGCTAGTACGGTTCAGGCGCAGCTCGCAACCTGCGAGTTAGCTCTGGCAAACAAAGTTACAAGCAGCATACATAGTTTTCGGGTAGCTGAGGAGATTTTCCAGTCCCCTAACCGAGGGAGAAGGAATCCGCCTCTTGGTGACAACGGAATTCGCCCCTTGGTCGTATCAGAAGGTGGCACTAGAAAACCTAACTTACGCGCTGATGCGAATGCTGTGAGCAGCACCTAGTCTTGTCCCACGACGACGACAAAAACGCTTCAGTCATCTGGCCCGATGTTGCTGGTTTTCGTAGGTTCGGTCGCGCAGTTCCCCCAATCGGTTAAAGAACACGGCCCTAGCCAGCGCGTGTCAAAAAACCTGACGAAAGCCCGTTCCAGATTACCAAACGCTGATGCTGGCGCTCTTAAAAGACGCCGGCGACGGACAAGAACACCGAACTAGCGATGTGGCGGATCGACTAGCACGCGATTTTAAGTTAACAGAAGAAGAACGGCAGCAGCTTTTGCCCAGCGGCAAGCAGACGACGTTTACCAATCGTGTCGCTTGGGCGAAGACCTATCTCGTTCAAGCGGGCCTACTCGAGGCCACCAAGCGGGCTCATTTCAGGATCACTGACCGCGGGCGAAAGGTGCTCGCCGAAAGCCCAGAACGCATCGACAACGAGTATCTTTCTCAGTGCCCGGAGTTCCTTCAGTTTCGCGAACGCAGCCACCCGCCGGGAAAGCCAGTTTCTTCGGATGCATCTGAAATCACTGCCACGTCCGTGGAGACACAAACTCCTGACGAGCTTCTTCGTAGTACGGTTAAACAGATTGAAACCGTACTCGGAAGAGACCTTCTCGATCGTATCCATGCTGCACCTCCGGCGTTCTTCGAGCGCCTGATTGTCAAGCTTTTGCTTGCCATGGGCTACGGCGCTTCACAGGAAAACTCGGGGCGAATCGTTGGACAATCTGGTGATGGCGGCATCGATGGTGTTATTGATCAGGATTCCTTGGGCCTCGACCGGGTTTATGTACAGGCAAAACGGTATGCTGCAGAGAGTGCTGTCAGCGAACCGGAGATAAGAGCATTTAGCGGTAGCCTCGGGGCGGCGAAAGCAAACAAGGGCGTATTTGTCACAACCTCGTATTTCACGCAACCTGCCAGGAGTTTCGCCGAACGCCACCCTTTTCGAATCGTCCTTATAGATGGGGAGCAACTAGCCACGTTGATGATACGCCATAATGTGGGTGTTCGGATCGATGAAACCCTATACCTGAAGAAAGTGGATGAGGATTTTTTTCTGGATGAGTAAGCTGTAGATAACCGCTCGCGGTATGGAGTTTGAAGGTGGTCCGAGCACAATGTTCTATCTAGCAGACCCGCTCGCCGGTTGCCGTCCGGGACAGGAATAATGGGGTGGAATATCTAGCGTAGGGCGTCTTCGCTCTGAGTCCCCTAAGCAAGTACGATCACCAAAGATCCAGATTGTTACTTGCTTGTCTCTAGTAACCAAAGAAACGTGCTATTCCTCGTAGAGAAGTAATCGCCGAGAGGAGCCGTGGGGGAGCTTTCGATCAAAGAGTTCGGAACAAGAGGCAGGTAACGATGCAGGTTATTCAGACGAGCCCGAAGGCTCACGTGAAAGAATGAATAAGCGACAGACGTGGGTGAGAGCAGACAAGCTACAGCCGGGGGATCGGGTTCAGGACGCGAACGGCAACGTTGTGACCATTAAAGATGTAAGCAAGGGACTTTTTCCAGGGTCGATCCTGATTACACTACAAGACGCTGATCCGGATTTTGCCTACCTAGAATCTGATACGAAGATATTCGTGGAATAGCAGTGTCGGGGTTAGGCAGACGTTCGAGACCAACGAGGAGTCGTTTCGATGGTAGCAACTATAAGAATAATTTTTTGCGGGAACGCGACAAGCTGCCCGGGCGCCATCACCCTGGACACGCCAATTTGAGAGTTATGCGCGGAAGATTTGTGCTGCTGTTATTGTCAATTCTCGCAATTCCAGCCTTCGCCGGTGAGATGATTTGGTCTCCGAACCATTCTAGGGCTGTTATCGTTGATACCTCTACCAGGCGGAATATTATTTCTATCAAATCCGGCGCGAACAACGTGCGACTTTTCTACGGACACTTTGGTGACGCATTAGATGCGTGGAAACCAGGGCTCTCGAAATTATACGGTATTCCTGAAAGTCAGGTAGGAAAAATCGTCCTGCCATCATTCGTCGCTGCTAAATGGATTTCGGAGAATGAAGTTCAGATCGATCTTGACAGCGCCTTCACGACCATGAACCTGGATACGTTCGAATTTACCGTAAGAGCTTTGGTCAGTGGCGACGGAAAGACGCTCAGCACCAAGTTTGGGCATAGCCACGCGGCCCAATAGGGATCTTCGCCCGTCAACGAAAAATGAGTGGCTAAATGCGGCTTCTAACATGCAACAATCATCGGGTGGATCCCTCTTGCCTCTTATGGCGGTCTTTGAGGCACACCCATCTGGTAGAGCGCCGAGAGGCAATGTCTTGATACGCATGCCGGTTGCGACTTTCGTCCAAAAACCACGAGGCGGCTTTTTCACCCCAAGTTTCCGGCAGATCTTCGCAAGGCCGTTGTCAGATAGACCGTATTCTTTCGCCAAAGTCCTCGTTGGTTTCCACCAAACCATTTGGTGAAGTTCTTCACGAGTGATCTCGCTATTCTGATCCATGGGACTTTTTTACTAGTTTCTACTTATCCGCAGAGCGCCCCTGCTCCCCCACCCTAGCCCGAAAGAAAGTCAATACGCGCAACGACGTATTGCTACCAACTCGCGTTCGGTCACAAAATCACTCTGAATGCGACGCGTTGCCTTTGGCGAAGCTTTACCCGCCGGAACTCGACTAACTCTTTTCTCAGACGATAGGCCCGCCCGTTTTTTTACTGTCATCAAGTCTTGGATGGACGAGACGTTGGGTACTTCGCTCAGAATCAATAGTGGTATTCCTTCCTGCCAAGTCGAAGACGAGGAAGGCAGAACTCACTTATTGATTCATCTGGCAATTGAGGAAGAGGAGGAAGACCGATGGTGTCTCTGGCGGCCTGCTCGAGATTGCGGCAACTTCATCGTAAGAAAACTCTCTAAATTCCGATTAGACCGCGTTTGAGAAGGCACCCGCTATTCCTGGACCCCCGGTAAAAAAGACATCTTATAAGGCAAAACGCCGGCGTTCGTTTGGCGATGAAGTTCGGCAGCCCTTTGGTCTCCCTAGCCCAAACGGAAAGAATCGTACGTTAAGACCTTGTCGTGGACGCGTTCAGCCAAAGCGACGTCGTAAAACTTCATTAGAGCACCTTTTTGCCGGCAGCTCGTTACTCTGATACACTTTTTTCTTCCGCCTCGTTCGCGGCGCATGCGCTGAATCCGTTGGAAATTGCTCCTCGGAATTCCGAGCTTGGCGTACGATTTTTTCCGTTTGGTGTGGTGATCCCAACATTCCCTTTCTTGAGGTGTGCCCCAGGTGAGCCGGATATGGAGCGAATTGAGGGTATGCGCTGGCGCATTGCGAATTTCATTGACGTTGCGAAGACGGGCCCCTTTAATGGCCGCCACGGGCAATCGGGGTCTCCTTATCGAAGGGTATGCAATCCTGTCACGCCTTCTTTCGCTCTGGCAAGCTGGGTTGCGAACGCCTCGCCGGCACAAAATGAAAGCGGGCGTTGTCTGCATTCCCCTTTTCCTGATCCTAACCTTCCAGGCTACGTCTGCAGGCAGTACGGACAAACAGGTGAAGGATTTGATCCGGCGGTACGAGCAGGTCGAAGCCCAGCTTGACCGCTCTGTTCATTATTTAAAGAAGGAGGTGACCGGCGATGAAACCACAATCACTCAGGCATGGTTCAACGGCGCCGGTGACCTAATTAAAGTCGCAACCGAGCACATCAGCCCCGCTGGCCGCGAACTAACGGAATATTTTGAAAATGACTTTGAGAACAACGAAGAGCCTATGTTCATGCTGGTCCGGGAGGAGACCCGGTTGCCCGACGGCGGTACCCACGTGGATGAGTCGAGAAGATATTTTGGGAGCAAAGACCACACGAACGCCGTCCTGATTCTCGAGCTGAGAAAGAGCGCGCGTTTCAAGGCGGGCGAATTGACCGACACGATACACGTTCCAAATGTGGTTGTCGATCTGGCGAAGGAGCCAGAATACAATCGCAGCGGCGAGCCGTACAACACTCAGGAAGCAGTAAAGGAAACGAGCCCGCCTCTGGTGATCGCCCAGGCGTTACGGGAAGCTGGTCCGCCCGATGCCGATCCGTTCGCAAGGGTTAAAGGCGATTCGGAAAAATTTCGGATCATTCAGGAAACGGCATCGCCCGATGGGCGCTACGCCATGGCGTTGGGATTCGCCCGCGAGCGAGTGAATTGGAACGACTTTGTCGACCAAGCAAACACGAGGATCTACAAGGCCGAAGGCGAAGAGGACCTGCGTAACTATGTCGTAGATCTAGTGCAACAACGAATCCTGGGCGATCGTCTGGTTGCCGGACAGATTGCGCCCGGGCCGAAGCCATTAGGAGTTGTGGATCTAGGAAAGGAAATCGAAAAAAAGACTTTTAGTTTTCTCAAAAAACGCCCGGATTCCGCAGCCCTATGGCTCGATATCGATCAAGTAGATAACGAAGGCGTGATCCAAATTCGGGTTGATTGCGTTGTGCGACGAAGCGAAGAGCGTGAAGGTGAAACTCTTCCTTCACTCGCCGAACGTCTCCGTCTGCACGCAACACCGGCCGGCTTGCGCCCGGAGATGCTCAGCATTCGCCGCGTGCCGATCGAACAATAAAACCGCTGATTGCTCAGCCCAGAACAGCAAGATATTCAGTGTATTGTATAAGCCACGTCCGTAATGAGAGCTAGCCTCTTGACCCGATAGCTCCAGATCGGAACCTGCGAGTCTTCTTCGTCCATCATGGGAAGCATACACTACCAAATCGGTAACCCCCAAAGCAACACTATAAGGGTTATTAATTGGGCAACACGCCCTTTAAGACGTGACCCCTGCTCATGCTTGCCTGAGATGAATCATCTCCGCCGCCGGACCGAAGTGCAGAGTCTCTGCAATCGAGAGAAATGACCGAATCTGACGAACTTCAATTAGCTTATTCTATTTGAATTTCTTATTACAGAACACAAAACAAGCAATTTCACCATACGAAGCTGGGCAGGTAGTTTCGAGATATGAAAAATCCAATGTGGATCAAGCGACGGAGAACAGACATGCTCATGGATCGCCGGACGTTCTTGCGTGCTGGGTCTGCGGCGGTTGCAGCCACCGCGCTCGCCCCCACCGCCCTCGCCCGTGCGCCCCAAGTGGGCAATCAGGCGGAGCCTGGCTTCTACCGCTTCAAGCTCGGCACCATAGAGATCACCGTCGTCAGCGACGGCACGCTCGCGTTCCCGGCTGAAACGCTGTGGGGCGATCGGGCCGAGGACGCAAGAGACCTGCTCACATCCACGTTCCACACGCCTCGCCCGGTGGGGCTGCAAATCAACAGCGTTCTCGTCAACACCGGCAACAAGCTGGTGTTAATCGACGCAGGCTGCGGCGTCGATAAGTTCCAGAACACGACCGGCGGGTTGCTCGGCAACCTGGCCGCCGCGGGCTACGCGCCGCGCGATATCGACATGATCCTGTTCACTCACTTCCACTTCGACCACCTGTGGGGCACCAGTGACCGCGAGAACGCGTCGCTGCTGTTTCCCTCGGCCGAATTCGTCGCCAGCGAGACCGAGGTCGCCTTCTGGAGCAACCCCGAACTGGCCGGCAAATTGCCGCCTGCGCAGCAGCCGCGGGTTACCCAGACGAATCTGAAATTGGCCAGCCCCTGGCTGCGCCTGATCAAGGCCGGGGCGGAGGTGGCGCCGGGCGTGACCACCTTCGACACGGCCGGTCACACGCCAGGTCACATCTCGGTCCACATCAGATCCGGCCGTGGGAACTAAGACGCGCATGGCCTTCCTCGACCGCGCAGCGGCCGACAAGACGCTAGTCAGTAGCTACCATCTACCGTTCCCAGGCTTCGGCCACGTGGTGCGCGAGGGGAGCGCTTACCGCTGGCTGCCGGCAGATTGGCGCTGGACGACCTGACGGCCACGCCGGGCGCGGGCGGTGTGGTCCCCGCCGGTCGAGGCGATCATCGAGCCCGGCGTGGTTCAATCCTTCCTCGATGAGAAACTCATGCTGGCCGTGTATAACGAGATTCAGAAAAAGAACTCCCTGCTCGAGTCGGAGGGGGAGCAGGCCGACTTCCTGGCCACCCAGGGCGTCGACAAGCAGAAATTCCTGGACGCTTACGACTCGGACAACGTAACGAGGCAGGCGAGGCAGGCGGACAAGCTGGCGTTTCACGATTACCAAATCGAGATGTTGCCGACCCTCGTCGTAGCCGGCAGGTACAAGATCACCCCAGTCAACAATGGCGTCGACGGAATAGCGACCGTGCTCGACTATTTGGTCAAGCAGGTTCTGGACAAGAAGCTCTGATTACAGGCGCCGATACGATACTTCGTCCAATCCGTGTGAACATCCTTTTTGCTTCCTCGGGAGAAAAGACTTTCTCCCCGTCGAGCCCAAAAGCGGTCTCTCCTTCCTCTTTCTCCTAGGCGCACCCAGGTTCGCCTAAGACCACTCCTATACCAAGTGTCTGGCCATCGCCAGATTTGCTTCCGCCACCGCGGAGGCCTCCCCAGCGCAAGAGTACCGTCTGCGGCTTAAACAGCTGCCTTCCGCGTCTCATAAACTCGCGCGGCACCTGCCATTTCAATCCTCAACCCGTCTCGTTCCTCGCGGCTCTTGCGCTTCCCAGGCCTTCTTCCGCGGCGATTTGCTGGCGCTCCGCTTTCGGCTCGAAAATTATGCAACAGCATTTTTTCTAGTTCGAAAGCGGCGAACTCCAAAATACTACCCCTCTCCCCTCCTCGTCTCACTGTTCCTCGGTCCAGGAACGGCTCGTTAACTATGGCTCTGAAGCGTTCGATGACGTTGAGCACCTGGGCTTGATCCTCAAAGACCAAAACAAGGCTGCCGCCCTTACTCCAGCCTGCCTCACTTGCATCCAGTGCTAAATGTGAATTTGCCATCACTCCAATCCTGCTAAGTCCTCAAGCCCTCGCTCTTCGAACGCGACGATCTGGTATTCAGAGCGTTCCCCAAACACCTGTTCTCGCCGATCTCGCAACGCCTGCTCCCGACGCCATTTTCGGGACCCGATACCGCTGTTCAGGAGAGCGCCATGCGCCTTAATTATGCCCTTAACTACATCCGTACACTTTTGCCGCCTCTTATTATACTGCTCCAGCGCAGTTTGTAGGTCATGGAACTGACCGATCAATTCCGCGAGATCCGCGGCATGCGAGCACGCCAGGTTCATGCCGAATCCAGCCCAGGGTGGAGCACAGCTTCCAGCATCACCCAGCAAGATACCCAACGGCCCCACGCGCCAATTGGTAATAAAAGATTCGATAAAGTGTCCCGGCCGTACATTAAGGACTTGATCGGAAAAGTCCTGCAGAATCTCTGCGAGTTTGGGATTCTGACGTTGTAGATAGCCGTCAGCTTGCTCAGGCTTATCGAACACCTGCTTGTAAAAGCTAAAAGGCACTCTTCCTGTAAATGGACATATAGCTTCTTCTCTATGATTTTTGTGTATGCGGCCCTCAATCAGCAAGGAAATGGTGCCGTCAAAGTTTGGTAACCCAATACCAAGGCTCTCCTCAGCTGGGAAAAAATGGATTTTGTTCAACTCAAGCCTTGCTTGAGTTACTGCCTCTTTAGAAATTGTAAGATTTAGGTAGGGCGTATCTTCAGTCTCGCAAACGGAGTTGGTTCCAGGTTGACTCTTCGCTTTCTGTTGGCCAAGGCCGCGGACTCCGTCAGCAAACGCGATGAGATCCAATCCTTCCAGTTCTTCCTCAAGCTGAGTTGCATTCTTCTTCCAGCGCACCGTTCCTTTGTAGACATCTGCATCACGGACGTCACAATCGAAACACAGGTTGCACTTCCGATGACCAATAATTGTCGCGGCTAATAGCGCGAGAAGGTCTCCCCTGGGGATAGAAACAAGATGATCGGCCGCCCGGTGACCGTACGGATGAGTCCACAAAGAACCAGAGGGAGAATGGATTGCTCTTCCATCAACGATAATGCCTGCACAATAAATAAGGTTTCCTAGCCGACCGAACGCTCGGAGCCCAAGCCCATCCGCTGTGAGGTTGTAAGAACGCGAGTCGGGTGCCTCATTAAGTTGATACGCCTTTCTTTTCTCGAAGACAGTTACCGTATGGCCCGCGTTGAGCAGCTTCCAGGTTAGTAACAATCCGGCCGGGCCTCCCCCGACCACCGCAACTTTGAGTTCATTTGATGCGACGCCCTCATCGGTTGGAAGAAAACGTGAAAGGAGTTCTTTGGCTATTTCGGTCACGGTGCAGAACTCCGAGCGAGCAGAAATCTCGCTGTGAGGCCTATTCCGGCACACACGTAAGTTGCCGGCTTGTACATAGGGCCTGATATCATAATAGTCGGGCGCACTATTCCAAAAATGAAGTGGTAGAAGAGGAACTGCCAGCGCCCTCGGAAGAGCTCTGCCAGCGACGCCCTCCCCTCACCCGTCTCAAATCGATACTGCTTGTCGATCCAAAAGCGCAACTGCTCCTGCCGACCAGGCGAAGAAGGTGCTAACGCGGCGAGCACCTCGAGCCGGGCTGCTATCCACTCTTTACGTGTCCCGGTCGTGTGCTTTGTCATCGCTCTTCTCTCGTTCTTGTCACCACATCGCGGGGTATTAGATGATAGCCAAGCCTCAGCTCAACACTCAAGACAAAAACGCCGACACCGCCCTACAGCACCTGCTGACAGAAAGACTGACCAAAGAGCTTCTTATAAAAGCCAAAATGCTTTTGGAAGCGGGTGCATACCGGGCTTTACCTCACTCTTCCTTATCCTCTACTAGCCGGCCAAAAGCGATTGGATAGCCGGCGAGGCCTGTCCTGATGCGGAGTTCACCGCTTGCGCTTTCATCCTGGTTCACAACTCCTCCGGTGATCCATCCCCATCCGCAGCTGATCTCCAGCTCACCCGCCGAATCGTCGAAGCACAACCCCACTCGATCTAACTAGGGCAGTAGCACCAATTGCTTTGCAGATGATTTCTGGCGCACGTAGTTCGGAATACCGAACCCACCTTGCACATGACCGCGACCGGTCAAAACCAGAAGTTTAGTGGTCACGTTTTTCTCCTGGAATTCCAGAATCGTCCTCGCCATGGTCTGATCCCAAAGGTTTTGGGCGGCAAAGAAACGGGGCAAATCATGTTGGTTCATTCCCGGATGTTCCCGCAGGAGATGGACGAAATGCCGATAAGCGCCTGCAGGAACCCCGAATTCTTGCGGGATCTGTTTTTTCTCATCGAGCGACAGCGGTTCACCTTTCGCAACTTTGTGCACCAACCCAGTTGGTGCATTTAATCCTATATTTGGTACTCTTGCCTGGGCTGTTGCCTCCAAAATTCCAGCATACAGTGGTGAATAGCTACCCCACGACTTCTCGAACCCGGTGCGGGCTAATAGCTCCGCCAGTGACAACCTTCGCTCACTGAACCGATCCAGCTCGCATTGCTGGGTTCGCTCGAACATTTCCCAACCGACCACAAAATGCATCCGTCGTCGTATCATGCCACGGATCAACGCGAGCTCGTATTCATGATCTCTGCGGCTGTCATGCGTCTCGCCGATGTAGATCACATTTGCGTCTGTGATTCTGGTCCAGAACTCCCCTTCTCTTGCAGACTGCTCAGCGCCGGATGGAAGTTTGCCAAGAGCATTGGAACAGAAGCCCACAGTGCAGAGAAGCAGCAACCACAATGAAGAAAGGAACGACCTATGGGCACAAATGGACGCGAATAAGGTACGTAAGCCGAACTGCGTCATTGGAGAGTCCAAAGCGGGAACTGGTCCCCTACGCATAGGCCTGGATCCCGATAATAGACCAAGTCCAGCCGGCTATCCTTAAGAGAACCGACGTACGGCTTGATCTCGCCGAAAGCGAGAGTGTTAAACGAACCTCGGTTCTTAGTGCCTATTTGGACAATCACTTGATATTGATCGCCTCGTTTTTCGATCGCGATCACTTTTGCGGGAAGAGAGGTCATCTTCAACGACATTTTCATACCGCGGTGAGCTAGAGCGCCAGAGTTAAACTTTTCGCTCCAAGAGTTGCGCCGTCTTGCAGCGTTCGTGACCGGAGCTTAAAGATCGTGCTGGCCGGAATATTGATTTTCAGCTGCGCTTTCGGGTTGATGGAAGAACGGGAAGCACTCCCTAAACAGCTGTCAACGCGCGAAAAAGCCGGGTATCAGGATTAGCGGGAGCCTCTTAAACGTCGATCCTGGGCCATTCTAGAGCGTCGGTTTTCACGCTCTTACCTTGGATTTTTCCAATCCTTTATTTTCGCCAGGCCGACTGGCCTTAAAATAGAGCAAGTCGCGCGCGCCCTTGTTTCGAACCTTTCGAAGGAAAAGCCGACCGGCCGAGCGATGTCGCACTCCGAGGCTTACCCGATGAGCCGGCGCGTCTGCTCTGGTCTCTTGCCATTCTTTTCCGGGCCAGTGGGATTACGGCCTACGTGGAAAACAAGTGAACTCTTGAGACGGCTCGGAAGATTGCTGCTCACGAATCACCACGCACCCCGACGCTATACGACAGAACAGACGACCGGCTGACGCTTGACGAAATTGAGAAGATTTCGGTGTGAGATTACGTCTCGCCGGGAGCGAATTTTTCAACTCACTTGGGTTATTTTATAATCACGTATAAATGACTGTAAGATACACAGCATCAAGCATATAATCTTCCTGCAATAGTCGCAGAAATGCAATATCTATCACGTTAATCGCGTTTTAACGCAACGACGGTGAAAACGCCGGCACTCGCGTATAATCGAGCTTGCACGTTATGGATCCAATCGACACCTGAATCGTCATTGATCGTCGGGACAAAGGCCTGCCTGCTACACCAGCTTATACTTGCAGTCGGATCGGCACCTTCATTCTGGAGAGAACAGGG
>WNFI01654680.1_pt1 | contig 11689 bp, 4 predicted proteins | sample 5400471 | NCBI WGS metagenome assembly WNFI01 (sample SAMN13153348, study PRJNA577476) | soil metagenome | isolation source: 100 cm saprolite on Douglas fir-dominated hillslope | place: USA:California | collected 2013-09-17
TGGTTTACGGGCCTCTTGGTTTTTGCGGTGTTCGGTTTCTGGAACATCATTTATGCAGGGAGCCCAGTCGGATCTGGCAACACCATTACCGCGGATCCACCGTTGAGCCGGCCTCCGGCCAAGTATGGGCCGCCGGCGAAAGTACAGTTGTTTCAGAACTTAGAATTCAACAATTTCAATCCTCAAAATTTTTCTTACGCGCCTCCGCCTTTCATAGCGCCGGCGCAGCCTACCGACCCGCGGCCTTGGGCCAAAGTGATCCTGGTGTGTGATATCTCCGTTACCAAGGGCATCCAGTTCGACCGAACGGCGCGGATGACCATGGGGAACACCGTGGTCTATATCGGCACGACCGCGGAACCGAATCCGAATCTGGGCCCTTCCTGGCATATCGAGCGCGATGTCACCGAGTACAGTAATCTTCTCATGAGCGCGCAGCCGGGTGAGATCAATATCGGGAACCTCGTAAATTCCCAGTACACGGGAATAATTTATGCCAGCGCGTACCTCTTGTTTTACCCTTATACCAAGGGAAGCGGCGAACAGGCGCCGGTGGTAGCGGACTTGATCTATCCTCTACCCGGCACAGCGGACGGCGGTTACACGTTGCTATCCACCACCAGTGCGTTGGCGGTAACGTTTACGATCCCCCAAAAAGTTCAAAACCTTCCCACCACGGTCGCTCGCGCCTATCTCGACGTTTTTGCGCAAAGCCAATACCAGGACGAGTTCTGGTATTCGAATGTTCCTGATAGTCTAGCCCAAGAACTAAACCAATATCCCGGCACTGCCTTTCGCGAGGTTGAAGTAACCATCGACGGACAGGTAGCTGGTTTCGCTCCAGTTTATCCCTGGATTTTCACCGGGGGAATCGATCCCTATCTTTGGGCGCCAATTCCGGGGGTACAAACGTTGAATTTTGTACCTTACCGGGTCGATCTCTCACCATTCGCGGTTCCTCTCAGCGACGGCAATGCGCATACGATTTCGTTGAGTGTTTACAACGCGAGCAACTACTTCCTGGCCTCGGGTAACCTGTTCGTTTACTTGAATTATAACTCCAGTTCACTGACCGGCGGCGTTACTGTGACCGGAGACTACCAGCCGCCGTTGGGGATTCAGGAGAACATCCGGCAGGTTAATGGCCACCCTAATGGCACTATCTCCACTCGCTCCACGCGACATCTGACGGTTGAAGGCTATGTCGTGGTTTCTCCGCATGAGAGGCTGGTCACCAAAGTCGAACAAGATGCCAGTTTTTCGAATCTGCAGCGATTTGTGACCTCCGCTTCGCAATATGAGCAGGAGATTGCTCAACTGACCAAGCTAACCACTAAAAGCACTTACCAAGATATTAATACCGCTCCCGGAGAGAAGTCATCGACGCTGGTCAATACCAAGGAATTTTCTTATCCGCTCACGGCTGATATCGCTCAGACTTTTAAGTCCGATGGCTCTGGCGAGCAAAAGACCACGATTGATCAGGAGTACCTTATCGATGAGCAGGGAGACTGGGTACCGGAAATCGGGCTTCCTACCAAGGTCGATTTCTACACCAGCCATCTGGCAAATGTCGTGAACGCCGTCGATACTCTGTTGTTTAACAGCTCGTTTCAAATTACCGGCAACCAGGGGCAAGCCAGTTCTCAACGCTACGCTCTTGATACCACCGCGCCCGACCAGCATTACCAGCACACGATCAAGGCGGCAAAGGGTGTCGTGACCTTCGACGGTACAGAGGGATCTGCTCCTTAGAGGCTGCTAGCGCGGAGCCCGTTGTGGTGGGGCGAGGCTCCCGAACGACCTAGGGATTTCGCCAGGGGACTACCACGTTGCGCGACCGATTGATTACATTGGTCCAAAGCGCCCCGGAAGATGGCACGCGCTGGGACGCGGCTCGGCGACTTATCGGCGCAATACATCTGGCTTTTGCCGAGCGTGACCACCTTGCGAACCTCTCAAGGAAGTTCAGGAGCCTCGCCCCACCAATGTTTGGGCTCCGCTCTCAACTCAGGCAGTTAAAACGTCAAAAGGCCAGGTCACCCTGCTCTCAAACGCCCGCTTTCTTAGCGATCTGGTCGGCAAGTGTTTGGCCGTTTTTCGAATATTCGTCTCGAGACTACGGCCGGACATCGTAGTTCGGCGACTCAATTCAAGTACAGGCGAATATCTCAACTGAATCCTGGAGCTTTGCATTTTTGCGGAATGTGGACGGTGCAACCCCCCAGATAAGGCTTGTCTCAGATACTGATTTTGGTTAGCAATCGGTCGCTAGGGAACTTTTCGTTCGACTTCCTTTTCCCCTGCCTTGCCTTAATTTATTAGGCGTTCGCGTGGGCTAAGACATCGCTCGAAGATAGACGGCAGGATGCCCCCCACACTCGCGAAACGGGCGGAGCCCATTTTTGCGGGGGTTGTTTATATCGTTTTGATTTATGAAGCCGTTCCTTCAGTTTTTCCGATTTTTATCTCGTTGGCATGAGTTGGACTTGGATTTATAACCTGCGGTCTCTCAGTGGGCGCGGTGCCAGACGCTGGTTCGAAGCCATCTTTTTGAGCGCGGTTATCTGTCTCTCTGCCGGATGCACCAAACCCGGCCCCGGAGGGATGTCCTCAGAACCGCCCGAGGTTTTGGTGACTGAGGTCCTACAGAAAGATGTTCCGATAGTCAGAGAATGGATCGGCTCTTTGGACGGTTCAGTGAATGCCGACATCAGAGCACGGGTATCGGGGTACTTGATGTCACGAAACTATAAGGAGGGATCTTTGGTGCACCAAGGAGATCTCCTGTTCCAGATTGACCCGAGCGTGTACGAAGCGGCGGTAGAGCAGGCAAAGTCCGGTGTTGCCCAAGCCGAGGCAAACCAAGTTCAAGCTGAGCAAACCGAACAAAGGGAAGTCCAACTCTTCGAACAAAAGGTCGAAAGCCAGCAGAGCCGCGATAATGCAGTTCAAAACAATACGGCGGCGAAAGCAGCTCTAAAGGCGCAACAGGCGGCATTGAAACAAGCGGAACTCAATTTGGAGTTTACCAAGGTGGCTGCTCCTATCACCGGAGTTGCCGGTATCGCCAATCCGGGCATTGGCGATCTAGTAGGTCCGAGCGATTCTCAGCCGCTTACCACGGTCTCGACGCTGGATCCGATCAAGGCCTACTTCCAGATTAGTGAACAAGACTACCTGAAAGTTGCGCAGCGAATCGTAGAAGACCGTGCCAATCCGACGCCGGCGCCTCCGGTAGAGATTATTCTGGCCGATGGTTCGTTGTACCCGCAGCACGGAAAATTTTCCGCCATCGACCGCCAGGTAGACGATCAAACTGGAACAATCCGTTTAGCCGCTTTATTTCCCAACCCGGATAATATCCTGCGTCCGGGTCAATTCGTGCGGGTTCGAGTAATCGTCAAGACCGTGCACGGGGCATTGCTTGTGCCACAACGCGCGGTCAACGAGTTGCAGACCAGCTATGAGCTGGCAGTCGTGGGCGCCGACAACAAGGCGGAAATCCGGTCGGTCAAAGTGGGAGATCGGATCGGCTCGCTTTGGGTGGTGGAAGACGGATTGAAACCAGGGGAACGGGTCGTAGTCGAAGGTTTACAAAAAGTCCGCGACCACGAACCGGTTAAAACGGTTGCATGGAATCCGGCGCATTCGGAGCAATCGCAATAAGTGGTTCTGTGCTCACCTCAGAAGGAATGGCAGAGAGCGCTTCAAGCTCCGATGGCTAGCGAAGTCGGGAGAACGAAGCGCCTAACGAGTCACTGATTATGTCCGGATTTTTCATTCAGCGGCCGATCCTAGCCATTGTCCTTTCGATTTTGACCGTAATAATCGGCCTGGTCTGTCTGCTGGTTTTGCCGGTCTCTCTTTATCCGAACATAACCCCGCCGGAGATAGTGGTATCGGCGAGCTTCCCCGGTTCCGATGCCGTGACCGTCGAGCAGTCGCTGGCAACACCGATCGAGCAGCAGATTAGCGGTGTCGATAAGCTCAACTACATGTACTCCCTCAACTCGAATACCGGCCAGATGAAGTTGAGGGTGAACTTCGATGAAAACAGCGATCCGAAAACCGATCAGGTTTTAACCCAGATGCGACAATCGCAGGCCGGCGCGCAGCTGCCGCCGGAAGCGGTGTCACAGGGAGTGAGTGTCCAGAAATCGTTTGCTGCGCCGCTGATGTTAATTGCGCTCCGTTCCCCAGACGGCCGGTACGACTCTCCGTTTTTGACGAACTACGCGTATATCAATCTTAACGACCAGTTAACCAGGGTGCCAGGCATTTCCAATGTGCAGGTCTTTGGGTCCGGTCAGTATGCGATTCGCATTTGGCTGAAGCCGGAACAGTTAGGTCGATACAATGTGACCGTATCCGACGTTATGAACGCGGTTCAACAGCAAAACGCGGTGCATCCGGTCGGCTTCGCCGGTGGCGAACCAGTGCCATCGGGACAGGAATTCACCTACATGGCGGTGGCGCGTGGACTGCTGACAACACCGGACCAATTCGGCGACATCATCGTCCGTCAAGAACAGAACGGCGGTGTTATCCGGATCAGAGATGTGGCCAGGGTCGAGCTTGGTTCGCAAGTCTATAGTACGCATGCTCGCTTGAATGGCCGGCCCAGCGCAATTCTCGCGGTCTATCAACTCCCGGGCAGTAACGCATTAGCGGCTGCAGACGGAGTCAAGAAACGAATGGCGGAGCTCCAGCAGCGGTTTCCGCGCGGCATGGATTATGTGATCTCGCTGGATACCACCTTACCGGTAACCGCCGGTATTGAGGAAATGGGCAAGACCTTGGTAGAAGCGCTCGGATTAGTGGTGATAGTCGTCTATCTCTTTCTCCAGAGCTGGCGAGCCACGCTTATTCCGCTGCTGGCGGTTCCCGTATCATTAATTGGTACCTTTCTTTTCTTTCCCCTGCTCGGTTTTTCTATCAACACGCTTTCGCTGTTTGGATTGGTGCTAGCGATCGGGTTGGTGGTGGATGACGCCATCGTCGTGGTTGAAGCAGTGGAGCGACACATCCAAGAAGGGTTGTCTCCCAAAGATGCCGCGTTCACAGCGATGAAAGAGATAACTGCCCCGGTTATCGGGGTAGCGCTGGTGCTAGCATCGGTGTTTGTCCCCACCGCTTTCATACCGGGCATTACCGGCCGGCTCTATCAACAATTCGCGGTTACTATCGCAGTTTCAGTTCTGATTTCCGCCTTCAACGCCCTCACTCTTAGCCCGGCGCTTTGCGCACTTCTGTTGCGGCGTCGGCCGGCCCGTAGCGGGCCGCTCGATAAATTCTTCGGTTGGTTTAACCGGCTATTTAACCGGGTCACAGCTGGATACGTGCGCGTCTCGGCTCTTCTGGTCCGCAGAACCGGGTTAGCTCTGATTTTGCTGCTGGGGTTCGCCGCCGCAGCGATCTTTTTCGGTCAACAGATGCCAACCAGCTTTCTCCCGGACGAAGATCAGGGCTACTTTTATGTTAATTTGCAGCTGCCCACGGCTGCCTCGCTGCAACGCACCGATGAGGTTTGCCGTAAGATCGAAGACCTGATCGCCCAAACTCCCGGGGTTCGCTACACGACCGCGGTAGCCGGGTTCAGTTTGCTGAGCAATGTGCAAACGACCTATAGCGGGTTCTTTTTTGTAACCCTGAACGCTTGGAAAGACCGGAAAAAGTTAACTGAACAATATCAGGCTCTGAAAGGGCGACTTAATCTGAATCTCATCCGGTTTGCGGAAGGCACGGCCTTTGGATTTTCTCCACCGGCAATTCCCGGAGCCGGTGTGGCCGGAGGGGTGACCTTTGTGCTGGAGAATCGTATCGACAAAGGCGCGGAGTTTCTCGCTAACCAGGTTGATCGTTTTCTTAGCGCCGCTCGTCGACAGCCTGAACTGGGGCGAGTGATTACGACACTTCTGCCCAGCGTGCCGCAGGTTTACTTTGAAGTCGATCGCGAGAAAGCCCTTAGCCAAGGGGTAGCGCTGGCAGATATTTACAACACCCTCCAAAGTTTTCTGGGTGGCTCTTTCGTCAACTACTTCAACCGCTTCGGGCGCCAGTGGCAGGTATACGTAGAGGCCGACAGCGACTCTCGGACCAGCGCTGATCAAGTTGGTCAATTCTATGTCAGAAACCAGAGCAATAAAGCTGTCCCTCTCTCTTCGATAATACGCATCCGCAGACGATTCGGTCCTGAATTTACCATGCGCTACAATTTGTATCGCTCAGCTCAAATCCAAGCTATCCCGGCGCCGGGCTACAGTTCGGCGCAGGTGATGAGCGCTTTAGAAAGAGTCTTTGCTCAGACTATGCCGGCCGAGATGGGATATGACTACCTAGGCATGTCATTCCAAGAGAAGAAAGCTCAGCAAGGGATACTGCCGCCAGTCGTTTTCGGTCTATCTCTGTTGTTCGTATTTTTGATCCTCGCCGCGCTCTATGAAAGTTGGTGGCTGCCATTGAGTGTGCTGCTAAGCACGCCGGTCGCTGTTTTTGGTTCGCTCGGCGCGCTGTACCTGCGCCGGTTGGTCACCGCTGCCATTCTACCTCCGGTGATGGTGCAGATTGAGAACAATGTGTACGCGCAGATCGGGTTAGTAATGATCATCGGTCTCGTCGCTAAGAACGCCATCCTGATCGTTGAGTTTGCCAAGGTTGAATACGAGCGCGGCGCTAAATTGGTGGATGCGGCTCTGGCCGGCGCGCGTTTGCGTCTGCGTCCAATTGTGATGACGTCGTTCGCTTTTATCGCTGGCTGCGTTCCGCTGGCGTTGGCTTCCGGGTCAGGAGCAGTCGCTCGGCGAGTACTAGGTACTGGTGTCATTGGGGGAATGCTCGCCGCCAGCCTGCTCGCCATTTTCTTAATTCCGGCCGGCTTTTGTATGGTCGAACGATTAGCGAGTTCCGTTGCCCGGAAGGGGCGTAAGGACGTCTGATGTCTAAATTTTTCATTAACCGGCCAATCGTTGCGATCGTCATTTCAGTTCTAACGGTCATTGTGGGCGGTATCTCGACCAGAGTTCTGCCGGTTTCGCTATTTCCGGAAATCGTCACCCCCCAGACCGTGATCACCGCTAATTACACGGGCGCAGACGCGCGCACGGTAGAACAGGCTGTGGCCACGCCGATCGAGCAGCAGATGAGCGGCGTAGACAACATGAACTACATGTATTCGGTCAATGCTAACAGCGGCCAGATGGTGTTAACCGTCGACTTCGATTTAGCATCAGATCCGAATACGGACCAGATTCTCGCGCAAATGCGGCAGACGCAGGCGGCGTCCCAATTGCCTGCCACAGTGAACAATCTCGGCGTGACTGTGCAAAAATCATTGGCAGCTCCGCTCATGGTCATTGCTCTCTATTCGCCAGATGGAACCCGGGATGCGCTCTTTCTTTCGAACTATGCCTACATCAATCTGAATGATGCGCTCACTCGGGTGCGGGGCATTTCCAATGTTCAGATCTCAGGCGCCGGCCAATATGCCATGCGTTTGTGGCTCAAACCGGATCAGCTGGCCAGATTAGGGATGACGGTTTCGGATATTGTGAATGCGGTCCAAACGCAAAATACCGTTAATTCGGCGGGCCAGATAGGGAGCGAGCCCGTTCCTAGTGGGCAGGAATTCACCTACACAGCACGCGCGCAAGGGCGCTTAGTCAATCCCGAAGAATTCGGCGATATCGTTCTGCGACAACAATCGAACGGCGGCACCGTAAGGCTTCGAGATGTCGGGCGGGTAGAGTTTGGCGCGCAGGCTTACAACACCAAGGGCCGGTTTAATGGAAAGCCGGCCGCGGTGGTCTCGGTATATCAACTGCCTGCTACTAACGCGTTAGCCGCGGCCAATGGCGTCAAGAAACTAATGGCTGAGCTCAAACAAAGATTCCCTCCAGGAGTCGACTATGTGATCTCGCTTGACACGACCAAGCCAGTTACCGCCGGCATAGAGGAGATGCTCAAGACGTTGTTGGAGGCGCTGCTTTTAGTGATCTTGGTCGTTTACCTCTTTCTGCAGAGCTGGCGAGCCACTCTCATTCCGTTATTAGCGGTGCCGGTTTCATTGATCGGCACGTTTATGTTTTTTCCACTGCTAGGCTTCTCGATTAACACACTTTCCCTATTCGGCCTGGTCTTAGCTATTGGCCTGGTGGTGGATGATGCCATTGTGGTAGTAGAAGCGGTGGAACACCACATCGAGGCCGGACTTTCCGCCCAGGAAGCCACCCTTAAAGCGATGAAAGAAATTACCGGGCCGGTTATCGGTGTCGCTTTGGTATTGGCATCGGTCTTTGTGCCAACTGCCTTCATACCTGGAATTACGGGAAGACTCTACCAACAGTTTGCGGTGACCATCGCTATCTCCGTCTTAATCTCCGCCTTTAACGCTTTAACCTTAAGTCCCGCGTTATGCGCCCTTTTGCTGCGACCGCGGCGCACAGGCACTGGACCCTTGGGCGCGTTCTTTCGTTGGTTCAACCAAATTTTCGCGCGCGCCACGGATGCATACGTCGAGACCTCAGCTCTATTCATTCGGCGGACCGGCTTAGCCGTTGCCTTATTAGTGGTTTTTGGAGGTGCGGCGTTCTTATTCGCTAAGGAGATTCCCAGCAGCTTCTTGCCGGATGAAGATCAGGGATATTTTTACGTCAATTTACAACTTCCCAAGGCAGCATCGCTGCAGCGCACGGATGAAGTTTGCCGCAAGATCGAAACCCTTCTGTCACAGACGCCGGGAGTTGGTTACGTTACCGCTACCATCGGCTCAAGCTTACTCAGCGGAGTCCAAAGCACCTATAGTGCATTCTTGTTTGTGACCTTGGCTCCATGGAAAGAGCGCGAAGAGCGGAACGAATATTATCAAGGGATCAAAGCTCAAGTTAACCGGGAACTGTCTCGACTTCCGGAAGCGGTGGCTTTTGCTTTTTCGCCGCCGGCCATCCCAGGTGCCGGCGCATCTGGCGACATTAGTTTCGTGCTGGAAGATCGGTCCGGCGGTAATGGCGAGCTTCTTTCCCGGAACGTCGACGCATTCCTCAACGCAGCCCGAAAACGGCCCGAGCTAGCCCAGATAAGTACAACTTTTCAACCGAATGTCCCCCAGCTGTTTGTGGACGTGGATCTGGATAAATCCCTGAAACAGGGCATCGCGATCAGTGATGTGTATCAGACGATCCAAGCCTTCATGGGCGGGACATTCATTAACTATTTCAACCGGTTCGGACGCCAGTGGCAAGTGTACGTCCAGGCAGAAGGTGAGTCCCGGACCGACGACAAGAACCTGGGAGAGTTTTATGTTCGTAATGGGCAGAGCAAGATGGTTCCGCTAAGCACTGTGACGCGGATTGAGTGGCGCGCCGGACCGGAATTTACCATGCGTTATAACCTATATAGTTGCGCCCAGATCAACGCTGCGGTTGCTCCCGGTTACACTTCAGATCAGGCGATGAAGGCGTTAGAAGAGGTTTTCGCCGCCAGTATGCCTGCGGAAATGGGATACGATTACCTGGGTATGTCGTTCCAGGAGAAGCAAACGCAACAAGGCGTCGCTCCTGCGGCTATCTTCGGGTTTTCACTGTTGTTTGTTTTTTTGATCTTAGCGGCCCTTTACGAAAGTTGGTCGCTCCCGTTCAGTGTGCTACTCAGCACGCCGATTGCGGTTTTTGGGGCATTTGGGCTGCTCTATTTGCGACGGCTGGTTACCGGGATGTTTCTGCCTCCCTATCAGGTCCAGATCGAGAACAACGTTTTTGCCCAAATCGGCTTGGTCATGATTATCGGATTAGTTGCCAAGAACGCGATCTTGATCGTTGAGTTTGCCAAAATCGAATACGAACGAGGGACTCCGCTGGTAGACGCGGCTCTCGCCGGTGCGCGCTTACGGTTGCGTCCAATCTTGATGACCTCTTTTGCTTTTATTCTCGGCTGTGTACCCCTCTGGCTGGCTTCCGGTTCCGGTGCGATCGCCCGGCAAGTAATGGGTACGACGGTTATCGGCGGCATGTTCGCTGCCAGCGCCATCGCGATTTTCCTGATTCCGGTCAGCTTCTATCTCGTGGAGAAGTTAGTAACCACTAGGGGAGGCCCAGCTTCGAGAAAGGCCTGACGTCAAATTTCTACTCGGAGGTTTTTCCTCCAAACCCAAACCAGCAAACAAAAGCTAAAACCAACAAACATAGTTAATCGAATGAAGGCAACCAAAACTATCCGGCATCTATTTATCATCGGGACTGCTATCTTTTGCTTTACGAGTCTCGCCATCGGTCAGGCCATGGAAGGGTTGCAAATGAAAGAGCTTACGGAAAAGCTTCAGCTAAATGAACAACAACAGAAAGCACTAACTCCTATTGTGGCGCAACGGGACAAGGCAGTGAAAGCGCTGATGGGCAACACCTCCCTGGGTAAATTGCAAAAGCTGCGCAAGGTCCAGGAGATCCAGACCAATTTCCGCGCGCAGGCGGGCAAAGTCTTGACCCCGGAGCAGACCAAGAAGTTAGAAGCTTTGCAAGCGGAACGGCGAGAGAAACTACTCGGGAGCTAGCGCTTTTTGTCGCAACGTTTTGCGGTCGATTTTACCGGTAGGCCCGTGAGGTAAACTATCGGTGAACATGATTCGAGCCGGCACCTTATAGCCGGGCAGCCGGCTCCTCACAAATGCGATTAGCTGCGACTCCGTCACCGGTGGGCTGTTCGGTTGGAGCACAATATAGGCCTGTGGAACTTCGCCACCAAAGGTGTCCGGCACACCGATGGCGCCTACCTCCAGCACGGCCGGATGTTCATACAAAGTTCCTTCGATTTCAATGGGTGATACTAACCCGGCCTCATTCTGGATAATCTCCGATTTGCGGCTCACGAACCAATAAAACCCCTGTTCGTCCCGGTACGCGAGATCGCCGGTGTGAAACCATCCATCGATGATCGTTTTTTGGGTAAGCTCTGCATCTCGCCAGTAACCAGAGGTCATGCTGCCTCCCCGAACAATCATTTCGCCTACCTGACGAGGAGTGGAAATCGTGCGACCCGAATCATCGATGAGGGAGAGCTCAATACCAGCGATGGGTTTACCGATCGAGCCTATCTTTTTCTCGCCGTATGGAGGATTCATGCAGTAAATCTGCAGCTCGGTCATGCCGCAGCCTTCAGTGATCCCAACCCCGAAAATCTGCTTAAACCGTTGCTGGATGGCCGCCGCCATGGCTTCGCCGGCAGAGAAGCAAAAGTTCAGTGATTTAACATCATAGGCGCCGGCCTCCGGGCAGTTGACGAGATCGTTGTACAACTTAGGAAAGCCGTAAGTTTTGGTCGGTTTATACGTTTCTATGGCCGCCAAAACGGCGCGCGGTTCGAACTCCGGTAGCAAAACACAGGTCGCTCCAGACCGATGGAACGGTAGAATTTGGGAGCCGAAACCGATCAGATAACAGATCGGGAACAAGATCAGCGTTGTGTCTGCCGGGGTAATAGCAATCTGATCAATTTGGAGTTCGGTGGCCCGGGCCAGACTCGCATGAGAGTGCATTACCGCTTTTGGTAGACCTGTTGTCCCTGAGGTGTAGTAGATGGCTGCTGCAGCGTTCCCGGACGGTGTTTCTGCTCGTGAATCCGGCGTTGCGTCCAGCAGTTCTTCGAAAGGCCTGACTCCTGCGAAGTCAGCGTAACGCGCTGTCAGGTAGTAGTGTTTAAC
>WNFI01384795.1_pt1 | contig 11688 bp, 12 predicted proteins | sample 5400471 | NCBI WGS metagenome assembly WNFI01 (sample SAMN13153348, study PRJNA577476) | soil metagenome | isolation source: 100 cm saprolite on Douglas fir-dominated hillslope | place: USA:California | collected 2013-09-17
GACCTTGTCGTTGTAGAGGCGGCGCGTCTTGCGCGCCGTGTGCTTCATCACGTGATCGCCCATGGTCACCTGGCCATCGGCGATCAGCACCACCTTGTTGTCCTTGCGCACGCACAGAACCGTGGTGCCGTGCATCGGCGCGCTTCCCGGGCTGTTTCGCATTCGACCATTATAGCGCCCGCGGACCCCTCCGCAACCAAAGCGAACCAAGGTGGTCGAAGTATTCTCAAGCGGCCGGTAGCGCCGTGCGCAAAAGGAGACGAGGGCCGCAAGATTTCCGGCCCTCGTTCAGCGATCAGTTTCAGGCGGAGCAAGCCGCGAGGCCTACCCCGCGCGACGGATGGAGATCAGAACTTGCTCCACGTAAACGAATTGAGTGTGGGAGACCCAACGAAATAGAGCTTCTTTTCTAACCTTAAGTCGTAATGGATGAACCCATTTCCAACATCGTTCAGCTGAGCCGCGATGACGGATCCATAGAAGCTCCCGTTTCCCTTGAAACTAGCGGTTGCGTTCGGAGCAAAAATCACCGCTGCGGAGGCACCTTGGCCAACGATGTTGATGTTGCCTGTACCCGCGTAATTGAATTGCATCAGGGATGGATCGTACGTCGGGTTTGAGATTCCCTGGCCCGAAAGGCTAATGGGCGTGGTCTGATTGGCGCCCGTCACATTGATGACCACTGGGCCGTACAGGCCGGTTATGGGGTCGGGAACAATGACAAGCTGACCCAGGCCCGATAACGAGATGCTATTGATATTGTAAGTGCCAGGTTGCAAGGTGACCGTACCATTGCCCGGGGCAATGTCTCCTAAATTGCACGGGTCTTTCGGCATTGTGGCGGGGCATGGCGCAAGACCAGCCCCAAGAATTTGAGTGCCGCTGATATTGCTTCCTGGCACCGGTCCCGACGGAGGTATCGTGGGCGTAGGTGGGTTGAAGGCCGCGGGCAACTGGACTATCCCCCCCGTGACCTGCGAGGAGCTGTTTGCCGACAATGCCGTAATGTTGCCGGCCGAGCAAACACCGAAGCCCAGGTCGGGGGTCGACAACGTTCCATTTATTACTACCTTGGTGCCTTTATCGGTCTCGTTCCCGTTGGTGCCGACGTTTCCTCCATAACCGAAGGTGTATCCGCTCGGGAAGTTCGCTGGCAGCGCTCCGGAGTCGTAGCTGTCCGTCCCGCCATTTCCGGTGAAGCCAAGTGCAGCACAGCCGTTATTTTTTGCAAACGCGGCATAGCGGAACGTCGGCGTGGCTGGTGTCTCCAGAATCGCGGACACTTCCGCCTCGGCGCTGCGCGCGTTGGTGATGTCCCCATGCGCGGTGATCTTCCAGGTTTGTATCATGGTGGGTGTCGTCTGTCCGTATTGCGTGATCTGCGCCTGTGAAAGCAACGTCGCGGCGGCCGTGTAATTGACCGTGGTGTAGCCCGCGGTGACGGAACTATTTGTCGCGCCGTCGGTTACACAGGCGATGTCACCGCAGGATGCCGGCACAGGCACTACCATGTTATAGCCAGCAGTTGAAGCCGGCGGCGCATAGGTATTCAGCAGGAAGTTGGCGGCCGCGTGCACCCCGGCCTCCGCGCCATAGCGCGCCTGGGTCATCATCCGGTAGTTGGCGCTGCCCCAGGTTTCCGATTGCGACAGGAACATCATTGAGGCCGCCATAACCGAGAGAACTAGCACCAGGATGATGGCGAACAGCATCGCGGTACCTTTTTGATTGTTTCGTTTCATGGCCATTTCTCTCTTTCTGCTGCTATGGATACAACAAGTTGTTGTACAGGCTCAAAGGCATGGGCTGAACGCGGTTCGTCTCGTCTGCCCTCGCAAGCAGGTAGGCGTTGAAGACGTTGCGCGGCGCAACGTTCAGCAGGGCCTTGGTCTCTTGTTGGTATGCGTTAGTCTGTGGATCGGCGTTTTGCGTCTGCTCGGTCAGCGTAACCGCCACGTCGGTCACATACACTTCTTTCACATTGGTGACCTGTGACGCGTTCAAAGTTCCGTAGTTCGGGATGTTGCCCACGGGCGAGACCTGGTATTTAAAGCACGGAACTGCGGCCCCACTCGGGTCTTTTGGATTTGTCAAAACATTGCTCAACAACGCAGTGCTGGGGATTGGCTTCGTCGGCGACCAAGTCTTCGCGGCCGCGGCCGAATTGAACGGCACCTCATTGCGGTAGAGGAATCCGGGCGCTGCCGGCGTGCCAGGGACGCAGGTGTATTCGACGTACATCATTTGTCCGTCGCCGTTGATGTCCCCGTAAAGCTTCAACACCGTGTCCGTCGAGCCGTTCGGGTAACCCACGTAACCCGCCGGCGGGTTCGCCAGGAACCCGGTGGCCGGCGGCACCACGCCCGTGGCAAACGCTCCCGGCGCGCTGATGGGAACGTTCTGCGCGTGGTTGTAATAAAAGGGGCCGGCAGTCCATATGTTCGTGCAGGCGCCTGGTGTAGGCGCGGCTGGTAGCCCGCAGGTAATGGTGATGGTTTCCTGGCTCGGGCCCGTATCGACGAGCAGTTGTTCATTGTCGAAGAGCGTTGTCAGGCCGTCGGAAAAGACAACCGTGGTCGTAACGGGTTTATCCGGCAGGACGAGGACTATCGGCGTCAGCATCAGCCATGGACCGCCCTGGGGCAGCGAGATCTTCCCCGCCTGGCCGATTTCCTGTTCCAGCAATTCCGTCGCGCCGCGCACGCTGGTATGCATCTCCGTGCGGTTCGCCAGGGTTCCTTGCGTGTGCATCATCTCGGTCATGCCGGTCATCACGATCGCGGAGACCGCCAGCAGCACGATGAGCGCCACCATGGTTTCGATCAACGAGAATCCTGCTTGTTGCTTACGCATCATGACTTTCCACTCTTTCCTGGATGGCAACATACGGCTCCCTCAAAACGGAGATGATTTCAGCGCCACGACCGTGGATTGCGGCAGCAGTCCGGTCTGCCCAACTCCACTCTGTACCTGGCTTAAGACCGAAATCGTTTTCAAGTTTCCTGCGGCGTTCTCCGTAATCTGCCACACCCGGATATACTGCCAATTAGCAGCTGCGGCGACGGGGTTCCCGCTGACGTCCAGGTAGTCCACATAACCTGCTTGGGGGGCGGTCGTACTCAGGTTGCCGCCCGCTGTGAGTCCCGTTCCAACTCCACAGTTGAAGACAGCGGGAAAAACAGTGGTGTCGGTGCAGATATCCCCGTATCGTATGGCTAGCAATTGTTCCATCTTGTCCTGAGCATATTCCGCCGTGCGCGCTGCCAGGTGACCCTGATTTTCCGTGGTCGAAAGAGCGATTGCCCCCACGCCCATGACCCCTGCCGAGACGACGAGGAGGAGGCCTAAGGCGATCATCGTCTCAACCAGGCTGAAGCCCGCCTGCGATTTGCGATTCTTCAACATATAGAATTGACTTTGGCGTCTCATGTTCTTTCCTTATCGATGCATCCAGCTTGCCGTGCTTGAGGCGTCCGAGACCGCCCAGATCTGAGAGTTGCCGGTTATTCCCATCGTCAATCCGTACACCATTTGTCCATCGTTCACGTAGAAGGCGGCGGTTCCGTCGGGATTGCCTTTCTTGTCGAGGGGGATGCCGCGCGAATTGAACTCGATACACGCGGTGTCATCTATCGTGCTGGTGTTGCTAGCTGTGCCCGCTGCGCCATTGCCGCAAGGGGCCGCTTGCTTGATTGTCGCCTGTGTGCCTGTCGGAGCGGTTCCTACATTGTCGAAGCCAAAGTTGACGCCCGAGGAGAGCCGCACAACAGGGCTGGTGGATTTCGTGCAATTGTTCGCCGAGTCTCCCACCGTCCGCCAGCAACTATTGGTTTTGTTCCAGATTTCCAACTGAAATGTGTTGGTCGTAAGATTGGCGCGCGCGCGCACGTGAGTAAAATCGGCGGCGGCGTTCATCTTTGCCTGCCCCACAATGCCGTTGAGATCGCGCATGTCACCCCCAATGCGCAGGTTTTGCGAAATCCTTTGATAGTTGGGCACCGCGATCGCCATCAGGATCACCGCGATGGTGGTAACCACGAGCATCTCGATGAGGCTGAATCCGTTCCTACGGCTAGGCTGCATTGACAATTGCTTGCCTGTTTTCCTCATTTTCAATTTGTGGCCTCATTCTTGCCCGTCCCGCAAGGGACCTATTGGGGCAGCGAGCAACTTCGCACATGGAGAAGGGCACTTTCGTCGCCAAGTGCAAAACCGAATTAAACCCTTCCAATAGAGGGGATTAGAAGAATAAACCGCCAGGATTCACCGCCGCGAAAGGCCGCCAGGGGTAGAAACGTAACAAGTCGGGAAGCCTGTCGCAGTCCTTCTGAACCGGGGATCGCTCGCGAGTTCAAGAGACTTAGCAGCTTGCTGAAAATGCTGGTGGGACAGGCATTCTTGCCTGTCCCTCTGACAAGTGGCACTACCTAAGTAATCACTTACGACTGCCTTTAGGCAGATGATTCACCCGCAAACGGACTTTTTCAGCACTCTGTTAGGAAGCATAGAAAACCGGAAAACCGCTCGCTCAAAGGCGGAGAGGAGACTTGACCTAGGTCCTAGCGTAAGAACCGGGAAGGAAATGGTTATGAGCAAAAAAATCTCTTACTGCGAGATTTCATGGAAGGAGAGGATCTTGTAAGTTCCTTGAGGGATGGCGGCTTTGATCCAGCAACTGCTGTAATAGATTCCTGGGCTGTTTCCTGAGCTTGCCATATTGGGATCAAATTGAATATTGGAACCGTACGACTTGCCTGTCCCTGACGGGGCGGACGGATCGGCGGCACTTGGCAGATTCGGATCTGGAAACAGGTTCCCTGATAAATCGCGGGTCTTTGCTAGGAACACTCCTCCCACGAATTGGCCGGAGCCGCTAGTTGCGCCCTTACTCGTCATGTAGCCCTGGCCAATCAGGAGAACGATTCCATACCAGGAAGCACCCGGGTCGTAGGTCAAGTTTCCTGTGACGAGGAGGAGGCCATAACCCTGGTTGTTCCAACCCGTAAGATCCAAATCCCCGTTGACCACCACGGTCATAAGATTTGAAGTAGACATGCCGCTCGGCAAACTGGATCCGGTTGCAGGCCCGGCGATCACCGCGTCGGCAATTTGCGTAATGGATTGCGCAAGGGCGTCGAGTTGGCTCGGCATTTGGAAGTTCGCAGGGATTGACCCGCCAATGTACCCGACACTCGGATCATTTGGTTTCGGGCCTGGCTGGCCGGTGTAATTATTTCTGTACGGCGGGGTCGCTACGGCGCCCGAGGTGGTAATATTGCCGTAGCTCGCATCGGAGTCATTGTAAAAGCCGATAGCCCAAACCGGCGAACCGGCCGTACAATTCGAGAGATTGATCGTATCATTGCCGTTTACATTCCATGCCTTCTGATAGGGTCCCGTGTAGTCCACATTGTTTCCGAGGAGCGTGATTGCGGCAGGAAAAGGGGGAAGAAGAACAGCCGGGTTGGGAGTCACAAGGTACTGAAGAAGCTTCTGGCTGCCGTTCGGCAGAACCGCCAAGGAAGTGATTTCCAGCACCTGCACGGTGGTTGGGGTTGGGGCGATGGTGAGCTGCTGTCCTCTGGGCTGCTTGCTATCGTAGAAAATAGGCTTAGCAGGGTCCACCGTGTGGCCATCATACGGAGCAACCTGAAGACCCAGCGAAAGTTCGGATATCGCGTTGATCCGAACCCATTTGTACATCGGCCCCTGAACCCCACCAACCGTTGAAACAGAGCTGGTTTTCTGCACTGTCGCGGCGGTTAGAGCTCCCTTTCCAAATTCCGTGTCGTACTCCGCGTCCGGATGCGTGGAGGTGGGGTCCGGCTCGCCACTGGCCGGGTTAGTGATGTACAGCACTGTCCCTACTGGAGTGCCGGTTGAAGATTCGAAGCCTGGCACCGAATTGTTGATGTAGCCGGGATTGTTCAACAACAGGCGCCCGCGCGCTTCTTCCAGGCCAGCAAGCGCCGCATAATTGACGCTCGTCGCAGAGCGGTAGTTGCCGGCCAGCGAGGTTTCCATGCCTGAAGAAACAATCAAAGAGATGGCGACGACGCTGATCAGCAACAGAACGAAAATGGAGATGAGCAGTGCGATCCCCTTTTCCGCCTGGCCACTTCGAATTGTCCTTCCAACCTTCACTTACTATTTCCTTGTCTTCACTGATTCGGATTGATCCGCCGGCCACGCCCGTTCAAGACTACGAGTCGTTGCTGACCCGTTGTGGCATCCTGCTGAGGAGCCGCAACAATGAGAGTGATAATGACATCGCGGATGTTCGCCGGTGAATTATGGGCTCCCGCCGAACTACAGGGAAGAACCTGCTCCACAGTCGCAGTGTCACATGTATACGAAAAAATGGGCTGCGCTGGACTGTTAGCAACATTTTGCACGAAAGGTACGAGTGTCGCAGCCGTGTCCGTAGCTGGATCGTCGCCCCAGACCTTGGGAGCTATGCCACGCATGAGGATCGTCCCTTGTAATTGGTAGCGAATCCACTGGACGGTGGGACTGTCTTGCGGATTGGGATTGGTCTCGATGATGAGGTCGAAATCGCCCGGCGTCGTGCACCCGCCGACACCCCCGGTGCCGATCGCGCACGTACTTCCGGAGGGCTTGGTGGGAGTAGGATAGCCCGGGCTCCAGGCGAAAGGAGAGATTGCGGAATTTGCGGGAGCAGCACTGGAAAAGAAGGTCGGCGGCGGATAACCAGCATCGTTCACGTCTCGCACGATCTGGTCCAATCCGAGTCTCGCTTCCTGAAAAGAATTCAAGACCTGGGATTCCGTCCGGTATTGTTGCTGCGAGGCGTTGAGTAATGTGAACGCTGCTCCGCAAACGATGAGAAAGATGGCCATTGCCGTCAACAATTCGATGAGCGTAAAGCCGCGTTCACGTTTTCTGCCGCGCTCCTGCTTCATCTTTCCACCATCGTATCGAGTGTGACCGGCTGAAAGTAGCCGTTGCCGCCCTGCTGTCGCACCCCGAGGATAAAGCGTTTACTAAAGACCTTAGAGCCGTTCCCGGTGATGATGACGGCCCAGCGAACGTCGTAGGTGGTACCGTTTGGAAGCGTGAGGTCCGGATATGTAAAATTGTAACCGTTGACCGTGCTCGTGAAATCGATGACCGTCTGGTTGTTGAAGGGGAGCACGTTGGTCCCCTGGACTGTATTCTTAATTGCGGGATCCCCAAGCTGGCAGAGGTTCCCCTGGGCATCCCAAAAAGAACTGGAATTGAGTGGCCGATCGAGCATTTGGTCCAGTTCACGCTGGGCAAAAACCAGCGCGGAAGAATCGTTGCGATTCCGATAATTGAGGAGAATCGAAGCCGGCACAAGTTGCGCTACTGCGACTAGCCCAACCAAAAGGATGACGGTGGCAAACAACATCTCGAGCAGGCTGAAGCCCCGTTCGCTACTGCGGCGATTTGTGAATGTGGATACCATCACTGTTCGTCAGTACTCAAGTCTCAATCAGCCGATTTGCTGCCAGGTTCCGTCTTTAGGAGCAGTCCAAATTTGCGTGCTCCCGGAAGGAAGCTGAATCACGGCGCGATAGCCAAACTCCGGATTGGTCGCGCTCCCGAGATAAAACACAAAGACGGTGGAGGAAACACTCCCGCCGACCCGGATCGCACCACGCGCATCAAAAGTGACCGCGCCATCGCTGCCCGACAATGAACCATCCAGGCAGGGCCCGCTATTGTTGACGAGCTTCTTGCAAATGGCGCCCTGGTCAGGCAATCCACTAGTAGTCGCGGGTAGAAGGTTCGCGAATCCGGTAAAGAGCAGTTGCTTATCGGTGGCAAGAGGCTTTGTGCTGCCGGCCGATGAGCTCGTCCAAACGACGCCGGTCTTTTGAAACTTGAAATAGCCCAGACTGTTCCGGCGAACTGCTTCGAATCGCGTAAATTTCAGCAAGTCGGACACGCGCCCGACGGCATCGTTCAGCTGGTACGTTCGAAACGCCTGTGTCAGAGAAGGAATCGCGATCGACGTCAGAATCAACAGCACCGCCAGTGCCACCGCCAATTCCACCATGCTGAACCCAGCAATGCGGCTGCAGCGAGTGCGGGATCTTGGGGCACTTCGATACAAGCTCGTCTCCTCATTCGAAGGCAGGACCAGCGGTCAAGCCTATCAGGCTGGTCCAGGGACCAATATGATGCAGTTGCGATGCCAGGGACAATAGGGCGCAACTACCACTAAACATAGTACTTTCTTGGACTAATCCGTTAGATGGTATTACAAACTCCAAGAAATGGGTAGAAATGAAACAGATCGCGGCGGTCTGGTAGTAGCCGGGTAGCCGTAAAGAGAAAGCTTTTTCTACCTGGCGGCATGCTCCCTGGCTTTCGCTCCTTTCGCCGAGCAGGAGGAGGACAGGCAAAAATGCCTGTCTGGCAGCTCAGTTTTTGCTCTTTTTGGCGAGGGCTTGGGAACCCTGCTTGGAGAGGGATGATTTATCGAAGAGATCACCGGAAAAGCCCGGATTGAACCTACAGCTGTCGTAGAAAATTTGAACGGAGCGGCGTCCGTTATGCTCCCGGGAGATCTGGAGAGGCGTCCAGACGCTGTCTTGCAAATGGTAATTCGAGTAGATGGAGACATCTTCGTTGAACTGCTGATTTTCTTCGTCCTTGGTGATGACCGCGCTGCGAACCAGGAGGTGAGTGGAGCGGTCCACGGCAAGGCGGAACTTGCGCTCTTGGCTGTCGGTGATCTCGACCCAATCCACCTGCTTGAGATCGACGGTGTCGTTGCCTGCGAAGCGCACGGCCATGCCCGGCTCCTTGAGGCGCAGCCGCAAGAGATTGTCGACGTTGCGCATGACCTGCTCCTGGAAATCGCTGACGGAGGTGGCCGGCAATTCGCTGACGCCGCTGCGATCGAAAGTCCAGCCGTGGTCGCCGTTGTAGAGAGTGATGATGATACCGCCATGAGAAAAGTCCAATCCGTCGACGCCGATCAACGACTGAAGAATTGTGTTGCGGCCCTTGCCGATGTATTCGGTGCGGTCCTTGTCCGGGTAGCGGCGGTAGTCGACAAACTCGATATTGCCGGTAGGCTCGCCATTGTGACCAAAAGACACGCGGCGTCCCTGGCACTGGCTTTCGCGCACTTCCGTGTAGCCAGGCCCGCCAAGCCCATTGATCAAATCAGCCAGAATCTGCTTGCCTTTGGCGACGCTCTGCTCCGGGAGCATGGTATCGGGATTCTGGGCGGAAGCGTGTGGAGCGAACACGGCGCTTGCAATTAAAATGACGGCGTCAATGACGACAGACTTTACCCGCACAAGACCGAACCTCCATTTACATTGATGATCTCGCCGGTCATGAAGTTGGCCAGGTCGGAAGCAACGAAGAGGATTGGTCCGGCGATTTCCTCGGCGGTCCCGGCGCGGCCGAGAGGGATGGCGGAAGAAACCATTTTCTGGCCCGCCTTCGTCTGCAGCACGGGAACAGACATGTCGGTGACGACCCAGCCGGGAGCGACGGAGTTCACCAGGATATTATGCCGCGCCAGTTCGGTAGCGAGGCCCTTGGTGAAGCTGATGATACCGCCTTTTGAAGCGCCATAATGGCTATGGAAGGATTCGCCGCGCTGCCCGGCGGTGGAACTGATGGGAATAATCTTGCCGGACTTCTGCTTGATCATATGCGGAACCGTGAAATGGATGATCGAGTAGACGCTCTTGAGGTTGATGCGCATCATGTCGTCCCACTGCTTTTCGGTCATCTTTTCGATGGGGAGATCTTCCAGGTTCCAGATGCCCGCGTTGGCGACGAGAATGTCCAGCCGCCCGAGTCGGGCGATGGTGTGATCGACAAGCTTCTGATTGTCGGCATGTTTGCTGACGTCGGCTTTGAACGCTTCCACACGAGTGCCGTGCTTGCCGGCTTCCTGCTGGACCTGGAGCGCGGCGTCCTTGGCTTTGACGTAGCTGAAAACAACGTCGGCGCCGGCTTGCGCGAAGAGTTTGACGGCAGCCGCCCCAATGCCGCGTGAACCGCCGGTGATGAGCGCTGCCTTGCCTGCAAGTGAAATCATCAAGCCCCCAAGAAGTTAAAAGTTGACAGTTGAAAGTCGAAAACCCGGCTTCGAGAAAGTTTCTTTGTCGCTTCACTTTCCAGGACGAAGAGAGATTCCTCGCTTCGCTCGGAATGACGGGCTTGCGGGCCCGGCGGCACAGCTCAGCGATGCGCGGCGGCCGCGCGCGTGGCTTGCAGCAGCGCACGGAAAAGCGCACCAGCGAGCGCGTCGCCGGCCATCCGCTCGGGATGCCATTGCACGCCGACGACCCAGTGTTCCTGCGGCTCGTGCTCGACGGCTTCGATCACTCCGTCCGGAGCAAGGGCGGCGACGCGCAGGCCGCGGCCCAGATCCCGAACGGATTGGTGATGCGACGTATTGATCCGGGCGTCGAATCCGCCGTCGCGATTCGCAAGTCCGGAAATGGCCGCGAGTTGAGCGATTTCGCCGCCGGCGTCGATCCGCGCGGGGTGGATGGGATCGGCCGCATCCGGCGGAAGTCCATTCTTGCTGTGCTCGATGCTGGTGTGCAACTCGCTGGCGATGTCCTGGTAGAGAGTGCCTCCAAGCGAGACGTTCAGGCTCTGACAGCCGTAGCAGATGGCCAGAACTGGTTTGCGGGAAGCAAAGGCGTGCTCCAGGATGGCGAAATCCGTTTGCTCGCGATGGGAATCGGAGTCGTGGGTCTTTTCATGGCGCGGGGCGCGGTAGAGCGCCGGGTTCACGTCGCTGGGGGCGCCGGGAAGGACAAAGGCGTCCAGATCTTTGATTTGGGCGCTCAGCTCCTTTGGTGAAAGTTGGAGAGACAGGGGGACGGGCTCGCCCTCGGCCGCGGTGACGGCGGCAAGGTAATACTGGAGCTTGCTCTTAATTCTGTTGGTCTCTTCGTGGGACGTGCGCCAAGGGATGCCCACACGTGGCCGGGAGGCGGTGCTCGGTTGGGGATTAGCAGGGGTCATGGGACACCAAATCGTAGCATCCGGAAGGGAGGGCGGCAACCCGTTGAGAGTGACAGATGGTTCGCGACCTCGGGAAGCTCGGGGCTGAGCGGGGAAGGAAGTAAGGAGGTAAGGAAGCAAGACCGGATGCCCGAGAGGCTCGGGGCAGGCGGGAGAGGAATCTTTATCGGAAATGCAGAGAGGTCCTTCGTCGCGATGCTCCTCCCCGACAGGGTCGGGGCAGGCAGGACAGATTTCCTGATCGGAAATGAGAGAGATCCCTCGACTCCCGATGGTCGCTCGGGACAGACACCCTCATCGGGTGTCTGGTTACCCATAACCGGGACCCCTCCCCGTGTTTCTTGTAAGTGTTGCATCTAAAGGGTTTAGCTAGACCGTAAGTCTTTTGTTTGCAACACTTGCAGGGAGATCCATAAGTGTTGCAGCTAAAGGACTTAGAGGAGAGGAAGGGTTGAAAGTCGAAAGTTGAAAGTTGAAGGTCGAGAGAAAGAGCCGGAGGTAATGCCCCAACAAGGTCCCCGACAGGGTCTCCGACCGGATCGGGGCAGGAGGATAAGGCAATCGCGAGGTAAGGAAGCAAGGATGTAACGACGTAAGGAAAGGAGCGGGGAGATTGTTCAGCCGAAGGCGGGCTGGCGAGACGGAGTCGAGAATTGGCTCGAACTATCAAAGACCATAGTAGCACGATAGTTA